>Ga0206904_1082_pt1 | contig 24521 bp, 12 predicted proteins | sample Alteio_BWOrgHeat_42_FD_152981 | JGI IMG/M metagenome (GOLD analysis project Ga0206904, IMG submission 152981) | Enriched cells from forest soil in Barre Woods Harvard Forest LTER site, Petersham, Massachusetts, United States -... | ecosystem: Environmental > Terrestrial > Soil > Temperate forest >...
CTGGAACGCGAACTGGACGTTGAAATATTTAGCCGCCAGGGAAAAAGATTACATTTAACTGAACAAGGCTATCGTTTTTTGCGAAGCTCGGAGAAGATATTAGCCGAAATAAAATCGCTGGAAGAAGATATCAATAATTATAAAAATGGCCGAACCGGAAACCTGAGCATCAGCATGCAATGCTATACTGCCTACCACTGGTTACCCGGTATTATTAAGTACTATAAAAAGCAATGGCCCGACATTAACATCCAGATAATGAGCGATGCAACCCGCAGGCCGCTGGAGTTTTTGATGAACGGCGACCTTGATATCGGCATCATTCGTACCCAGATGGTGAACACCAGGATCCGTTATGAACCTATCTTTGAAGACAGGCTGGTAGCAGTTATCTGTAAGGATCATCCGCTTGCGAAAAAGGCCATCATCGAGATTGCGGACTTCCAGGGCGAGGAGCTTATTTTACCGCTTTATGATCCGTCATACCAGGATACGCCTATAATAGAATCGCTGATCCAATCGCAGCATGTAAAGCCAAAAACGTTACATCGCATTCATTACACCGACGCGACTCTCGAAATGGTGAACGCAGGCCTTGGCATCACTGTTATGGCCGACTGGATTGTTGAGCCTTACCTTGCTGGTCGCAATATTGTTACAAAACCACTGCACCATAGCGTTGCAAAACGGGCCTGGTTTGCCGCCACCTGTAAACAAACACCAGCTATTCAAAACTTTTTAGAGTGTTTAAAGATGTATTTCTCGGGTGCTGCTATGGATGCTGAGGAAGTTGAAAAGAAACAGATAATAAAAGAGCACGTAATTCCAAAGCAAGCTATAGTGTCGCCGGTTGCAAAATTTAGCCAGGAAGCCGTGGCCATTAATGCTGTTCAGGATATAAGGAATTATCAATATTGAGCAGAGGCAAATGAAAGACTTGCGAAGTTTTAAAAACTTCGCAAGTCTGACTCCACTGTACATATACAGCACTGGTCGTCAACATCAGATTACTTAGCAAGTGGGATGCTGAAATAAATTCAGCATGACATTTTTAGAAATTCGGGTTTAAAAGTTTCAAATGAATTTACCAAAGTTGTCGTTATTAATTTTATTCATTTTTTTTAGTTCTGCCCTCTTAGCCCAACACCCGCAAAAACCTTTCCCGCAACATATAAAATATTTCCCTGGCACCATTAGGCCCAGTCATATTTCTCAGGCCAAACTGGATAATACTGTAAAGGCTTTTTATACCCAATGGAAAAGCCGGTTTATAAAAAACGTCTCCGGTAAGGCACAAAGCTTTGTATGGTTCGAAAATGTGGGCAAAAAACAGTGCGTATCTGAAGGACAGGGATATGGAATGATAATAGTTGCGCTGATGGCTGGTTATGACCCATCGGCAAAGCAAATTTATGATAACCTGTATCGGTATTATAAAGCACACCCTACTGGTAAAAGCAAACATTTAATGGCATGGGCGCAGTATAGTAACAACAAAAGTACAGACGCAACTTCTGCGAGCGATGGGGATATGGATATAGCTTATTCACTTTTACTGGCCAATAAACAATGGGGCGGCAAAGGCAACATCAACTACCTTGAAGAAGCTAAGGCTACCATCAATGCTATTATGCAATATGAGATTAATCATAAAACATGGTCGGTATTATTAAGTGATGGTATTGAATCAGAAAGCAAGGATTACTTCGACACCCGCTCTTCCGATTTTATGCCATCTCATTTTAAAGCATTCAGGCTGGCTACAAATGATGACAGGTGGGATAAGGTTATCGATGCAGAATATAAGCTTTTTCGTAAGATGCAGGCTAATTATAGTCCTGAGGCAGGACTTGTTCCCGATTTCATCGTGGGTCTCAATAAAAAAGCAAAACCTGCACCGCCAAATTTCCTGGAATCGCCCTATGATGGTTATTACAATTACAACGCCTGCCGTGATCCCTGGCGTTTGGCTACCGATTACCTGCTAACAGGGGATAAACGTTCGAAAACGCTAGTGGGTAAAATAAACCATTGGATAAGGGAAACCACTGATAACAATACCTACAATCTTTCCGCTGGTTATACTTTAGCCGGGAATGATATAAAAGGCAGGTATTTTGAAGCATTGAGTTTTGTTGCACCCTTTGCAGTTTCGGCTATGGTTGATAAAAAGAACCAGGCATGGCTAAATAAGGTATGGGATTACCTGGTTGCGTTTAAGATGAAGGATTATGATTATTACGATAACAGCATTAAGCTTTTAGACATGATAATTATATCGGGGAATTATTGGAACGCAGGGAAGTGAAATTCAATTTTTATCTATATTTTAGATCAATTAAACAAATTCTAACCATTAAAAAAACAAAATTATGATCTGGCATTTAATTTTAGGTGGCTTAGCGGGGTTTCTGGCAGGCAAGGTGATGCGTGGTGAAGGCTACGGAATTATTGTTGATATTTTACTTGGCCTTGCAGGTGGCTGGCTTGGAGGTTGGCTTGGCAGTTTATTGCACATTCCTACCTTTAGCTATTTTATTACAGCTTTCCTGGGAGCCATTTTACTGGTCTGGCTGGTACGGTTGATCAGAGATTAAAAACGTTTATTAAACCTAAAAAACAAAAGTCCGGGTTTTCACCCGGACTTTTGTTTTTGTAATTGTTTTAGAGTGGATATTCCTATTTAGCAGGCAACGTTATAACCTGTTTATCAATATTCCATCCTTCAATCAAAACAGTTGGCTGTATATTGCCCAATTTAGCTACAGGAGCACTTACCGATACGGTTATATTTTCGTGCGGCGCGAGAGTGAAGTAGTTACCAGTCCAATAGCTTGGCATTACTTCTTCACCGTTTTGCATCAGTTGTGGGCGTACAAAAAATGCAAGCTTATCTGTGCTGTTGCTAATTTCAATTGTCCATTTATTTTCCGTATTGCCCTTTTCTGCTTTTAATACTTTTACATCAACATGGGTGCTCGTCAGGTTGTTGAAAGCAGTAAAGTCGTCATTTGGGGCAAGCCAGTAGGTATTATGCGAAACCATTCTCCCAGCAGCATCAGTTAAGTTTAATACCACAAAGCTTACACCTTTTGTCGCTGTAAGCGCATCTTTTAATTTTATAACGGCTTGTGTCCCCTCATCTGCAAGGCCAATATGATTAACTGTAAATGAATTTATCCTTTTGCTATCGACATCGTAAATATCGGCTTTGGCAGTTAAAACTCCGGTTGGGCGGTGCATTCTGTTAATAACAGCAGCGGTTGAATCATCCTGGTTAAACTGGATATGCAATGGCTCAACAGCATTTTGCATAGCGTAGTAGCCTGCATTAGGTTCAAGGTACCAATCATATATGTGCCATACCACACTTGGCAAAGCCGCGTTCAGTTTCCAAAGCATTACACCACCAGTTTCGGTAAGCTTATGCCCGGCAGCTTCAAAAATCCCCTGATAGCCAACATAGTTCATCAACTGCATTTTGTCGGAGAAGTTAACCATAGTTGAAGGTTGGCCGTATCGCTTCACCATTTCACTGTTATACTTGTCATAACGCGCTGCTCCTGTTGCAGCATCATGATAGCCCCAGCTGTTATTTAGCGGAAAAGGCAGCTTTGTATCCCATACCAGGTTAGAGATGGTTTTAGCCAATGTAGTATAAGGCGGCTGCGAGGGAATTCCCGTTTCATCTTTAAACACCCAATCGCCGCCGGCATCTGCCTTTTTATAATAAACCTTTGGATCTTCCCATTGGTAAGGCCCGCCGCTATAAACACCTGAAGGCATATCATCAGGCCATGAGCCTTTCCATCCTGCCGGGAGCTTTGCAAAGCCTGACGAGCTTGGAATAAACGGCCTTGTACCATCGAGGCTGATTATATTATCGCGCATGCCATCATAAAGCTCTTTCCGTGCATGGCCCTCATTGCCGCCTGTCCATACCAGTAAGCTCGGATGGTTGCGGATGCGGTAAATGGTGCTTATTATATTTTTTACAAAAATATTCCCTTCCAGCGGCCAGTCAGGCGAACCTTTAAATTCTCCTTGTGTATCACCGGTGATCCAAAAATCCGACCACACCATTTCGCCATATTTATCTGCTGCGTTCCAGAAAGCATCAGGCGGGGTAACGCCCCCGCCCCAAATACGCACAAGGTTTACATTGGCGTTGCGGCACAGGTGCATTTCGTAATCATAGCGGGCAGAATCGCGGTTTACCATCATGTCAGGTACCCAGGCGCCGCCGTTAAGGTGCACGCGCTTGCCATTCACATAAAATTCGCGTCGAACAAATTTATCAACCATTGTAGCCTTTGAGCTTACCGTACGGATGCCAAATACAAACGAGGTATCATCGGCTATACCAGCACCATCTGCATATTGCAGGCGGATACGGTACAGATTAGCCTTGCCATAACCATTTGGCCACCATAAATGCGGCTGACTGATTAACAATTGTTTTACTTTAGATGCATCCAGGTCGATAACAGACGATCCATTGGCTGCGATATTTGCATTTTGAACAAACTGTACCGGCAATCCTGTAAAATTTTCCGGCTTTATACTCACTATCAGCTTCCCGTTATTAGCCGTTTCGCTATGGTTGGAAAGGGTAAGACTTAATGATAGCTTGGCTGAGCTTGTATCAGGCAGATTGGGCAATTCTGTAACCAATTTTGGACGACCAATAGTTACATCGCCGGTTGTACGTAGATAAACGGGCTGCCATATACCCATATTACGGTCGCGTACCGGTGGGATCCAATCCCAGCCAACTGAACAGAGCATGGTAACATTTTTACCGATATCACCTGTGGGGCCACCATTTTCATAAAATGGGCCGAGAGCTTGCAATTGCTCCTTAGCAGGTAAGCCCGGATAGTCTAAAGGGTATATTTTTACTGCAAGCGCGTTTTCCCCGGTTTCAACAGCATTGGTTACATCTAAATTATAGTCGGCAAACATGCCGGCCATTTGTGTAGAGTCGGCAATTTGTTTCCCGTTAACCCATACTGCTGCGCGGTAGTTTATCCCTTTAAATATCAACTGAAAATGCTTCCCCTTATCTCCTGCCGCAATTTTAAAAGTAGTACGATACCAATAAGGTTTTTTCCAGGGATTTGGATCGTTCGGTAAATGGCTATACTGCTCAAGGTTGTATTGCTTATTAAATTCGTCAGAAGCGTCTGGTATCAGCATGTTATTTAAGCCCTGGTACGGATCGGGATAGATATGATTGGCAACAAGGCCTGTAAGCACTGTTGATGGCACTTTAACAGGAAACCAATATACAGGCGAGTGATATTGGACACTCGATAATTCGACGCCTGTAGCTGTTATAAGCGCTGAGGACTGCAGGTCGAAATTTGTTAGCTTAACCTGTTTCACTTTCCCGGTTTGGGCAAGCAAACCCGATGGAAATAAATAGCCAAGCAAAAGGCCGGCAGATGCCGCATAAATCAGTTTTTTCATTTAGTACGATTAGTTTAAGCCGGTAATATTTTATTGGGAGCAGGATTAAATATATTAAAAATTCAACCCTTACAAGATGCTTTTACCGGTATAAGTTACAATGGTAAATCTACCTAACTAATAGCGTGTGATTGGTGTACTAATTTACCATTTTGTTATACTATTTTGGAGCGCTGGGTCTGTATAATTAATTCCTCAAAATTTAAGGTGATTTAAGAGAAGTTTTTGGAAATATTTCCTTAAACTTACCCTTACGTTCAACTAATGCGGATGTTAATGTATAAAAAGAAAATAGTACGATTAGCCATAATTCTTTTACCGCTTAGTTTTATTCTTTCCCAATGTTTTACTAATAATAGCAGTATCAAAGATGATCCACGCGGAACAAATTATGCGGGCTCTGCAACTTGCATAAGCTGCCACAAAAACATCTATAAATCTTATTTGCATACGGCGCATTTTATGGCCTCCGGTCCAGCTTCTGATAGCACCATACGGGGCAGCTTTGCTAAAGATTCGAACGAGTTTGTCTTTAATCCGCATCTTAAAGTGGTGATGGATAAGCGCGACAGCGGGTTTTATCAAACTAGTTTTGTTAATGGCAAGGCTGATCAGTCTCATCGTTTTGATATTTCATTTGGAGGGGTAAAAGGTCAGAGTTATGCGTACTGGTTCACAAACGAGCTGTTTCAACTACCTGTATCATACGAGTGCAGGGTGCATAAATGGATAAACAGCCCCGGTTATGAACCGGACAGAGTTGTTTTTGAACGCGTGGTTAATACCCGCTGCCTTGACTGCCATGTATCCTATATAAAATCGGCTAAGCCTGAATTACCGGGTTTTTATGAGGGCGTGGAAGGTTATGAAAAGAAATCATTGATCTATAGCATCGATTGCGAAAGATGCCATGGGCCTTCGGCTGAACACGTGAAATTCCATACGGATAACCCTGGCGAGAAAAAGGCAAAATTTATTATAACGTTCAGTTCTTTAACCCGGGACCAGAAGATAAATATGTGCGCTATTTGTCATTCGGGGGCCGGCAACCGCATGTTAAAACCCACGTTTGAATTTAAGCCCGGTGATACGCTTGCAAAATATATGGTAGTAAACAACAAGTTGCCGCTCGATTATAAAAACATTGATGTTCACGGCAATCAAAAGGCCCTGCTTGCCAGCAGCAAATGCTTCATAAAAAGCAATATGGATTGTTCAACCTGTCATGACACTCATGTTAAAGACCGGGATATGCCTACCCTGTACGCAGGAAAGTGCATGACATGCCATAGCTCAGATTCGCATATTCAATGTAAGTTAACCGGGCAGTTAAGTTCGTCAATGCTGATTAATAATTGTGTATCATGTCACATGCCTGCTTTCCCTTCAAAAACCATAGTAGTGGGGCAAGCAGGTGCAATGGTACATACCCATCATATCGGTATTTATCCGGAAGAGGCACAAAAAATACTGACTTATTTAAAAACTAAAGTCAATTAAAAAGCCGTAACAAAGGTATTAACTTACGTTACGGCTCTTTTTTAATTTGACAGATCTATTTTTTGAAGTTATTCTGCAATACTGCAAATGGTAAGTTTTTTGACCAAAAGATACTTAGACCGGGCTGAAGATTATAACCAATTGAATAATTCCCCAATATAATATCCGGTTTCCCGTCATTATTATAATCCCCAACATCCATGCTGAACCACCTTCCATATTTGCTTACCGGTATAGTATGCGGCTTAAAGCTGAAAGGCTTATCCTGTTCAAAATAAATACATGCTTCAGATGGGTTATTTTTCAGATCTGCAAAAAATGCAGTAGTTGCAATATCCAGATCACCATCACCATCAAAATCGGCAGTTACAAATTTGGTGCACCCATTAATCGGGTAAAACCATTGCTGTTTAAAGTTCCAGTTACCTGTATTTTTGAAGATGTATAAGCCATGATACGGTTTCAATATACGCGAATCTTTATAATTATAGCCGCAGCTATAAATAAGGTCAAGGTTGCCGTCGTGGTCAAGATCAGCCAGCTGAAAATCTGTTGAGCCATATACCGGCGGGAAGTTCATTAGCCTTTTTGAAGTAAATCCGTTTTTATGATCATTTAAAAACAAGGTCAAACCTTCGTTTTTGCTTCCAAATAAAACCATTAGATCTGGCCAGCCATCTTTATTAAAATCGCCAACAATTGCTTTTACAGCACCGGGTTCATCTGTTATGTTAATCTGGCTATAAGTGTGATCAACGTTTTGTTTAAATAAGTAAACGCCTCCTTTTAAGTGGCCCTGTCCGCAAACTACCCAATCAGTTAAGCCATCTTTGTTAAAATCGCCCGAAATCGATTGTACAGGCCTGGATAGTTCAGAACCAATAATGGTTGGTTCTGCTTTTGTATCAAAATTAACGCTAAGTACCTTACCGTTAGGGAAATCAATTGGTTCCAGCTGCCCAATACAGGTAATTAAGCCATTCATCGCTCCTTTTTCATCCTTAAAAAAACTCGCGTTCACTGCCGGAGAAGGTAATTTTAATGTTGCATCCACTTTTAAGTTACTGTCCCACTCCTGTAAAACCGAAGCCGATCCATCAGAAGTATATATTTTATGGTTAAAGGGATTTACCGCAACCATTGTTGTGAACGAAAAAGCTTTTGCAGGATCAGGTGTTTTTAAGCTGAAACCAGCAAAGTCGTTAACCGCTTTAACTGGTGGTTTGGCTGGAGTTAGTGAATCCGGCGCAAGTTTATGGTAATATGAAACGATGTTCTGCCACTCCAGTAAAGTTACTCCGGAGGTATCTTTTTTAAAGTACCCATCCATATACGGAGTTACACCCAGATATGGCCCCATAGAAGGTAATGTATGAAATTTCCATACGTCCTTAGTAAGCAGGTTTGGCGGCACAGCCGAATGGCATTTTGTACAATGTAATTGCACCAGGTTTTTACCGTCAACAATTGTATCGCCTGTTAAAACATAAGCTGTATTACTTTTATTTTTACATCCGTTTAGTAAAATACTGAATGATAATGTTGTAGCTATTAAAAACAGTACTGAAGTGGATAGATAAGTTTTTTTGCGATTCATATAAAATAAGATCAATTTAGTTGGTTAGTTTTAATTTTCCCCAAATAAATTCTGCCAGTTGTTTTCCTTGATTAGCCCCCATCAATGAGCTGTTAAGATAATGTATACCGCCATAATATCTGCTCATCGCAGTTTCTTCAGCTGCTAAATTAAACGACTTAAAATGGCGCTGCATCCCTATATAATGCATGTCGCTTGTATCCTGAAATTCGAAATTTTCTCCAAACAGATGCGTAAGTATTGTGGCCGCTGCAGCACTTATTGTTGAGTGCCCTGCAGTGTATTCCGGAAATGGAGGGGTTTGCAGGAGAGGAAGCCAGGTGTGGTCAATTTTTTCGTTTATGTTTGTAACGGGCCTGGCATAACTATATTTATATTTCACTTCCCAACAGCAAATAAAAGCATCGTACAGCGCTATCGAGCTAAGCGCATAAGCTTGCGCCGTTTTAACGCCATTTGCATTTGTTTTTTTGCAGGCAATAGTTGTAATACCTATCCAGTGCCCACCGGGTGTGATTTTTTTATTGGCAAACATTAAATGCCCGTTATGTTGTATCACAAAGGGGTTATCGTCCCAAAATTTAGCGATTTCAATTTGCTCCTTTGTTAAGTTTTTATTGGTATTGTAAACATCTGTATATTGTTTAACAAAAGCGCTGTTTTTATCTTCGCTATATGGCGGTGGCGGCGGTGGCGAAAATTGTGCGGAAGTATCCATCGCGAATGCTTTTATTGTCCCCCAGCAAAACTCTACTCCGTCCATGTAGTCCGGAGGCGTTGGGTGCCATCTGGCAGGGCCATTATCGCCTAAATATTTTGGTTTGCCTCTTGTTTGCGGGTAATTATCTGTTTTCGACCTTTTTAAAACCAGGTTGCCTATTTTTTCGCCAAAGGCAACCGAGCGTGCATAGGTTGAATCATCCAGATTATCCTTATACATTGCATACACCTTGTTTTCATACTTTTTAAGGGTATCTATCGAGAAGGTGATCTTATGCGCCACTGTGAAAAATGCCTTTGTAGCAGCTAAAGCATAATTATATTTTTCACCCTTTTTAGGTTCAGGTGGTTTTCCAAATCCTTTTAGTTGTGCGATGATCGAATTATATTTAGGATCAGCATATCGCATTGCTTCGTACGAGGCCAAGGCGGTATATCCGTAAATACGACTCGCAACCGGCGGGGTAAATACATCATAAATAATTACCTGCGTTAGCTGGTCTTCATTATTATGCAGTACCTCTGCATCGCTCAATAGTGTATTTTTCTCTTTATGAGTACAGCTTGCAATAAATAAAAAGCCCGATAAAACGGCTAAAATCTTAAGGTATTTCATATAAAAACAATATTTAATTTAATGCAATATTTCTTACGTGGCCAAAACTATCTGTTATGGTAACCGACTCCATTGTTTGATCGATATTAAAAAATCTTCCTGATTGTGACAGGAACGAGGTTCCATTATAAAACTCCTGTTTACCTGTTTTACCGTTTTTATATTTAATGGTAGCAAACATGTCAAGGGGCTTTAACGGAACAGTATGAACAGCCCTTTTCAGCTCAAATATTTTCATTACATCCCTGTTTTGGGTGGCTGCAAGCAGATAGCTTCCTTTTGCACTTTTAAGTTTCACTAATGCCTTTCCATCGCCAGGGATGTATAATCCGCTTTGTTGTATTGTGAGTGGTTTAAAGTGGCCTTTACCGTCACCTTTTAGCATTAAACCATTAAAGGCGTCATATTTACCGGTCGAAACTTCTGTTCCGTAGTCATTACCGCTAATTGCAACATCAAGGTTTCCATCCCCATCAAAATCATCTACAACCATTCCGCTAAGCTGTGATATCTGTGCTTCAATAGGCAAAGGAGTAATGGTAAATTTGCCGTTGCCCATATTTTGCAGGTAGCATGATTGTAATATGTTTGCTTTCAAGCGTACTGCGCCTTTTCGCATTTCTGGTGTTATCACAGAATCCATTGTGGCAACGGCAAACGACTTATAATTTTGGAACTTAACACGCATACCAATTATTTGCTTCACAATATCGTCTCGCGTTTGAGCCGGGAACTCCTTCATTTCTCCATCCTGGTCTTTTAGAAAAACAGAAGGAAAAGCGTCATAGCTTCCGTTATTATCAAAATCTTTTGCCGTAATGTAAACCGGGTATTTATCGGTAGCCTTATAAAAAGTATTTAAGCCCGTATTGCCAACTATATAATCAATTTTACCATCATGATTAAAGTCGCCGGCGGCAATGGTATTCCACCAACCTAATTTATCGCTTATACCTGTGCCTGCGGTTACGTTTTTAAATATCCCGTGGTCGTTCTTTAAAAATGTCACCGGCATCCACTCTCCGCTAAGTATCAGATCGGGCCAGCCATCATTATCAAAATCCGAGAAAACAGCATCGCAAACCAATCCTATATTTTTGAGGTCTTTGGCGACTGATGCGGTAACATCAGTAAATTTTATATGCCCGTCTTTACTATCATTCCGCAGTATAATGCTCGAAACTGGTTTTGGATAACTCCAGGGTTCAACCCTGCCTGAGATAAACAGATCGAGCTTGCCATCCTTATTATAATCAATGGCTTTTACACACAGTTTACTGGTGAAGTTTTTAGGCAAGGCATCTTCCTGTAATTTAAAATTGCCCTTGCCATCGTTAATATAAAGTCTATCCTGATAGAACGGCGAATTAGGTTGATTTTCATAGCCTCCACTGGCTATATAAAGATCGAGTTTGCCATCACCATTTGCATCGAATAATAACAGTCCCTCATCCTTAACATGTTCAAAATTGTTTAGAACGCCGGGTAGCAGGGCGCGCTGGATAAACTTCCCATTAGCTTGCTGTAAAAACAACTGAGCAGGGAATTGCGATGTACCGCCAACTACCATATCATCATAACCATTCCCGTCAACATCCCCTACAGCTACAGCCGGTGTATATTGAGATAGTTTGTGCGGTAAAAGTTTTTGTATGTTAAAATCGGCTAAATCATTCTCCTGGTGTTTATAGGTAATACCTACAGAACTGGTTACTTCCCTAAAGAGGGCTTTATTGTCAACCGCTGGCTGATTAAAGGTGTAGTTATCATGTGCATTTGCTATATTAACTTTCAACTCCCTGTCTACCTTCTGATTTTTAAGCGTTTGCTTCTTGCCGTTTTGCCAGCTAATAACTACTGAATCGAGCAAAGAATCTTTACCAAGGCCAAAGTGAGCTATATTTTGTATGGTTGATAAATACCCTCTGAAAGGTGTATTTTCATATACCTGGTGTTGTCCATGTCCGTAATAAATATCCGCCCAGGCACCTATACCGTTTATGTTTAACGGGCCGCCCTGAAATTTTATATGTAAATAGTGGTTATTCTTTTTATCATTTTCTCTTGATGTATTTTTATAGACGAAGGTTTCATCATCAATGTTATTGATTACCATATCCATGTCGCCATCGTTATCAAAGTCAGCATAGGCCGCACCATTTGAAAATGATGGAGTACCTAAACCCCAGTCTTTGGTAACATCAGTAAACTCCAGATGACCGCCATTTTTAAACGCGTAGTTTGGTATTTTGACAGTGGGGATCTGGTCGAGGATCTGCTTTTTCGAAGCAATAAGATAAGCCTCGGCTCTGAAAGTTGTAAAGTCATGATCGGTAACATCGCGCGGATAACCATTTGTTATCACAATATCCCGGTAACCGTCATTATCAAAATCGGTAATTAAGGGGCACCAGCTCCAGTCTGTTTGCGCTGTCCCGCTTAAAAAAGAGGTTTCACTAAAAACCGGGTCGCCTATCGAATCGTTCTGACCGAGGCGTGGCCCCTGGTTTATTTGCAAAGTGTTCCGGTTATATTGATATTGATAACCAAAGAAATCGAAATTCTGATAAGTTTGATAAGAGTTCGAGCCCATAAACATTTTCCGGCGATAATTATCCTCCGGGCTCATATCCAACTCAAAAACATCCGCAAGGCCATCATTATTAATATCCTCAATGTCCTGTCCCATGGCGCTATTCGAGGTATGTTTGAAATATTCCTTTGATTTATCGGTAAATGTCCCGTCGTGGTTATTGATGTATAAAATATTATTGCTTAAAAAGTCATTTGTCACATAAATATCCTTCCAGCCATCACGGTTTATATCAACAATGCTGGTGGCATGTCCGTAGCCTTCAATTAATATCCCTGCTTGCTTTGATACATCATGATAAACGCCATGTTTCAAAACCGGGTCCCAGTCATTGCGGTAAAGCCTGCCCGTACTGCTTCTTGATCCATCCTTAGCAATTGGCCTGAAGGTGCTTTGATTATCTTTGGACTGGGCTTCATTAACCGTTAAATACATATCAAGGTCGCCATCATTATCATAATCAAAAAATGAGGCCATTGTTGAATGTACATGTATATCAAGCCCATATTCTTTGCCCATTTCTTTAAAATGTGGCACACCATTCTTATCAATGCCCTGGTTTACATAAAGCAGGTTACGTCTTTTTGCAGAGTCGTTGAGTAAAGTATAGCAAACGTAAATGTCTAGTAAGCCATCGTTGTTAATATCAACAACCGCAACACCTCTTCCCCATCCACCTGAACCAGCTACACCCGCCTCTTTGGTAACATCATCAAATTTCATATCGCCTTTGTTAAGGTATAATTTATTTGATACTGCATTACCTACCAGGTAAATATCCTGAAGGCCGTCGTTATTGAAATCGCCTATGCCTACACCACCACCATTATAAATATTTAGCTTATCTAAAGGGTTAATGGTATCGTTTTCAACAATTGTATTATTGAAATAAACGCCGGAATGTGAGGATGGGATTTTTTCGAACAAAGTATGCTGCTTTTTGCATGAAAATAACAAGGTTGAGGCGCAGCAAAGTAAAAACCAGCGAAGAGATATCATGTTTAAATTTACACTAATTTATAAATAAAAAAAGAGGTGAAGACATAGATCCTCACCTCTTTTTTATAAATATTCAAATTAATTATAATTCGGATTTTGTTTAATACTTCCGTGAGTAATATTAATCTGATCAATTGGAATAGGGTATAGTTCATTTCTGCCCTGCACAAAATGCGCACTGTTTAACAGAGCTGATTGGCTAAAACCAGTAACATGAATTTCATGATTTAAATAACCATTCAATTGAGTTGCCATAAAGCCGGCACCCATTTGGCCGCCATATAAGCCATCCCAACGCTGAAGATCGAAGAAACGATGGCCTTCCATGCCAAACTCAAGCCTGCGCTCAAATTGAACTGCCTTGCGGGCAAAAGTTTTTCCGTTTGCAACAAAGCCCATTGAAGGATTTGATATACCGTTGTTCACTCCTGTATAAGTACCATAGTATCCTATTTTGTAATTTGCAGCAGGTAAGGTGTTATCAACAATCGGTTTTGAAACATCTGCTTTACCACCTGTAAGTCCGTAACCTGTTAACCTGCCCATTACCCAACCGGCTTGGTCAGCTGCACGATCTCTTACCTCGTTTACATAAGTCTCAGCTAGTTGAAGACTACCAATTTCAATTTCAACTTCTGCAGCCCACAAAAGCACATCCGAAAAACGGATTGCATTGTAACCGTTAGCTGTTGACTGATTAGGAGCCCATCCTTCGTAAGTTTCGCTTGTGGTAGCTTGTGCAGCCTGGTAATAAGTGTTTTTTATAGGTGCGTAAGGCCCACCATCAGCCTGGTCACGAGCCCATGCCTGGCCTGGCATAATTCCCCAATCAAGATAAGGAATACCGCGACGGCCTATTGTCCAGTCGATACGTGGATCAAGTGTAATAACATTATCAGGCATCCAGGTAGCATCAGTTGATGATACACCCTGGTCATTTTTCAGATCGCTGTCATTATAAGTATCCAGTAATGGTAAACCTGTTACAGCGTCAGTTTTATATGCGTTAGCTAAACTGAACGATGGCTGGAAGAAACCGCAGCATCCTGCAGGGCCGCCCGAAGCAAAGTTTAATGTTTCGCCGGCATTACCATTATCACCGTTTGAACCGTCATGCACTGATGCCTGGATTACAAACACACCCTCAGGGCCGTTTTTCTTTAAAGCGTTAAAGTTATCAGCGAAGTGATGTTTAACAAAATTTGGTGCATATTTAGCTCCGCTTGATGTTTGTCCATTGGTAATAAGATCGGCTAAAAGCGGTTGTGCTTTAGCATAATTATGATCAAACATATAAGCTTTTGCTAAAAATGCTTCAGCAGCGTATTTGTTTGCACGGCCAACCTGTAGCTGAGTTAACGGCAAATCATTCATTGCCGCAGTAAGATCAGCCTCAATTTTATCCCATACCGGGCCTGGATTGCCTATATTGAAGTTTCCGTTATCATAAGTAACAGTCTCATCAGCATAAGGCACGTTTCTCCAAAGTTTTGCCATTTCTGAGTAAAAGAAACCACGCAGGAAACGACATTCAGCAGTAACTTCCTTAGCATAGGCAGGGGTTACCGAGCCATCTTTAACTAATGGAAGCTCGCGCAAAACATCATTGGTACGTTGAACACCATTTAACATTACCAACCATTTAGGGTTAAGGTAACCATTGCTTGATGTTGCAATGTAAGCTTCAATTTGTCCGGCAGGGCCCTGGTCATCAGGCGTTGAACCTTTGTGCGCATCATCTGCTGCCACACTACCATAAATCCAGTTGTCTGTACCGGTCATCCAGGTATTACCTGGCTGGCCGCTGTAGGAACCATCCACTAATGAATAAGCCCCGATCAATAACCCATCAACACCTGCCTTATTAGCCAGGATGATGGTGTTTAATGATCCTGTCGGTGTTCTGTTCAGGTAATTCTTGCATGAATATGTCAATGCAAGAACGGCCATAACACCGGGAATGATTAATTTACTATTAAATTTTTTCATAACTTTTATTATTTTTTCAGCTATTAAAATGACATGTTAACACCAAAAATAAATTTCCTCTCGTTGTTAGGGTAAGCACCTATATCAGTACCTAAACCGTTTTGGCCAACAGGTAATAACTCAGGATCAAGACCGCTGTATTTGGTTGCGGTGAAAAGGTTAAGTCCCTGTGCATAAATATGCAGTTTATCAACCCCTAAAGATTTAAGTGCTTCAGATTTGAAGGTGTAACCTAAGGTTAATGAACGCATTTTCAGGAATGAACCCGATTCAACATACCATGAGTTAACTGTACCGTCTGACCCAAAACCACCAACAGCAACTGCCTTTGGAGTTTTAGCGTTTGGATTACTTGGGCTCCATGAATTAAAGTACAAGTCGTTACTTTTGCCACCTGCAAATGTACTGCCGAAATCAGTCCAGTATTTAGTATAGTTGTATGCTTTAGCTCCGTATGATCCGAAAAGCATAGTACTGATATCGAAACCTTTCCAGCTGGCGCTTAAATTTATACCATAAGTAAATTTAGGATTCGGGTTGCCTATTGGTGTACGGTCGGCATCGGTAATAACACCATCGCCATTTATATCTTTGTACTTAAAGTCGCCCAATTGCTCACCTCCATTATTTGGATTGTTTGGATTGGCTGTATCTTTAGTGTTACCAGTTTGGTAAACGGTACCAGCCTTACCCGATTTTGCAACTGCATTGGCATTAGCAGCATCAATTTCAGCTTGTGTATTCCAATATCCTTCAACCTGGTAGCCGAAGAACTCTCCTATCGGATGGCCCACCTGGTCTTTTACCAAATCATCATTCTGACGTTGCTTGTTATCAAAGAATGAGGTTACTAGTTTAGTGATCTTACTTTTATACGAGGTAATATTTGCGCCGGCACTGAAGTTTACTTCACTGCCGATTTTACCGTGGTAGGTAGCAGATATGTCAACACCCTTGTTTGTAACTTCACCGATGTTAATGTATGGTGCAGATGCTCCGCCTACTGTTGCAGGTAATACCAGAGGGAATAACAGGTTACTGCTTATTTTATTATAATATTCAGCAGTTACATCCAAATGGTTAAATAGAGATACATCAAAGCCTATGTTACCTATCTTGTCAGTTTCCCAGGTAGTTTTCTTATTTCCAATTTGCGAAGCAAAAAAGCCTTGAAGCGCTGTACTGATAGAGCCATCGAGTGCATAAGATGAACTGCCAATACCTGTACCAAAAGAGTTGTAAGCGTTTCCACCGGTTATATTAAAATTATTACCTAATTCGCCAAAGCTTCCACGGATCTTCAGGTCATTTAACCATGAAACTCCTTTCAGGAAGTCTTCCTGTGAAATACGGTAAGCTAAGGAAACAGAAGGGAATGTACCCCATTGTTTACCAGGGAAAAATGCTGAGTAACCATCGTGACGGATAGTTGCACCTAATATATACCTGTCATTATAAACGTAGTCTAAACGGCCAAAGAATGACAATGTTGAATATTCCTGACCAGGACCACCGTGTGCAATTACTGATTTAGCATCACCATTACTTATACTAACATAGGCAGGGTCAAGCGAAAACAACGAATTTACAGTAGCGTCAATGAAACGTGATGTTTGGTCTTTAGCCTCAAAACCACCAAATACTTTAATACTATGTTTGCCGAATACCTGGCTGTAATTAATGGTATTCGTCCAGTTATACTGGCTTCCATAACCAGCTCCTGATTGGAAACCATTCAAACCTGCATGTGTTTCACCACCGTAATACCGGTTTTGAAGAGTATTGTTGTAATAATAGTTGTTAATGCTAACACCAACAGCTGTACGCACAGTAAAATGTTTAAGGAAATCAACCTCACCATAAGTTGATCCTTCGATATTCCATGCACGGCTTTGATCAAGAGCGTTTTCAGCTTGTGATGCAACCGGGTTAATACCATTACCTAGGGTAGCTAAACCGTCCCAGGTACCGCCGTAATTTCCTTTAATATCATATATCGGGATTTCAGGCTGCATACGGTAGCTAAATGAAATTGCGTTACCTTCTGCCTGGTTACCTCCGGGAATACCACCTGTACCTTGTGGCGCAAGTGCATAATAAACAGAAAGCGTTTCGCCTATGCGAACGTAGTTACCAACAGCGAAATTGGTATTGATACGTGCCTGGTACCTTTTATAGTAAGTATCAATCAATGATCCCTGCTGGTTTAGATAGCCTAATGAAAAATAGTAATTATTTTTATCATTAGCGCCGCTTATAGTAACAGTATGCGACTGTGTAGGAGCTGATTTAAATACTGCGTGGAACCAATCTGTTCCGGCACCTGTTACAAGTTTCTGGATCAGGTAATCGTTAGCAGGGTTGTTTGCATCGAAATTGTATTTGGCAGGATCAACTGCGGGATCGCCTGCCATTGCAAAACCTTTTGGTGAGCCGGGGACGTTAGTACCTGAATTGTATCCATAATCACCAAAATGGCTGGTTCCAGGTATAAATAAGGAGTTACTTGGTTGTATCTGATACTCCAGTTTTTCAAAATTATCTGCACTAAGCAAATTAAACGGGTTTCCGCCTTTTGGCTGGGTTGTACCGTAAAATGCATCATAAGTAAACCTGGTTTTCCCTTGTTTACCTTTTTTAGTGGTAATAACCACAACGCCGTTACCACCGGCAACACCGTAGATTGCGGCAGCACCCGCATCCTTCAATACTGTGATAGATTCAATATCGTTTGGATTAAGACCGCTCATACCACTTGTTTGAACAGCGCCCATAGCTCCACCTGTAGCACCGCTGGCAATCTGGATTCCGTCAATAACATACAATGGCGATGAGTTACCAAAGTTACCGATACCACGCACAAATACAGCGCCGCTTGCACCTGGTGCACCAGATTCAACTACCGTAACACCTGCGGCCTGGCCTTGCAGTAATGATTCGGATGAAGTTGTAGGGATCACTTTGGCAGCGTTTATATCAACCGTTGCAACAGATCCGGAGATATCCTTTCTGCGCTGGGTTTGATAACCTGTAACAACAACCTCATTCAGTGAGTTGTTGGCAGGCTGCAGTGAAATGGTAATGTACTGATCGCCTTGAACAGTAACCTCTTTGGTTTGATAAGAGATGTAGCTTATCACAAGTACATTACCGGGGCTTAATGTGAGGTTGAACTCACCATTAACATCCGTTACAGCGCCCAGATTGGTGCCTTTAATCCTTACGGATGCACCAATAACAGGTTGTTTGTCGTCGCTGCCGATAACCTTACCTGTGTGTTTTGTTTGGGCTGTAACTACCAGTGAAGAAATTATGCAGCATAGCAGCAAGCACAATACCCTTCCTTTTAGGAGTAAACTTTTAAACATGAGATTGAGATTTAGTTGATTAATTTATTTGATTTAAGCTTGTTGGTCTATTGATATCAAGATGGGGCACGGGCATTAACCGGAGCCAATACAAGTTGACTTTGACCCTTACGGAATGAGCCCGGATTTATGAAAAAATTGAAAAGGAAAAAATGTAAAAGTTTTATCATGTAAAATACACTAATAGTATAAAGACTTATCCCTACCCCATTTCCCTGATGCGTCCTTTGCCGGAAACATCCTTTAATAAATTGTTATAATAATATCAGGTTTCGTATATTCTCTGGTGGTTCAAAGAATCACATTGGCATTAATACTAATGTAAACAGTGTGTACTGTTTACACAAGTGGCATTATAAGAATTACAAATTAATTATTTTGTAAAGCACAAGTATGATAATATTTATAATTATAAATCCTTATGTTAACAAAATATTAACAAAATAGAGTTTAAAATAGAAAAATAGAAATGTAACATTCCCGATATGCAAAGCAATTATTTGATTATTAATACAATTAAGCATCCATTGCTGCCCAAATCATCATTGTACCTATATTTTTCATAAATAAATGACTAAAAATGTAACACTATTAAAATGTATTGATAATGTTAAAATATCATCACCTTTTGGTAAGAATGTCATTATAACACTTATTAAAGCATATTTTAATACTTTCGACACTTAATCTTATACCCAATAATGCGGTGAATAATGCTCCGGAAAATCAAATAAAAAAGGGCGCCTGGTTTTAAACCAGGCGCCCTTTTTTATGTCAGGATTTTATTCAGATATGCTATTTAAGCCATTGTACAGATGCAACATGTGTGTCGCTTGAATTTGTTCCGATTTGCACAATAAACTGGCCTGGCTCCCAATCGTAAACTAACTGGTTATTATAAAATTTAAGATCGGCAGTTGTTACATTAAATGATACTTCTTTTGACTCTCCCGGCTGTAGATTTATTTTTTGAAAGTTCTTTAATTCCTTTACCGAGCGGCTGATACTTGCCACAGGGTCGCTTATATATAACTGTACCACTTCTTCGCCAGCTAACTTGCCGGTATTGGTTACAGTTACAGTGGCCTTAAGTGTTTCATTGCCCTTCAAACTGGTTTTACTTAGTTTAACATCGCTATAACTAAAGGTTGTATAACTTAACCCATATCCAAATGGATAAAGCGGATCGTTTGAAATATCAAGATAATCCGATTTGAATTTAGCGCCACCTTTACCATCAAAAGGTCTGCCGGTATTTTTGTGGTTATAATATAAAGGTATCTGCCCTACACTGCGTGGAAAAGTTGCGGTGATTTTTCCAGCCGGGTTATAATTGCCAAAAAGCACGTTAGCAATAGCATTACCCGCTTCGGTGCCAGGAGCCCAGGCATCCAATATAGCACTTGCGTGCTCATCTTCCCAGGTTAAGGTTAGCGGCCTGCCGTTAAACAGCACAATAACCAATGGTTTGCCTGTTTTAGCCAGTGCCTTCAGCAAATCTTTCTGACTTTCAGGTATACTGATATCTGAACGGCTTGATGACTCGCCCGACATATTTGCCGATTCGCCTACCACGGCAACAACTACATCGGCTTTTTTTGCAGTTTCAACAGCTTCATCAATCATTTCCTGTGGCGAGCGTTTGTCCATTACTTGCTGCGGACCTAAAGCAAATGAACGGGCGCTTAAAAGCTTATCATCTGTAATGTTCGACCCTTTTGCATATAATACCTTTACATTGTCGCCTGTTACATTTTTTATACCCTCTGCAACGCTAACCGATTTATTAGGATCTCCTGCTATTACCCATGTGCCTAACATTTCTGAATGATTATCGGCAAGAGGACCAACAAGGGCAATAGTGCCCGATTTTTTAAGCGGTAATGTTTGATCCTGATTTTTTAGCAGCACAAACGAATGCTCGGCTACCTGCCTTGCAAGTTTTCGGTTATCATCAGTAAATACATCTTGTTTTTCCTTGTCGGCATTAATTGATTTATTGGGGTTATTAAAAAGGCCAAGTTTATATTTGGCTTCCAGCACGCGGCGGCAAGCCAGGTCAATTTCTTGTTGTGTTACTTTCCCTTCTTTTAATGATTTTTTCAGTGTTGTTAAAAAGCCTTCACCTACCATATCCATATCAAGCCCAGCTTTTAATGCAAGTGCTGATACTGTTTGCAGATCACCAAGACCATGGTTGGTTACTTCGTTTACTGATGTATAATCAGACACTACAAAACCTTTAAATCCCCATTGCTTACGCAACAGATCGGTTAACAGCCATTTATTAACCGTAGCAGGTACGCCATTTATAGTATTAAACGAGCTCATAAAGCTACCTGCACCTGCATCAAGAGCCGCTTTGTAAGGCGGCAAGTAATCCTGATACATTTTTATCAGGCTCATATCAACTGTGTTGTATTCGCGCCCTGCTTCAGCACCACCGTATAGGGCAAAGTGTTTAACACAAGCCATAACAGCATCGGCATCCATCATGCTTTTTCCCTGGTAGCCTTTTACCATTGCTTTGGCAACCTGCGATCCGTACCATGGGTCTTCTCCCGAGCCTTCCGAAATCCTTCCCCAACGCGGATCGCGTGCTATATCAACCATTGGTGAAAACACCCAGTTAAGTCCTTCGGCAGTTGCTTCTTTAGCAGCCACCCTCGCCGACTGTTCGATCAGCCCCATATCCCACGTTGCTGATACGCCTAAAGGAATAGGGAATATGGTACGGTGCCCATGTATTACATCCAGCCCAAATATCAACGGAATATGCAACCTTGATTCTTTAACGGCCAGATCCTGCATTTTCGAAACATTAGCCGTACCGTACAAACCAAATATGCCACCTATTTCGCCCTTTTTCATCTTCTCCTCCACACCCTTACTAATTACAGAGCCCGTTATGGCATTGCCCATTACTACCAGGTTAAGCTGACCGATCTTTTCATCAACTGTCATCTTGCTCATTAAGCCTGTAACAAATGCATCCATTTTGGTGTCACCATTTTTTGTTTGTGCCGATGCCTGATTAAAAGGCAGTGCTAAAATAACAAGTGACATTGCTGCCAGGACAGATTTTAGCGAAGAATATTTATTCATTTTATGGCTATTTGGTTATTGTTGTGTGTTCATAATTCATTGTCGATGGTTCATAAAGGCTATATTGAGGATTTAGATATCCTTTCCTATATGTAAATTATGAGCCATTAACAGCGAACTTAAAGTAATAATTGGTTTAACGCTATGAAAAATCATAGTGTATTGTTGACACAAGAGTAATATTATAATTTAAATAATCAAAGTATTTTTGTAGAATAGCAAAAATGTTAACCAAAAAGGAACTTGCAGCATATTGCGATAATGCCAGGGAAAACTACCTGCCCCATATTTCTATTGATTGTGTGGTATTCGGATTTCATGAGGGCCAGCTGAAGGTTTTGATCCTGAAAATGAAAAATGAGGGCGAATATTATTTGCCAGGGGGCTTTATGCTTAAACGCGAACCTATTGAAATGGCGGCTAATCGTATATTAAAGGAGCGTACCGGCCTTGACGAGATATTTTTGCAACAATTTCATGTATTTGGCGATCCTGAACGATCGAAAGAGCATTTTGAAATGTATAAGGATATGCTGCCTGCTGAAGAAAACTGGTTTACCAATCGTTTTTTAACTATTGGCTACTATGCGCTGGTTGATTTTTGTGATGTGAACCCCACTCCCGACCAATTTTCAGCAGAATGTATCTGGTGCGATTTGAATGATCTGCCTGAATTTAAGCTCGACCACGCACTCATACTTAAAACAGCATTGGACACCCTGCGGCTGCAATTAAATTATCAGCCGATTGGTTATAACCTGATGCCTAAAGAGTTCACAATGCCCGAATTACAAAAGCTTTATGAAACCATACTGGATAAAAAACTGGACAGGCGGAACTTTCAAAGGCGGATGCTCGGGTTTGGGATATTAAGCAGATTGGAGTCCCCTCGCAAAGGCGGCGCACATAAAGCCCCATATCTTTACTCGTTCGATTTAAAAAATTACAAAGCTGCTTTAACCGAAGGTTTTAAAGGGGGGTGGTAACTTAATGATTTTGGAAATCGGATGTTCGATTTCAGATTTAATGTTTTTTAGTTCCTGGTTGTGGAGTATGATGGAAAGGAACCCGAACTATAAAGGAGATTTTGAATTGATAACTTGTTGAATATTTTAACTAAGCATAAAATTGATGACTAATTTTTATAAGCTGGCATTATCGCTGCTATTATTTGGAAGTATAAATTGCTATGCCCAAACAACACTTACAGTACCCGTAAATTTACAGGCTACCTATACCAAAGGCACACGCACTACCAGTGGTGCAGCGGGGAAAAATTACTGGCAAAACTATGCCGATTACACTATTAAGGTAAATTTCGACCCTAAAAGCCGGAACCTTGATGGTACGGTATCAGTCGATTATGTAAATAACAGTCCAAGTACTTTAACCGAGATCGATTTTAAACTTTATCCAAATATTTTTAAAAAAGGGTCGATCAGGAACATGCCTATATTACCCGAGGATGTTACTGATGGTGTTCAGATAAAAAAGTTAAGTATTGATACAAAAGATCAGGATGAATCTCAATGGAAGATTGACGGCACTAATATGACTGTAAAAATACCGCCTTTGGAATCCAAACAAAAAATACATTTTGATATTACGTATGCTTATAATCTGAATAAAACATCGCATATCCGCACAGGCCAGGTAGATTCTGGTGCATTTTTTATTGCCTATTTCTTCCCGCGGATTGCCGTTTATGATGATATTGATGGGTGGAACCAAAACCATTATCGTGGCAGCGAGGAGTTTTATAATGATTTTTGCCATTTTAGCCTTACTGTTACCGTACCTGGCAATTACAAAGTTTGGTCGACCGGGAATCTTAGAAATGCAGGGGAAGTTTATACTCCTAAATATGTTCAGAGAATTACCGATGCAGGGGTAAGTGATAAAGTTACCGATGTAATTGCAGAAAGCGACCTGAAAGAGCAGATCACCATAAATAATCCGGTTAACACCTGGAAGTTTGAGGCGGATAGTGTTACTGATATGGCTTTTGCTACAAGCAATCATTATATATGGAAAGCCAGCAGTTTGGTTGTCGATCCCAAAACAGGCAGGCGCACCCGGGTTGATGCTGTTTTTAACCCTAACCATAAGGATTATTTCGAGGTGGTAAATTATGCCCGAAAAACGGTTGAGGCAATGAGTTATACCTTCCCTAAATGGCCGTATCCTTATCCGCACGAAACCATTTTTGACGGGCTTGACCAGATGGAATACCCTATGATGGTTAATGATAACCCTACGGAAAAAGTGGAAGATGGAATTGAACTAACGGATCATGAAATTTTCCATACTATGTTCCCTTTTTATATGGGCATTAACGAAACCAAATATGGCTGGATGGACGAAGGCTGGGCAACCATTGGAGAATGGACGATAAGCCATATTATAGATTCAAACATTACGGATTTGTATGGCGTTGAAGACTATGCAGGCAGCGCTGGCCAGGAGGATGATCAGCCCATAATTTCACTTACCACTCAATTAGCTGGGTCGAGTTTTTTTACCGACTCATATCCCAAGCCTGCGCTCGGTTACCTTTACATT
>Ga0206904_1083_pt1 | contig 24403 bp, 25 predicted proteins | sample Alteio_BWOrgHeat_42_FD_152981 | JGI IMG/M metagenome (GOLD analysis project Ga0206904, IMG submission 152981) | Enriched cells from forest soil in Barre Woods Harvard Forest LTER site, Petersham, Massachusetts, United States -... | ecosystem: Environmental > Terrestrial > Soil > Temperate forest >...
CAGATTTAGCTGCCGCTAAAGCAGACAAGCAGGATATAAAAGCTGATGCAGCAACATTAAAAAGCGAAGGCATTGCCCACCCTGTTAAACAGGCTGATAAACAAGTAAAAGCAATTGATAAAAAGGATATAAAAGCCGACGTTAAGAACATTAAGGCCGATAAGGTTGCTGAACAAAAAGCTGTGAAAGCTGGAGATATTACCGGAGCACAAGCCGACCAGAAAGCTTTAAAAGCCGATAGGAAAGATTTGAAAAAAGATATCCGCCAGGCACGCCGCGATGGTGTAAAACATCATATTCACCGCGTAAAATAAATTTCTGTTAAATAGTTTAAGAGAAGGGGATGCTAAACGGCGTTCCCTTTTTTTGTGAGTTATTATTCGCGGATCTTTCGCTGGTTTTTACGGGCAAACGCCAATCCCAGGGCTGCACCTACACCCATGCCTACTGCAAGGTTATTAACAGCAATACCTATGCCGGCGCCAATGGCTATACCAATACCAAAAAAAATTAACTTGTTTTTGTACACTAATATAAAGGTAGGTTTTTTATCGGAAAACACATCCGGATGATTTTGATCCCATATATCAAATAAATTCAGGCTGTAAACGTTAATTTATTTTAAGCGCGATTAAACCAAATACGAAATAATTAATCATAATTAATATTGCCCGAATATTACCCAAACTAATTATTTGACTATGCTGAAGCGGATATTAATGCTTGATGATAACCAGGATATACTGGATGTTGTTAAAGAAGCGCTGTTATACGAGAGATTTGAAGTAACCATAACTTCAGAAAGTGACCATATAATTGAAACTATCCAAAATTATGCGCCAGACCTGGTAATGCTTGATTATAAATTGAACGGGCTAAGGGGCGATAACATTTGTCGCCAGATAAAAGCACACCCCAAACTACATAATATCCCGGTTATCATTTGCTCTGCCTACCTGAATAAAGATGATCTGCTTACCTGTGGCTGCGATGCCATTATATCGAAACCATTTGGCCTTGAAGAACTGGTTGACACGGTGAACGGGTTGATGTATTATTAACCCTGAAGGTGTTAAACTGTTGTTTCTCATAATTCAATCGTCTGAAGTAACCAGACTTTTGAATCACTCCTAACATTTGTTAATTGTAATATTAATCTTTCGGACTTCCAGGCTTTCCTGACTTTCGGACTAAAAGCGTATTTTTGCGCAAATTTTTAGCGGGATGAGCAAAGTAAAAGTAGGCCTGGTACAGATGACCTGTACCGCCAACAAACAGGAAAATTTAGATAAAGCTATTGTTAAAGTTAGGGAGGCCGCCCAAAAGGGTGCGCAGATAGTTTGCTTACAGGAACTGTTTACCTCGCTTTATTTTTGCGATGTTGAAGATTACGACAACTTTAAACTGGCTGAAACTATCCCAGGTCCGTCAACGGATGCACTGTCTGCTGTAGCTAAAGAGCTTAATGTGGTAATTATTGCCTCGCTTTTTGAGAAACGTGCACAGGGGATCTATCATAATACTACTGCGGTTTTAGATGCCGGTGGCGCTTACCTGGGCAAATACCGCAAAATGCATATCCCGGACGATCCGGGTTTTTACGAGAAATTTTACTTTACCCCGGGCGACCTTGGCTATAAAGTTTTCAAAACCAAATTTGCTACCATTGGTGTGTTGATCTGCTGGGATCAGTGGTACCCCGAAGCTGCGCGTATTACCGCAATGATGGGCGCCGAAATATTATTTTATCCAACTGCCATAGGATGGGCCACTACGCAGGACGAAGCAACAAACATTGAACAATATAATGCCTGGCAAACTATTCAGCGGTCGCATGCGGTAGCAAATGGCGTGCATGTGGTAAGCGTGAACCGTGTAGGCGAAGAAGCAGGTGTTAAGTTTTGGGGAGGATCGTTCTTTGCCAATCCGTTCGGGGCTTTAATACACCAAACATCAACAGACGATGAAGAAGTTGTGGTGCAAGAACTTGATTTAAACAAATCTGACTATTACCGCAGCCACTGGCCGTTTATGCGCGATAGGAGAATAGACAGTTATCAACCAATTACAAAAAGATTTTTAGACGAGGAGTAGTTTTTAGTCCATAGTCGATGGTCCATAGACAATGGTAGGAAAAAATAAATGAGTCCATAGTTGATGGTCCATAGACAATAGTGGGAAAAAGATAAAATGAGTTAATGGTAATAGTCTGTATTCAAATTTTTTTTTATGGCGTTTAAGTTTGAAAACCTTCAGGTATGGCAAAAGGCGTTAGACTTAACGGATGAAATTAACCTGTTAACCAAAAATAACTTTCCAAAAGATGAGCTATTCATTTTAACATCTCAAATAAAAAGAGCTGCCGATTCGGTAGTACTTAATATAGCTGAGGGATGTACCGGACAAACTAATTTGGTTTTCAAAAACTTCCTTGGCTACGCATTAAGATCAGCAATTGAAGTAGTTGCTTGCCTGTTCATCGCTAAAAGAAGGAGCATAATCAGTAATGATGATTTTCAAAAACTTTATGATGATTATCAATCCTTAACCAAAATGATTACTGCGTTAAGAAATACATTATAACCAACCAATAACTATGGACCATCGACCATCGACTATGGACAATTTTTATTTCCCGGCAGAATGGGCTAAACATACCGCTACCTGGCTTAGCTGGCCGCACAAGGAAGAATCGTGGCCCGGGAAGATTGATCTGATCTATCCTAAATATTGCGAGTTTATTAAGGTTTTAACTGAAGGCGAGTTAGTGCGCATCAATGTAAAAGATGAACAGATGGCTGCCTTTGCCAAACAACAACTAATGTTAGTTGGCGCTGATTTAAAACGGATTGAGTTTTTTGAATTTGAAACTAATGATGCCTGGTGCAGAGATCATGGTCCGGCGTTTTTGATAAACCCGGAAACAAAACAAAAGGCAATAATTGATTGGGGCTATAATGCCTGGGGAGGCAAATATCCACCGTTCGACCTTGACGATGTTATCCCTACAAAAATAGGGGAGCGGTTTGGATTGCCCGTTTATCATCCGGGTATTGTGATGGAAGGAGGCTCGGTTGATTTTAATGGTAAGGGCACTTTATTAACTACCACTGCCTGTTTGCTTAATAAAAACCGTAACCCGCATTTAAATCAGCAGCAGATAGAAGGGTACCTGCAAAATTATTATGGTGTTGAGCAAATTTTATGGCTGGGCGATGGTATTGTTGGTGATGATACCGACGGCCATATTGATGATATTACCCGCTTTGTAAATGAGGATACGATAGTTACTGTTGTTGAGGAAAATAAAAACGACGAAAACTATCACCTGTTGCAGGAAAACCTGCAGGAGTTGAAAACAATGCGCCTTATTAATGGCAAACAATTAAATGTTGTTGAACTGCCAATGCCCGATGCTGTTATCTACCAGGATCAGCGTTTACCTGCGTCGTATGCTAATTTTTATATTGCAAATTCGGCGGTTGTGGTGCCAACTTACCGTTGTGCCAATGACGATAAAGCTCTGGATATTTTACAGGGATGTTTCCCTGAACATAAGGTTGTAGGTATTGACTCGACTGATATTATCTGGGGTTTAGGCAGTTTTCATTGTTTGAGCCAGCAGGAGCCGGAGGTGTAACATCCTGTAATAACTATATAAAAAAAGCAATCGCGAATTTTACATATTCAGTATGCAAATTCACGATTGCCTTATCGTTTGTCCCGGCCATATAACTATTTCTTATACAGCGTTTCTGACATCAGCTTTATACCTTCTTCATAACTTGTTGGCTTAAAATTAAAAGCCTTTTCAAATTTAGATGAATCGAAAATGTAGTTGTTACTGTACTGATAATACATCTCTACCGTTCCCATTACTACCTTGTTAAATAAACCATAGGCCCAAAGCATAAATTTATTTACAGCAAAAACCGAAGGTTTTACGCCATATATGCGGGCTGCCATTTCAATAAATTGCTTGCCGGTAATAGCTGGTGCTGTAGGCATGTGCCAGATTTGGTTATCGCTATCAGGATTTTGACCCAGTAAAAACATGCCCTTGCCCATATCAGGGATATAACTGAAGTTGTGCAGTTTATTGGGGTCGCCTATCCATTGTGCTGTTTGTTTTTTTGCATAATTGGTAAGGACCATCATATCAATAAAGCTGTTCTGGCTATCGGTACCATAAAAGTCCGCGCCGCGGGCAATGCTGGCACGGATAGTTCCGGCTTTTGCTTCATCCATCAGCATGTTGGCAATTTTGGCGCGGATACCACCTTTTACGCTGCTTGGTTTGTAAGGTGTATCTTCTTTCATCGGGCCATCAACCAGGCCGTACATGTAAACATTATCAAAAAATATTAACCGGGCGCCAGTTTCCTTACCAAGGTTAATGAAGTTTTGCATTATTACCGGCCATTGTGCAGCCCAAACGTTTTTGTCATAAACCAGCCCTGCTGTTAAGTAAATAACTGTTGAGCCTTTAGTTGCTTCGAGCAGCTCATTATAGTTTAACAGGTCAGCTTTTTTCCAGCTAACGTTTTTGTTGGTGCTTACAATTGGTTTGCGGCTAACCAAACGAATGGTTGCGTTGATGTTTTCTAATTCGCGGGTTAGTGCATTTGCTACTGCGCCGCCGGCTCCTAATATAGTGTGCATAATTTTTCTGTTTTGATTTACTCAAAGGTAAGTGCAGGTTAAACATCAAAACGTTAACAAAAGATAAGGAATTTGGGGTTAGTGACTGGAGATTAGAGACCAGAGATTAGGCTTGCTTTCTGAGATCAATCGTTTTATAAGATAATAATCTTTTTCAGACAAGAATTCTTCTTCTTATACGCGAAAGCGAAACGGGGGTAATGCCTAAATAATGGGCAATGTAGTGCTGGGGCATGCGCTGCAATATATCGCGACCGGTGTTTAGCAGATCAAGATACCGTTCTTCGGGAGTTTTAGTTATGAATGACGAAACGCGGTCTTCGTAACATATTAAGTAATGTTCGGCAACCAAACGCCCGAAACGTTCCATTTTATAAGCCAGCATGGGGTTATTCAGCATCAGCTGCATATCTTTATGGCTGATACCAACAAGCTCTGTATCTTCAAGCGCCTGGATATAAGTTAATGAAGGCGATTGGGTTAAATAGCTTTTATACGAGCTTACAAACTCATTCTCAAAGCTAAAGTATCCTGTAATTTCTTCTCCCTCTTTTATGTGATAATACCGTACGGCTCCTTTTACAATAAAGCCTATATCTTTACAAACTATACCGGGTTCAGCAAAATACCTTTTCTTTTTTAGGGTACGGAAAGTGAGGTGCTGCATAAAAACTATCCACTCAGCTTCGTTAAAAACTATGTATCTTTCAAGGTGTTCCCTAAAAACATAAAGTGCTTTTTGTGTATCCATAGTTTTAATGTGATAATATACAAAAGTGCGGATGTGCAGATGAAAATCAAAAGAAAATAAAAAGAACGTGATGCTGAATTTGTTTCAGCACCTCATGCGCTGTCTACACCACGCATTACAAGCGCCGGCAGGCTATCTTTCTGATGAGCTGCCGAAATAAATCCCGGCATGACGGGCGGGATAATTTTATCTTATCCAAAGTCTGTCCAACAAAAAGAAGGCAGCAAAAACCACGCTTGCAATACCGTTTGTGGTCATAAATGCAAAGTTAACCTTGCTTAAATCGTTTGGTTTTACAAGCAGGTGCTGATAGATAAGCATAATACAAAAGAATGCTATCCCGATATAATATAATATACCTACCTGCGTAAAAAATATCGGCATCACCACAAACGCAGCCGACAGGACATGTAAAAAAGTAGACAATCTTAATGCATTTACCTTACCCAGGTATGCAGGGATAGAGTGCAGGTTCTCGCTTCGGTCGAAATCTTCATCCTGCAGGGCATAAATAATATCAAAACCACTTACCCAACAGAGTACTGCGAAGGAGAAAAATAACGGCGTTAACGCAAATTGGCCCGTTACTACAAGATAAGCCCCGATTGGAGCCAATGACAAGCCTAAACCCAATACCAAATGGCACAAAGCTGTAAACCGTTTGGTAGCACTGTAGCCTAATACCACCAGTAAAGCAACTGGTGACAGGTAAAAACACAGCCTGTTAATAAACCAGGTTGTTGCAATAAACAGCAAGCAGTTAGCAATGGTAAAAGTTAATGCTGCTGCCGGGCTTATCCTGCCCGATGGGATGTCGCGCTGTTTTGTGCGCGGGTTTTTTGAATCGATGTCCCGGTCCAGGTACCTGTTAAATGCCATTGCCGAGTTACGGGCGAACACCATGCACAAAACCATCAGTAAAAGTTTTAGCCAATCGAAACGATGGTTGGTAGTGGTAACCGCCAAAAAAAAGCCGATAAAAGCAAATGGCATCGCAAAAATGGTGTGTGCAAAGGTTACTAAGGACAGGTACTTTTTCATTTATTTTATAATAAAACCCAACTTGTCATTGCGAGGTACGAAGCAATCGCGAACTTAGCATTGCTGCTCTGTATAGCATGCGATTGCTTCGTACCTCGCAATGACAATTTTGTGAATGTAAAATTAATAATTATTTATTGCCATTTTGCTCTTTCGTACTGCACTGGCCATTTTACCTCGTGCCCTAACTGATGCGCTGCACGCAAGGGGAAATATGGGTCGCGTAATAGCTCGCGAGCCATAATTACCAGGTCGGCCTGTCCGGTTTGAATAATATCGTCAGCTTGCTGGGATCCTGTAATCAGACCAACTGCCCCTGTAAGTATTCCGGCTTCTTTTTTTAGTTTTTCGGCAAACTCAACCTGGTAGCCTGGTTTCAACGGTATTTTAGCTGTGGCTACATTACCGCCCGACGAACAATCGACCAGGTCAATACCTTTATTGATTAATACTCTAGCCAATGCTGCAGAATCATCGGCTGTCCAGCCATCCTCAACCCATTCACTTGCGGAGATGCGTACGAACAATGGTTTTTCTTTGGGCCACACTTCTTTAACACTTTCAATAACCTCCAATAAAAAACGGATGCGGTTTTCGAACGAACCGCCATATTCATCAGTGCGGTGATTGCTCAGGGGTGATAAAAATTCGTGGATCAGGTAGCCGTGTGCACCATGCAGCTCAATTACTTTAAAGCCTGCTGCCAGTGCTCGGGTTGCTGCTGTTTTAAAATCAGCTTTTACTTTTTCAATCCCGGCTTTATCAAGTTCAACCGGAGCTTCCTCAGCTAGTGTAAAAGGAATTGCACTTGGCGCTACCGCTTTCCACCCATTGGGCTGACCGGAGGGGATCTGGGCATTTCCATGCCATGGCAATTCGTGACTAGCTTTACGCCCTGCATGTGCCAGCTGAATGCCAGCTACCGAACCATGCTGATGAATAAAATCTGTTATTTCTTTTAGTTTTTCAACGTGTTCTTCTTTATAGATCCCTAAATCGCCGTAAGTAATTCTTCCTTCCGGCGAGACTGCTGTCGCTTCAGTAATAATTAAGGCAGCGCCGCCAATAGCACGACTGCCCAGATGTACCAGGTGCCAGTTATTTGCAAAGCCGTCTTCGCTGCTGTATTCGCACATTGGCGATACAACCAGGCGGTTCTTAAATTCGATATTTTTTATTTTTAGTGGAGAAAACAGGTGAGGCATAATTACTTTTTTTGGTAAAGATGCAGGGTAATTTGTTTGGTTTTATTATTTGGCGGGATTTTTACGGGGGGATGATAGGGGTGAAAGCCTTCATTGTCATTCTGAACGTAGTGAAGAATCTTCTACAATTTCTGAGTCTGCGATGTTTGTCTGGCGTTCATGTCGCGCGCATAACATCTTCACTACGTTCAGAATGACAAGTGTTTAGTTGTTATCAAATCCCGAATGCATACTCTTTTCCTTTAATACTCACAACCGGCGGTACATGGTTTTTCTCAAACAGATCATATCCGGGTTTCATGGTTTTCCAAAACGCTAATGATGAATACTGGGAATATGCATGCATATGCTCATTATCCATCCGGAAAGGGAAGATATCGAGCTCTATTTTTTGCTGCCCTGCTTCGAGAGCTTTGTAAACCAGGGTATAAATTTCTTCTATGCGTTGATCAGTCATGGCATAACAGCCTATGGATGCGCAATGCCCGTGTACCATAATGGCATCGCCCGTGTAGCCTTTCAATTGCTCGAGTTTGTTAGGGTAGCCTACGTTTATAGCCAAATAGTAATTACTTACCGGGTTTAGCTGCTTTGGCTCAATGGTATAAAATCCTTCCGGACTTTTACCATCACCCGAGCGGGTTTTGGTGCCCAGACCACCAGAATAAGTACAGATCCCGTAAGTTTTAAATAATCTGTATTGCCTGCCTGCTTTTACCCAAACCTCAAGCGCACTAACATCTTTAAATAACCTGATGTAAATTTGAGAGTTTGATTTAAGCCCTTTATCTTTTAATTCAGCCTGTAGTTTTGGCCAAACTGTTGATCTCACAGTCTTTGCCCTGTCGCTATCCGGTAATTCTTTTTTGGGATGGATAAACAGCAAGGTCATCAACAGGAAATAAAGGAATTTAGGCATGTGAATGGTTGATTTATTGTGATTTAGATGATAACGCTGATTTTGGAAAAATATTGACTATCAAAAAAAATCAATGCAAAAGCATGAGTAGCTTTTTTCGTTTGTACCGGTCAATGAGATCATTGATAGAATGGAATAAACCACAGTGACTATTCTTACCCTCGATAAACTCACAACAGACTATGCGCCCGGGAGATTAAGCACCTAACGTCTTAATATAAGAATTGCCTGCGTTGCAGATATAACTAAAATAATCACCAAAGGCTTTAACGAAAATGCAAAGCCATAGATTACTGTACTACAAATGAAAATGGAGATGCTGACAAGAGCGTATATAAGAATTTTATTTTTACAAGATTCCCATGTCTTATCCTTAACCGTATAAATTATATGAAGAAACATCATATAATAACTATACACTGCCCCAAAGACAAAAGGCAATGCAATTACCGTTTTAAATCCGTAATTAATCCAAACTAACGCTATAACGATTGGCCCTAATATTAAAAAAAATAGCCCATCGCCATCAATATTGATTTTTTTCATTTATTGAATCGGGACCTAATTTCGATCTTTACTTCCGAAATCGAACTTCCGAAATTCGAAATCATCCTATATCCCCAACACCTGCTTCAATTTCACATACCCGGTTTTACTTACCGGAACTTTAGCGCCTGATTTAAGTATGGCTAAATGGGCATCCTTTTCGTAAGGATCGATGCGGGTGATTTGTTGTATAGCTATGATGTAAGAGCGGTGCACACGAACAAACTGGCGTGGGTCGAGTGTTTGCTCAAAAAAGTTCATGGTTTTATTTTTCAGGAAAGAACCTTCTGAAGTGTATACGCTTACGTAGTCGTCATCTGCTGCAAGGTACTCTACATCGTGTACCGGAATGATCTTTACCTTGGTGCCTGTTTTTACCACAATACGCTCATGCTGTGAAGGCGAGTGTGAGGCTGTTTCCAGCAATTCTTCGTTATGTTTGGTTGTTACAGCGGCTTCTGGCGCTTGGGCAAGATATTTCTCAATAGCTTTGTTAAAACGGTCTTTATTAAAAGGTTTTAACAGGTAATCCACAGCATGGGCCTCAAAAGCTTTTATGGCGTATTCGTCAAAAGCGGTGGTAAATATTACTGCAGGCTGATGCTCAACCAGCTCGAGCATCTCGAAGCCGTTTATTTTAGGCATTTGCACATCGAGGAATATCAGGTCGGGCTGATGTTGCTGAATGGCTTTAAGGCCTTCAAAACCATCGCTGCATTCCTGCATCACTTCAATTTGCGGAAAGCCCTGTAAATACTCTAATACAACCATCCGGGCCAAAGGCTCGTCGTCAATAATTAAGGCACGTTTCATATTTATAACTGCGGTACTTTTATAATAGTTGTAAATATATTATCATTTGCATGAGTTTCCATCAAATCATTACGTGCAAAAAGCAAATATAATCTGCGCTGTACTCCGCGTAAGCCAAAACCGGTACCTTTTTTGGGGCGTGAGGTCTGCGGATCGTAAGGGTTTTGCACCATCATTATCAGGTAATTGCCGTCCATTTCGGCCCTTATACTTACTACTACATCGCCAATGGTATCATACAAACCAAATTTTATAGCGTTTTCAACTATTGGCTGTAATAACATAGATGGCAGTATGGCCTGACCTGACCTTTCGTCGCAGCTTATTTCAGTTTGCAGGCGATAGCCGAAGCGTACCTTTTCAATATCAAGATAAAGGTTAAGATGCTGCAATTCCTCGGTTAAAGGAACCTGCTGCTGGTCGTCTTTTTTTAAGGTACCGCGTAAAAAATCTGAAAGCTGGTGGATCATCCGGCGGGCCTCATCGGGTTTGAAACCTATTAAGGCATTAATGGAGTTAAGGCTGTTAAATAAAAAATGGGGCTGTAATTGTTGCCGCAGATTATATAATTCGGCATCACGGGCCAATTGCTCGGCTTCGGCCTTGCGTTTTTCATTGTCTTTCTGATCAAGCTGCGAATACCAGATCATGCTGATCATTGCCATCCAGCCTACGGCCAGAAAATCGATAAAGAAACGTACCGTTAATGATTGTATCAGGAAATTTGTATAAGCAGGGCCGGAAGTTAAAAATGGCAATATCCACCTGCACCCGAATGTGCAGATACCGGCAAGCGCCCCTATCCATATCAGGATATTGAGGTAACTTCCCTTGCCCGGCTGATAATAGCGCAAGTTGTTATTTATTAGCCAGCAAGCAGCAGCAAGCAATATGGATGATAGCACACCATCGGTTAATGCTATTATCCATAAAAACCCAAAACTATGCACAACATAGGTCTGCATTCCTGCCCAGGCAAGGCCGCAGATTATGAATCCTGCATATAGTCGTGAAGAGGTTACAGATGATGCCATTTTAGGGAGTCCGGAAATCGGAAAAGACCGAAAGTCCGCTTATACTATTAATTTTTTTAGTGTAACACTTTTATTATTTAAATCAATGTCATGCTGAACTTGTTTCAGCACCTCAATTGAAAAGTGTACATCATGTCGGCTACTTGTCCTGTGAGTTGCCGAAATAAATTCGGCATGACGTGCACTTTTTTATTTTTATTATTCAGGACTAATAGCTCTTGATGTCTACTCCTGCAAAAATTGAAACGCCTTTAATTACTAATACTTTTTCGCTTCCGGGGGCAGCGGTGCTTTTAAGTCTCTTATCTTCAATACCTGCAAAAACAGCAGCTATATCAGGTACTACCTGCCAGTGGGGTGGAACTATAAGTTTTGTACCGCCAAATATTTGTGTAATATCAATTATAACGCGGCCATTAATATCGGCCTGGGTAAAGTCGAGCTCTGCACCGCCAAAAATGTTTACAATATCGCCACCACGGAAGTCTTTTGAAAGGATCACTTTTTTTACCGAACCAAAAACCGATACAGCATCGAGATATTCATCGCCGGTGTGTCTATAATTTGTCTGCCCGGTTGCCGGATCATTCATTGGAGGAGTATCGTTCGGCGAAAAGCCGGTTGTTCCTGCATCTGCAGCAGTATCCTGATAACCTTTCCACTCCCATTTAGCGCTGTTGTGCTTTACAAAATCTTTATCAAAACGGCCATGGCGCCTTAGTATCATCCATAAACCGAAACATATAATACCTAAAGGCCAAACAATACCGCTTGAATTATGCACATTATCATTTATTAAAAACATGCTACCCAACAGTATCAGTATAAATGCTGAAGGTTTGTGAAAATTGCTTTTTGCACCAACAAACAACCCCCAGCAGATAAGCAGCATTGGCCAGCTGAACAACCAGTCGGGGATAAAAAAGAAATCAAACTGCCGGAATAGCAGCACGGCGCCTACGGCCAGTAAAATTATCCCTGCCAGGGCTTTGCCATTGCGGGGATTTTTTGGTTGTTCTATATCGTTGTTCATTATTATTCTATTTTAATCTTATCCAAAACTAAGGTAACATTATATGTAAGCCAAACAAAAACTGGCAGCATATTTAAAGAAGTCGGTAAGATAATGCAAAGTGTCGGTGAAAAAGTTTGATATTCAAAATGTATTTTAAAAATGGCTGTGGTAAATTCAATTTAAGGTTACTTCCACACTCCAGTCGCTGCCGCTTGCAACATGGTTTTCCCTGGCAAAATCGCCCATATTAATAGCGAACGAAAGCTGCAAAAGGCTGTTTAAATAAGCCAGCGGTTTGCTCTCGGCTACTTCGCCAAATGTTTGGCTGTAAGGCATATCGCCTTTATAAACCTGTTTGCCTTTGAAAAATATAATAACATGTACTATATCGCCAAATTTTGGCTTAAGCCGGTTAAATAAAGTGTCGGGAATGTTTGTCCAAACGTTGCCATATTGAACATCAAGCACAGGGATATCGCCTTTTATAGTTTTCCCGTTCAATACTGCCTGCTGATATGGGATTTCGACCACTTTTTTAGGTAAAACCGGACCTACCTGCTCAAAGCGGATAACCCCTGCTGCAAGTCGTGCAGCCGTGTATGAGTATACATCGCGACCATGAAAAGTATATGATTTTTGCGAATCTTTGCGGCGGTTTACGGCTTCGTTAATCTCCCTTACCTCATTAATGCCTAATGATGCGGCTACCAGGGTTAAAGTACCGTTATCGGGCGTTACAATATAATGGCCTGATTTGGTTTTGAGCACCACAGATTTGCGTGATGTACCTACACCCGGATCAACAACCGAAACAAATACTGTCCCGGCAGGCCAGTATCTCACTGTTTGCTCCAGGCGATAAGCGGCTTCCCAAATGTTATAGGCAGGAATCTCGTGTGTAAGGTCGTACAGTTTCAGATCGGGAGACACGCCCATGGCCACCCCTTTCATTTCAGAAACAGCGCCGTCTTTCAATCCAAAATCCGACTGGTAAACAACCATTTTGTTTTGTGCCGATGAAAGCCGGGTTGTTAAAAGTAACAATGCAAGGCAGGCAAGAGTGAGTAGATTTTTCTTCATACCAACGATTAAAAATAGTGCTGCAAATTAAAGGAATAATATAAAAAATAATCAGACAATTATACGCAAAAAAGCCAGGCAACTTTCGCTACCCGGCTCTCAACCACTATGAAAAAATATTTTTAAGCTTGTGTTTGTTTATAATTATTGCCCGGATAATTAACTTCTGCGGGTTTGGTATGCTTCATTATCATCCATGTGCCTACAACTATAATTGCCATGGGCCAAACCACACGGTCGGCATTGTCGAAGTTCTCAGTAATTAAAAATGATCCGCCTAAAACAATCATCCAGATCCAGATAGGTTTGCGGAAATTGTATTTGCCACCCATATAAAGCCCGTAAGCTATAATCCACATTGGCCAGCTAAAAAGCCATTCAGGGATAAAAAACAGATTGAACTGATCGATAAGCAATAAACCGCCTATAATCACAATGATTATACCGGCCATTGTTCTACCGTTACGTTTGCTGGGGTTATTTATGATAGTTTCCATTGTTTCAGTTTTAAATATTACCTAAAGATACCCCGGTATTAAAGGCATGGCAACGGAATGTTGGCAGGGTGTTAACAGATGTCGGTAAGGATGGAAAAATAGTCGGTGAAAAGAAAGCGGGTAATTTGATGTGCACCCCAGACAACTTATCAATTAGAGAAGATCCTTCACTGCGTTCAGGATGACAAACGGGGTTGTCATTATAAACTAATTAATTCTGTAATCTCTTTGATTATCATTTGCACATCTGCACATTTGCATATCTGCAAATCAAAAAAGAAATGATCCACAAAAAAACAAGAACATATTTACCTGCCGGTTTCGAAATTAAATGGGAAAGCCTTGAGCCTCTGTATAAAGAACTTTGCGACCGCCCCATAAATTCAGTACACGAACTTGAAAAATGGCTTCACGATCGCAGCGAACTGGAAGCTGCCCTTGAAGAGGATTTCGCCTGGCGCTATATCCGCATGACCTGCGATACGATGAACGAAGAGTTGCTTCAAAAATTCCAATACTTTGCTACCGAAATTGAGCCTAAAATTGCGCCATACAGCAATGAGCTGAACAAAAAGCTGGTTAGCAGCGAATGGGTTGATAAACTCGACCACAAAAAATATTTTATATACCTGCGGGGAGTTAAAAAATCGTTAGAACTTTTCAGGGAGGAAAATATCCCGATTCAAACTGAGATACAGGTTGAACAACAAAAATATCAGGGTATAAGCGGCTCAATGTCGGTACACATTGGGGATAAGGAATTTACACTAGAACAAGCTTCGGTATTTTTAAAGGATACAGATAGGGCCAAAAGAAAAGAGGTGTGGGAAAAGATAACCGTACGCCGATTACAGGATAAAGATCAGCTGGATAAGTTGTTCGACCATCTGCGTGCATTGAGGCATAAAGTAGCACTGAATGCTGAATTTGAAAATTTCAGAGATTATATGTTCCAGGCGCTGGGGCGTTTCGACTATACTCCGCAGGATTGCTATGCTTTTCACGAAGCTATAGAAAAAGAAATAGTACCCATACTGCGCGAACAGGCAGAGAAACGCAAGGAAGCCTTAAAGCTTGATACCCTGAAGCCGTGGGATATGGATGTTGATATATCGGGCAAGCCTGCATTAAAGCCATTTAATAACGGTAATGAGCTGATTGAAAAATCTATCCAGTGTTTTAGCAATATTAACAGATACCTGGGTGAGCGGCTGGAGATAATGAAGGACAACAATCTGTTTGACGTGGAGAGCCGTAAAGGGAAAGCTCCAGGTGGCTATAACTATCCTTTATCGGAAACAGGTGCGCCTTTTATTTTCATGAATTCGGCTAATACCTTCCGCGACCTTACTACAATGGTGCACGAAGGCGGCCATGCTGTGCATACCTTTTTAACTGCCGACCTGGAACTGAACGATTTTAAACATTGCCCAAGTGAAGTGGCAGAACTTGCTTCAATGTCGATGGAGTTGATCTCGATGGATAACTGGGACGTTTATTTTGATAATGAAGAAGATTTGAAACGTGCCAAACGCGATCAGCTTTTTGATGTATTAAAAACATTGCCCTGGGTAGCGGTGGTTGATCAGTTTCAACACTGGATATATACTAACCCGGATCATACTGATGCCGAGCGCACCGAAGCCTGGATACAAATCTATGAGCCATTTGGCGCAGGCTTTGTAGATTGGAGCGGACATAAGGAAGCTGAAAATAACCTTTGGCAAAAACAACTGCACATTTTTGAAGTGCCTTTTTACTACATTGAATATGGCATGGCCCAGCTTGGCGCCATAGCCGTATGGAAAAACTATAAAGAGAACCCCGAAAAGGGATTGCAACAATACCTTGATGCCTTAAAACTTGGTTATACCAAAACCATAAAAGAGATTTATGAAACCGCCGGAATCAAGTTTGATTTTAGCGCCGGATACGTAAAGGAACTGGCCGAATTTGTGAAAGGGGAGATGGAGAAATTATAATAATAGTGTAAATCTATCAATATTTAATCTTTTTAAATTACTTATTATCAGCTATTTAATAAGTGTAAAATATCTTTAAATAAAATCATAGACTCCAAAGATTCAAACCATTTGAATTTTTTGGAGTTTAATATGGTATGAAAAAGATATTTTTAAGCCTCGCTATATTATTATATGCAATACAGGGCTTTAGCCAGTCGGCTACAGTGCCTGTAAAAGTTGATAGTTTAATTACGGTTTCACTTGCTAATTCGTTTCAGAAAAAAGACACATTGGGCCAGCACATATATTCGGCCAATGCCGCCTTTGGGTATATGACCGTTATTGTAGCTCCCAACGATAAAAACAACACCCCGTTAAAAAAAGAATCAGATCTTAATAATGTACTAAAGAAATACATTAAAAGTATACAAGGTCAATCGGGTGACGGAAGTGCGCAGAATGTTCGTGATACTACCATAGGTACTTTAAAGGCAAAAGCATTTACCCTAAAAAGTAGCAAAGACGGGGAAGACGTACAGTATATAAATTTTATATTGCTCTACACCCAGGATAACACCTATACGTTTGAGTATGTGTACCCTGATATAAGAAAGGATTTGATAAAAGATGAATATAAAGCTTTTGCTTCATCCATCCGTTTATCGCCCGAATTGCAGCGTAACGACCAGTATTTGTCGAATGCTAAAGGATTATCATCAACTACCAAAATAGCATTGTTTGGCGGCGGTGGCCTTATTTTGATATTGGTTATTGTAACCGTTGTACGAAGAAAGAAAAGAATAGCTATTAGCTAAATATGTCTGAAGTTTTTAGTCCGGAGTCTTAAGTCCTAATACGATTTAGGACTTTGGATTAGAAGCAGCAGATCTAAATAGAAGCCCTCTATTCCATTTTGGGCTGTGTAAAAATTGTTTTCTATCGATATAACTTAGCCAGCAAACAGTAATTACTACTCCTATTACTGACCCCGCTGTTACATCTTCGAAAAAGTGCTGACTAAGGTACATGCGCGAATAGCCGATTAACATGGCTATTATCAGCAATAAAACTCCCCAATTTTTATTTTTAGCCAGGTAAGTAATAACAACCGCAGTAGAGAATGCTGTTACTGTGTGCCCTGATGGGAAACTATTATATTTAAGCATATCAACCCCTTTTACCAAGTGTATCAGGCTTAACTTATCGTGGAAATATAAGATGGGCCGGGATGCATCGGCAAAGTATTTTACTACCTGTGCAAATAAAGATGTTATTGCGTAGGTGCTGGCCATTAAAAATGCTATGCGGTAATTAAATAATGTTAAAATTGCGGATAAAGTAACTATCGTCCAGCCATTACCCATGTCTGTTATGTAGGGGGCAATTTGATCGGCAAAAGTAAAATTCCAGCCGTTTACTGTAAAGTAAATTACCTCTTTGGTAAACAGCAGTTTAAGTATTAAACAGGTGCATAACAGCACTAAATACAGGATAAAAAATAGCCTTATTCTTTTTAAAACATCAATTATTCCTATATTCATCGTGCAAAATAAGCATATACTTATTGATTGCAAAAAAATGGCTATGTTTACCATGACTGATCAAATTATTCTAAACTGATGGCGAAGGGATTATTCCGTAAAAAAAATATTCATAAAATATTACTTGATGTTGAAAGTGGGTTTAGCGATGCAGAACATCCGGGTGCTCACCTAAAAAAAGAATTAACAGTAAAGGACCTTACACTGATGGGGATTGCCGCAGTAGTAGGAGCCGGAATATTTTCAACCATAGGCCTGGCTGCGTTTCATGGCGGACCTGGTGTAACCATATTATTTGTAATAACAGCAGTTACCTGCGGGTTTTCTGCATTATGCTATGCTGAGTTTGCTTCGCGGATCCCTGTCGCCGGTAGTGCCTATACTTATGCTTATGCATCATTTGGGGAACTGATTGCCTGGATAATTGGCTGGGACCTATTGATGGAATATGCCATAGGTAATATTGCAGTTGCCATATCATGGAGCACCTATTTTGTTAACCTGCTGGAAGGGTTTAATATCCACATGCCGGTATACCTTACAATGGATTATTTTACGGCATTCAGGGCGCATGAGACGATACAAAACCACACAGCGGAAATAACTGATACCATAAAACAGGGGGCATTAGCATGGAGCACAGCCCCTGGTTTGGGCGGCGTTAAGTTGATTGCCAACATACCTGCATTGCTTATTGTAATTGTAATAACTTACCTGGTTTATGTGGGTATCCGCGAAACCAAGAGGGCCACCAACGCAATGGTTTTTTTAAAGATAGCTATAGTGATTGTGGTAATTATTATCGGCTTTTTTTATGTAACACCTGCCAACTGGCACCCTTTTATGCCAAACGGATTTAGTGGGGTGATGAAAGGGGTATCGGGTGTTTTCTTTGCTTATATAGGTTTTGATGCCATATCGACAACGGCTGAAGAATGCCAGAGTCCGCAGCGGGATCTGCCGCGGGGAATGATATATTCACTCATAATTTGTACGGTACTTTATATTTTAATTGCCCTGGTACTTACAGGCATGGTGAGTTATAAGGAACTGGCCGTTGGCGATCCTTTAGCATATGTATTTACAAAATTAGGCTTAACCAAACTTAGCGGGATCATTTCTTTTAGCGCAGTTATTGCAACAGCAAGTGTGTTATTGATATTTCAGTTAGGGCAGCCGCGTATATGGATGAGTATGAGCCGTGATGGTTTATTGCCAAAAGCTTTTTCAAGAATTCATCCTAAATATCACACGCCTTCGTTTGCAACTATAGTAACCGGGTTTGTGGTAGCTATTCCGGCGTTATTCATGAACCTTACCGAGGTTACCGACCTAACCAGTATTGGTACATTATTCGCTTTTGTGCTGGTTTGCGGTGGTGTTTTACTGTTACCGCGTGAAGCCTCGCAAAAGGGACGTTTCCATTTGCCATATATTAATTCGAAATGGATTGTACCTATAGTGTTTATTGTTGGAGCCTATTTTTTAAAAGACCATATAATAAGCATGTTTACCGGCGAGAATGCACATGAAAATTTTCCATTCTTTCTGTTTATTATTTTATCGGCAGCCCTGACAGTTTTTTCATTTATTAAAAATCTGTCGTTAATTCCGGTACTGGGATTGCTTAGTTGCTTTTATTTGATGACCGAACTTGGCTATACTAACTGGATTCGTTTTTTAGTATGGCTGATCATTGGCCTTGTAATATATTTTACTTATAGCTATAAGCACAGCGTATTAGGCAAAGAACAACATAGTGCGTAAAGAGAGCGAATTGCTCTGAAAGCATTTTCAAGGGGCTATTAAACCATAATAAAAAAAGCAATGAGCATTACTACCATTATTGGTTTACTGGCAGCATTTGGTACAACGGTTTCTTTTCTGCCGCAGGCTATTAAAACCATCAGTACAAAAGATACTTCGGGAATCTCCTTATCCATGTACGGGCTTTTTACTGCAGGCACGCTATTATGGCTTGCTTATGGTTTAATGAGTAATAGCCTGCCTGTTATTATAGCTAATGCTATTACCTTTTTATTTGCCAGTATTATATTGGTGTATAAAATAAGGTATAAGTAAATTTTGATAGAAGTAAACCTGCATTTACGGTTTAAGTAATTTTAATACAATCCCGCTATTACTCTGTATTTCTTCGTCTGAAATTATATTGAACGTGTAACTGGTGTTTAATTGCGGCACTTTAACGGTTATTTTATTCCTGTTTATTGTATACGTAGCCGACCAAAGGATATCTCCGCCCGGGCTGAAGTTTGCCATGCCATCTGGTTTTAGGATAAGATTCATCCCTCCATCCCCCAAACTTGTAACTGGCTGATTTAGAACCTGAATAAACTCTTTTTCCTGCCTAATTACCATCCCGTCTTTTTTGCAAGCTCCCATACCAAGAGTCAACACCAGTAAAAAACAGAAGCTCATCATCTTCATTCTTTCCATTGTCATTCCAGTTATGTTTTTCCAATTATTAAGTGAATTTTTACCTATACGTTACCTTAGGTAAAATTGCTACAACAGGATAAATAAACTCGGAATATAAGTAATGTTAATTGCTTAAATCTTACAGTTTCATGGCAAAAGATAAACCCTTAACACCATCCTGGTACAAAGGCATAATCATGGTGCTGCGGCCTGTTTTTTGATTTGTATGGGTTAATGTATTACGCAGGTATGGGTAGATCAAATAGGCTGCCTTTGTTGATAATATACCTACACCAGCACCAGCAACAACATCGCTGAACCAGTGATCGCGGTTATACATCCTGAAAATACCCGTTGTGACCGCTGAGGCATAGCCTATAACGGTATAAACCGGCGATTTGTCGGAATATTCCTGAGCCAGGAATTCTGCACCAACAAATGCAAGTCCGGTATGCCCGGATGGGAAGGATAAATAATCATTTCCATTGGGTCGTAAACGATGAGTGAATTTTTTTGTGGCCAGATCTGTAATACCAAAAATGCCAGCCGATAAGCCAAGTAATGCAGTGCGGTCGATAAACCTGTTTTTACCTTCAACACCAATCATGTTTAAGCCATAAACCATAACAATGGGCGTAAATAAGAAATAGCTTTCGGCCCTTGTATTAAAATTAGGACTGGTCTTTTTTACTTCGCCCGCAAGATAATAGTCAAACCGGCGAACCGGATGGATGGCAAATGACAGCGCCCCATAGCCAATTAAGGCAACAGGAGGTATAAACGTCCAGGCCTTGCTATGTAGTTGCCTTACTGTATCGGGCGCGGTAAGAAGGTCTTTTTTAATAGTATCACCCAGTTTTTTCTTAGAAGTTGTATCGGTAATTTGCGCGGAAGCTCTTAATGATAAAATGCACAGTAAGGAAAATATGATCTTTCTCAATGATTGTTATTTTAATGTTTAACAATTATCAGCTATAGTTTTTGGTAGATAGCTTGAATCCAGAATGCAAAGCCAAAACCCTGCCAAAGTAAAACTAAAACAACAATCTGTAGCAATTCTGAATTAATATTTATTTAACACGAATTTAATGAACGCGATGAATCTCAACAGTTTCAGGGGCAGCAAGCATCAGGGGCACTTTTTCAACTGTAACAAAGCTAAGGTCGAGCCCAAAACCGCGTTCCTCTGATAAACTTATTTTCTTTAACTCTTTATAAAAAGCCATAATGAAGCTTTCATAAAACGAAAGATTATGTGAGCGGGAGAGTACCTTTTCAATCACCACAAACCTAAAATCGCCTACAATTTTATGCCTGTTTAATGATTTGTAGGTACTGGTAATATCAACCTCACCCTTTTTTACCAAATCTTCAACCACTTTTCTAAACAACAGGTTTATTTGTTGCTCAACCCTGAAACCAAGCTTGAAATCGATACGGATAAGCTTATTAGGCACAAGGAAATCAACCTCGTACTCTTTTTTATAGGGTTCATCCACCACATCTACATGCACCAGCCAGTAAACATCGGCCCGTTTGGGCTGCTTTTGGAGGATAGAGTAAATGATCTTTGATTCTATTTCTGAGTTGAAATTTGCACTGGTAAGATACACCAGTTGTGATGCGTATTTAGGCACAGTTTCGTCATCGCTTAGTTCTTTAAGTATGCTGAAATAATCCTCAATCTCAATAAACTTAACGTAGCGATTCCGTATTTTACGGGCTGTGTGCCATGTCCACATAATGGTGAATAAAACAAAACCCACAGATAGCGTGAACCAGCCGCCATGCACAAATTTAACCAGGTTACCCGCCAGGAACGAACCTTCGATAAACAGGTACATTACTAAGAAAACAACTATAATATATGTAGGGAGTTTTTTTCGTTTTAAAAAGTTTGCAACCAGCAGGGTTGTCATTAACATGGCTACGGTGATACTTAAGCCATAAGCTGCCTCCATGTGATCGGAATGCCTGAACAGTAACACAACGCCAACGCAACCTGCGCAAAGCAGCCAGTTTACACTGGGTACATACAATTGGCCTTTTTGCTCAGTAGGATAGTTGATGCGCACTTTTGGCCACAGGTTTAATCGCACGGCTTCTGCTATCAATGTAAATGAACCCGATATAAGCGCCTGGCTGGCTATAATTGCTGCCACAGTTGCAATACCAATACCGTATAGCAGAAACCACGCCGGCATAATTTCAAAGAATGGATTATGACGGTTAAGGTTCATTGTTTGCCCATTGCGTTGCAATAACCAAACAGACTGGCCTAAATAGTTAATTACAAGACAGCTTTTTACATAAATCCAGCTTATCTGGATGTTTTTACGCCCGCAATGCCCCAGATCGGAATAAAGAGCTTCAGCACCTGTGGTACACAAGAAAACTGCACCTAATATTACAAAAGAGTTAGGGTTGCTGCTTAAAAGCTTAACGGCATAATAAGGATTTAATGCCTTAATTATTGTAGGCATTTGCGCTATATAAATAACCCCCAATACGCCCAACATAGTGAACCATATAAACATAATGGGCCCGAATGCTTTACCAACCAGCGATGTTCCGAACTGCTGAATAATAAAAAGGGCTATAATTATGGCTATTACTATTGATACAGTTTGCAGATGAGGATAATAGGTTGTTAAACCTTCGATAGCTGATGATACCGTAATTGGTGGGGTAATAATACCATCTGCAAGTAGTGCGCAACCGCCAACAACTGCCGGAATAATGAGCCACTTTGCACGGCGCCTAACTAATGAGAACAATGAAAATATGCCACCTTCGCCCTTGTTATCAGCGCGAAGTGTAATAACTACGTACTTTAATGTGGTTTGCAGAGTAAGTGTCCAGAAGATAAGGGATACCCCACCTAATACTAAAGATTCTGAAATTTGCTGTGCCCCGACTATGGCTTTGAATACATATAATGGAGAGGTGCCAATGTCACCGTAAATTATTCCTAAACTTATTAACAGCCCGGGGACGGTTAGTTTTTGTAGATCTTTATGATTCGACACTTTAAACTTTAAAGGCTCAAAAGTATTAAAAATTACAATTAACTGATTAAATAATAAATAATAGAAAAAGAAAAGCTAAATTTAAGCTGCTAAACCATATTTTGTTAAATTTTGTTAAAATGATCTATAAAATAACAAGTATTTAAATGGATGACAGCTTTATTTATACTTTTGTAATTAATAAACAGTATGAGGCGAACATTTACCTATAATAATTCATGGATCGTAATAATTGCAATAGCAATATTTCTGAATTTTGCCTTTTCTGATGCTATGAGTTATCAAAAAACGGATACCAGTTATCTGCATATTTTGAAACCAAAATCAACAAAAAATACTTACTTAAAAAATGGCCTTCACCTGGTACTGCCACCCATTAGGCCGGCAGTTATATCAACCACAAAAGTTAGTGTTGCAAAACCAGATGATAAATTACTGAGCAATGTACAGGTATATCCTAACCCGGTTACTGATCAGATCAATTTGAAATACGACCTTTCGCGTTACTCAAGCGTTACCATAAAAATTATGGATTTTTTGGGCAACGATATTATAACCCTATACTCACAAAGGGTTGATCCGGGAGAAAAGACTTTTAGTTACGCCTTAAATAACAAACTAACCCGCGGCTTTTATTTTATACGGATTGTTGCAGGAACTGAGTCGGTAATTAAAAGAATCTCGGTTGTTTTGTAGATATCTGAAGTGACTTTTGTCAATTTTTAATCTTTTCTGAATCAGGATTCACCTAATCTTAGAATTCCAACAATCGTTTTTTGATTAATATAGCTACCTTTATATAATTGATTCGGTTATGGACATCGCACTAAAACACAAAATAGCAGAAAAGATCATTGAAAGTAATGATGAGGACCTGCTTAATGAAATCAAATCATTGGTGGGGTTATCAGATAAAGACTTTTGGGGCGATCTTCCATCAGAGGTTAAACAAGCTATCAGCCAGGCTAAAGATGAATTGGATAGAGGCGAAGGTATTCCCCATGCCCAGGTTATATCCGAAATGAAGAATCGCTTTCTAAACAAATAATGTCGTCCTATTCTATTATCTAGTCTCCCAGGGCTAAGATCACCTACGCTAATATTCTTGAATACCTTTATGAAGAATGGACAATAAAAGAACTGCAAGCTTTTATTGATCGTACAGAAGAAGTGATAAAATATATAAACGATAACCCATCACTATACCCTTATTCAAAAGAGGGAGATTTACATAAATGTGTTGTTGTAAAACAAGTAAGCCTATTTTATAGGGTAAGAGCTAATTATATAGAGCTTTTAGTGTTTTGGGATAATCGGCAGAACCCTGCCAGGATGTTGCTGTAATGATCGGTTATTAGACAGGTATTTCTCTTAATTCCTGAATTCTGATTCAGACAATTCGCGCAAATTCTTTAATTTCGGCATTATGAAAATAATTGCCATTGGCCGTAATTATGCCGAGCATGCCAAAGAACTAAATAACCCTGTACCAGGTGTACCCGTTATTTTTATGAAACCGGAGACTGCCCTGCTAAAAGATAATAAGCCTTTTTATCACCCTGAATTTTCGGAAGACATTCATCACGAAATTGAGATCGTAATAAAGATCAGTAAAGAGGGTAAACACGTCAGCGAAAAATTTGCTCAAAACTATTTTGAAGAAATTGCCCTCGGTGTTGATTTTACTGCCCGCGATATACAATCGCGCCATAAAGAAAAAGGATTACCCTGGGAACTTGCCAAAGCTTTTGATAACTCGGCGCCGGTAAGCGCTTTTGTACCAAAATCGCAGTTTGCCGATCTGCGTAACCTTAATTTTAAACTGGATGTTAACGGTGAGAACAGGCAGACAGGGAACACTTCACGT
>Ga0206904_1068_pt2 | contig 24101 bp, 18 predicted proteins | sample Alteio_BWOrgHeat_42_FD_152981 | JGI IMG/M metagenome (GOLD analysis project Ga0206904, IMG submission 152981) | Enriched cells from forest soil in Barre Woods Harvard Forest LTER site, Petersham, Massachusetts, United States -... | ecosystem: Environmental > Terrestrial > Soil > Temperate forest >...
GTTTGTACCGGCGCCTGGGCCGCCAGGCGTTTAGTCATATCCGTTAGTGCCAGCCGGTAATTGACTGCTTCGGGATTATCGGTTCCTGCCGGCGCCGTTACTACCGGCGGCGGTGTTGTTTCATCGCTCAGGCGCAGGGCAAAATCAGATCTTGCAGGTATTGATCCCAGCGCCGCCAGTTGTTTTTGGGGGTCGGCCAGTTGCAGGGCAACGTTTTGATTGCTGGTGGCACTGCCCGGCACCGGTGGCATCGCCGTTAATTTTGTTGCAATATCCTGTGTATTCAAAGCTCCGGCCGGTATGCCTTTCGGTGGTGCGGCCGTGAGTGTTCCATTGTTCAGCCCCGCAACCATTCCCTCGAATTGAATTTTTTTTACAGGTCCGGAGAGTTTGGCGATGCGCCGGCCGGGTGCAATCATTCTTCGAAATGTTCCGGCGAATACTGCGGAGGGCAACTGGCTGTCACGGATTTGCTGATAGATGGTGGTGGGGCTGCCCATGATCCGGCTCAATACCGGTTTGCTGATGCTGATTAATGAGGTGGGCGTTAATTTTGAAAACGTGTTTTGCGCAAACTTAACGGCCACCTTCATGTACAGCAAAGTATTTTTGATCCGCTTATTGGCTTCGATAATATTCGCTACCTGCGACCAGGCTTTCTGCATATAGCTCTCCTGGTTTTTTTGTACTACGCTTGTTCCCAGTCCGGCAGATACTCTTGTTCGCGGATCCTTATTCAGGTCGTGCAGCCAGCTGTTTTTTGTAATGTCCAGTGTTTCGATATCTGCGGCACTTGTTTTTGCGTGCATATTGCCATAGAGCGGAACCGAGATGATGGGATCACCGCTGCTGTCGTTGCCGGTGATTTCAAATTGTATGTTGACAATTTTTTTGCAGTTCAACCTGGAAATCGTTGGCCGTTACGGGGTCGGGAAATGTTGTTGAGACCGTGGTGGGCGATTTCAACGCGCCTTCGAGACCCAGAATCGCAGGGGATGTACCGGGAAAAGGAACCGTGCCGTCTGCTTTTACAAAACCAGGTGCGGACGCGTCCATATCGCGGATGCCAATCTTCGGATCCATCGGCTGCGGCTTCAGTTTTTTTGCCAGGGATTCAAAATCCTCATTGACGCCGGTGCGAAAATACCATTCATAATAAACAGGCATTTCACCGTTTGCGCCCGCATTCGACCAGGAAGCAGCCTGAGCATTCACGGCATCAATATCAGTTTGCGCTGCCCCGGTTCCGGCGAGCCTGCCGGTTTCAAAAGACGGAATCAGGAATGCATGATATCCGGTATTCATATCGAGTTTGCGGGGACTGAGCAGGCGGCAGTAGAGCTGGTCCGGATCCGTATTGACATTTGTGTTCAATGCATCCACGAACTGTGCAAAATCAGATAGCTGACCGGCTGGAATATTCATGTCGTTATGCACATGTGCCCATAGCCAGGTTTCATTCGCGGGTGGAAAGGCATCCGGTGTTTTAATTGTCAGGGAAGGAAGCGGCGTGGCGCGATTGGTTCTTTCAAATTCTTCGTCTTTTAATAACAGCAGAAAAAGCCATGGCCTTAATTTTTCCCCTGCGGGTGCCGCCGGTGTATAGCGCCATAAAAAATCTTCATCATAAAATTCAGCGAGTGCCAGATAGTTCGGTTCGAAATTCGTAATCCAATTGAGGGGTGACGTACGAACAATCATATCGGGATTCAAACCGACGATGTCGCCCGGTCCGATCAGCTGAAAATTTTTCGTAAGTCCTGTAGTATTCAGGGATAATGCCAGACTGATGGCGGCTCTTTCTTTGGTTGTTGAAGACGCACTGCCCAGATCGTCCGGTTCCGTAATGGTCGTGGAGATCCCTTTTCTTGTCCATGAATGAAACTGGTATTGCGCTATTTCCATGGCTTTAGTTTGGATTTACTTCATAGGTTGAAAGTACCTGCAGCTGGTCCGTCAGCTGCGGATTATTTTTCACCAGAGTATTGTACTGCTGCAGGATTTCCGTGTACGTGCCCGTTACGGCTGTTGTCCCGAATTGTTTCATATCACTGGTATTAGCCAGCACATATTGCTCCTCCTGAATGGCGACGGCGGCCGGCGCATTCAGCGATATCCGGTTGCGGAGCAGGGATAAGGAAGACTGCGAAACAGCGGCCGATTTGAGATGTGCCTGGAATATGGATGCGGGATATTGAAATATATTCAGGGGTTGGTTTTCCTTACCCGGATAACTTACTTCGTATTCCACTTTCCGGATTACCATACCGGTTGATATTTTCAGTGCCGCGGAGCCGGTGATTTTAAATCCACTCTTCATGGGTTCGAAGGAGGGACGTGAAAGTTTTTCATCGTCACTCATATTAAAGAAATTGGCGGCGGCAAATTCTTCGCTCAGGGAGTCAACGGCCAGGCTTGCATCGGTGGGACCGATGTCAAACTGATCGGCATCCTGAGGAACCTCATTTCCAAAATGGTCGACCTTTACACCGAGTGGCAGCAGACGTTCACTGAATGACAGTGAGCCAAAGGGATGAACGATGGTGACTCCATCGGGCGGTGTTATTTTCTTGATCGTTACATGTAATTTATTGATGGGTGGAATGGACGCCAGCCAGTTCGTATCGGCATTTATCTCATTCGTAAGCAGCGTTAGAAGATCGGCTGTGATGGCCGGCAGTGCATTGTCCGCACTGCCCCAGGTCACGTGGAACGGAACAGATACGGAGAAAAAGAAAAACGACACGCTGGCTTCGCCATGTGCGTCCCAGGGACCGGGTCCGCTGAGTTCAGCCGTTACATTGATGCCCATGATGGTGGACGTTCCATTGCGAAGCGATACACCACCGCTCAGGTCTGCATCAAAATGAAAAGGACTGAACTGGAACAGCACATCATAATTTAAAAATCCATAGATATTAAATCCGGATTTGCTGCCGGCAAAGAGTTCTGCCTTGGCGCCGAACTGCACCGTGTTTGAAGTAACCGCGAAATAACTCTGCAGGGTAATGCTGGCGCTGTCTCCATCATAGAGACTGATGGTCAGCCGCTTCATATTTTTCAGATCCGCGGGTACCTGTGTAAAGGATGGATGGAAGCCGCCTACGCTTAAGAGAAACAAAGGCTGATCGCCGAACAATATTCTAAAGGCCATATCGCCGGTGAGTGTGAAGGTCAGCAACTTTGAATCATAGAGTGTGGCGATGAAGGAAATATATTTATTGTCAAAATCAATCTCGCCTAAAAAATTAACCTGCAGTTTCAGCAGGGGTTCGTCTTCATCCGGCAGCAGGGCCTTCACCACACCGAGTATCTTAAATCCGGAAGCAGGTATTTCGATCAGCAGTCCGAGTTCGATGGTGATCAGCGTGGGCGTTCCCCATCCCAATTTGCCCATCGGGCAGAGCAGGAAATGACCCTGCTGGGGTGGGAACACCTGTTTGATATCGCTGATGATGCGGTTGATATTCGCCACCACATTTTGCGGGAATAAAATACTTTCTATGGCATCGGTCTTGATGCCCTGTTTCAATACATCCACTTTCGTGGTGCGGTTGAGTCCGAGCAGGCCACCCACGCCATTAAGTGTAAATCCAAATCCCAGCTGCACAGGAGTAAACTCGGCAGTGATCACGACCAGTAAAGAAAATCCACTACTGCCATCCGGCATTAGTGTAGAGATGATACCAAATGCCTTCAGTGAAAAAAGATCTTTGAAGCTCAGTTCGAGTGCGCCTGTATATTCCTTATTCACGTCGTCGTACCGTAGAAAGCCGCCGCCCGTAATACCACCCGCATCGATGCTCAGTCCGGCACCATCAGGCGGTTTGAAACCCAATGAAGGCACTGATGAAATTCCTGCCTGTAATGAAAGGCCGATGTTCTGAACCACAATTTGGAGGGGTCCCAGGCTTACCAGCACCGAACCGGCAAATGAAAACAGCGGCTCATTGTTTTTGATGACGGCGCTGACCGACAGGCTCTGGATCTGCAGCGGCCCGAGGTTGACATGCGTAGGAATAGTAATTTCCAGTCCGGAACTGCCCGTGAAATAAATTCCTTTGTCAGAAGAGAATCCGATACCGATATCAAAATTTCCCTGGATACCGCTGCCGAGGACCTTGGTGATAAACCCGTCGGCGTCTCCGAATTTGATGACGATTAATCCTTTCTGTAAGCCCGCCTCGAAATACAGACGGGTGGTCTTATTTTTTTCGAATCCAAAATCCAGTTGGAAGGAGCCAATCTCCAGTTGACTGCTTCCGGGCGTGCCCATCTGAACCAGTTTCTGACCCGTGCCATCGGTGCTGTCATCTTTACGGGTAACGCTGGCCTTGAATTCAAGCTGTGTGTCATCCAGCACCTGCTGTGGTGAACCGAGCAGGTCATCGATAAATGTAAAATGATTATTGGCGTCGATGGAGATTCCGAAGCCGTTGGAAATACTCCCGCTGAATTCCAGGTTGAGTTTCAGCGTATCGGTGAGATCTATTTCTTTTGTTTCAGGATCGAATCCGATAACTGTTACGAGTCCAGTGACGGTGCTGTCTGCGGTGTTAATGAGTGGATAGATATCCAGTCCAAAGCCAAATAAATCACCGGGGATTAGCGGGAAGCGTAATATTTCGAGCGCGGCAAAACCCGGCCATGTATCGATCGTGGGGTCATTATTAATAAATTTTAAAACATCTGCCACTGGAGCTTTATAATATGCGATCAGTCCGATGGAGTGCGCAACTTCCTGAAAAACGTTCAGCGTTTTATCAAAAATATAATTTCCGTTGCTCTTGATATTTGCCTCCAGCAGATCTAACGGAGAACTTAACAGTGCGCTGATATTTTCCCAGTGAAAGATTCGTTCGACGTGTGGAGAATAAGACAGATTGGGCGGCTCCGGAATCTCATTTATTTCGATTATGCCAAATAGTCTCAAAACGGAATAAGCTTTTTTCGAAAACTGTTTTAAGTATTTAGTGACCAGTAAATCAAATAATTTCAAGGGCAGTTTTTCAAAGATATCGGTTTGTGCAATCAGTGTAGCAAAGGCCTGATCGGATTGAAGGAAAGTAGAGATATTTTGCAGATCACTGATAAGCGTGGAAATGGTCTGTATCGCGTTTTTCACAGTAGTGATCAGCAGCTCAGGATTTGCTTCTATCTGGTCATCAGAAATCTGAGACAGGCTATCTATCAGATCCTCCACCGCACCGACACTGGTTTTTAGATTGTCGAATAATTTCATTTGTGCCGGTGGGGTATAGCCCAATTCGAACAGCAGGCTTTCCGCATTCGCCGGACTGCTCACGGCCAGGATTACCGGCTGAAAAAACCGGGTAAACTGGTCCACAAAAATTTGCAAATCCGAATTCATTATGGATTGGTTGGTGTTGGAATTATTCGATTGGTTAGTAAAAAATCTTCAAATGCGAATCCATTCTTAAATGCCTTTAGTTCATAAAGGAGTGTTAAGCCGCCAAAAATTAAGGCGCCGGCTCCGGCGGCTAGTAATATGTCCGTTTTATCGCTTTTAATTTTATCAGAATCGAAATCGCCATGTAATAAAATCATGGCTCCGGCGCCTATTGCAAATCCCAAAACAGTCGCCCCAAGTGACCACTTCAAAATATGGCCGGTCGGTGTGGGTCCTTTGGGTTCGGCAGCTATATTTATTTCAATCCGGGTTATGGTGGCGAGGTCGGCCTGTGAAAAGCGACTCAGTGAAATTTCGGCTGTTTGAAGCAGTATGTAATACTCAAGGGACCGCGGGCCGCCATTCCGGTGGTAGGCATCGAGCGCTCCTAATTTCAGTTTATCCAGGTCAGTTCCGGAAATCGGTTTTCCCACCGGGGTATCGCCCGCAAACATTTGTATGGAAAAGTTTTTGAGAATGGGTCGCTCTTCATCGGTTCTTAAATCGAAGGCTTTTGCGAATCTGAAACTGAAGTGCGAGTATTTCGACAGGTCTTCGGTTGACCCCGGGGTGACCGAAATCTTTACCGTGTCTGTAGCGGCGTCATCCTTTTCAATATAATAGGCGTTTATTGCCTGTTTAAACGGCGGGCTTGCTAATTGTTGCGTGGTCAGGCCCGTTACTTCACCGCTTTTTATGTCGTCCAGTGTACTACTGTCCGTCTGAAAAGGAAAACCAAATTTCCACGCTGCCCGAATGTCAACCTGCCCGATCAGATTAACGGGATATGTATTTTCATTAGTAAAATACTTCAGATCATTGGAATTGCCGGTCAGCGTCGAAGTGAAACAGGGGCCAAATACATATTGCAGGATACGGGTATGTGTTGGTTTATCGATCAGATGAGGCGGGTCAGAGTCACCATCAAATTCGTCCAACAATCCATCATTAGCCCAGATCGTATTAAATCTTTTGTGGCTGGCGCCGTTAATAGCAATCATTACTTTGGAACAGGTCGGATATTCATATAGTCTTACCGCATCCAGCGTTACATCTTCATCGGCCGTACCGACACCCAGAAAATATATAGTCTGATTACCGTCTATTACAAATCCGGTTTTAGTTGGTTCGGATTCGTTCAGGGTTGCTGTCGGTTCCAATGCCAGTATGCTTTTGATATTGTCCTGTGATGGTTTTCCGAGCTGTACAGCCAGAGTCTTATTTCGTTTATCCACTTCGGTATGGACCGTAAACGTTGGTGCGTTCGGTGTATCGCCTTTGTAGAAATAAGCCGGTATCCTGGATACTGTGTCCGCTCCTCTTGAATGACCCATGATTCCAATTTTACTGAAATCAATCTTACCGTTGAGCTGGTTATTAACACTCATTACATTCACATTGGCCGATGAATTCGTAATAGCATCCTTTAGATTAATTAAATTGGTCCCATTAAAATACCGGATTGGCAAGCCAGGCGCAGAAGATTCATCGACCGTTTCTCCAGCCATGATCTTTAATAATTTCAAATGCAGGAAAAACAGCTGTATCCGTTGGTTATTATCCAACGTGGATTTGTTAAAAGCAATAGTCTCGTTGCTTTGAAGAAGGTTTGCATAAAAAAGATCGACTGAATAGGAAGCGATTCCCCGCGCTGCCAGATATTCCTGCAATTCTTTATATCCGGTATATGACAGTATTTGTTTCCCTTTATCTATGGGAGGATGCTGCCCGTGAAGTAACATAACCAACGGCCACTTGTCTGCCGGAGGAGTATCCGGTACTGCCAGCTGCCCCTGCATTTGGATCAAATAATCATCTCCATCCTGCCGCAGCACATTGTTGCCGAGAAATGGAGTAATAAATCTTTCAGTTACATCTACATTTCCAAAGGCGGTATTCAGCATAATGCTGCCACCGCTCTTATTAAAAATATTTCTGGCGTCCCCAAGCGCGATAGCATGAAAGTAGGATGTATATATACCGAAACTAAAGTCGACCGGAACTACTGCCATAGTGCCCCAATTTTACCTTTCATGATGGTTGGAGCGGACATGTTCCGTCTGCGCCAATCAATGGTTTGGTTTGGTGCTACTGCCTTAGAGCGATTAACCAGGAATCGTAGGTCCAACGGGTACGATGACTCTGTTTACAATACTCAGATCAGTATTGCCGAGTGGCGGAATTTAAAGTGGAGGGGTCGCTGAAAATTTGTAAATGGTTTGTGAAGGTAGGAATTTATGACAATTCCAAAAGAGCATTTTAATTAACATCTCAATAACCCGGGGTAACTGTCTTAATATTCAGCAAAGGTGTCCCGTTCTTTATTTCATCTGTAGATGAAATCAACAACTGATCGCCGGCATTCAGTTTACCATAGATCTCGATAAATCCATTGGCTTCGCGGCCCATCTTTACGGGAACCCATTCTGCCTTATTGTTCACTGCCCTTATCACAAACACCGATTCGGTTGAATTGACGACGGCTGTTTTGGGAACGATAAACGTGCTGTCGTTCGACGGCAGTGGAAGATTCACTTCGGCCACCATACCCGGTAATAACTTTTTGTCCTCATTCAGTACGTCCATCTCCACCCGTTGTGAACGTAGCCGGTTATCAATAGAGCCCGACAACCGTTTGATCATGGCCTTAAACTCCCGCCCCTGCAGGGAGCGTACGGAAAAGCTCACTTCATTTTTATTGCTCAGGTATCCGGTATATGCCTCCGGAACCGACAATACCAGCCGGAGTTTTTTCTGTTCCTGCAGATTGAACAGGGGAAGTTCGGAACCTTTACCGGAAGGCCCGACATAGGCGCCAGGATTTACATTTCTGGCCGTGATCACACCGTTGAAGGGTGCGCGGATCTGGAGATAGTTCTGCGTTTCGATAATTTCCTTATGGGCGGACTGCGCGGCTTCAAACTGCGCGTAGTCGGAATTCTTACGCGCGGCTGCCTGTTCGAGATCATTGGGCGATATCGTTCCCGGCGTCTTGCTGGTTTCAACCAGGCGATCGTAATTCGCTTTGCTCGCGAGATAGATGGCCTCGCGGGATTTGATGGCCGATTCCGCACCGGCCAGCTGGGATCCGAGTTCCGGCGCTTCCATGGTGGCGAGCAACTGGCCTTCTTTTACTTCAGAACCAACATCCACATACAGTTTTTTTACAAAGCTGTTCACCTTGGCATAGAGGTCCACCTGTTGATACGCAATCAGTTCACCGGGAATCTGCAGTGATGAAGACAGTCGCCCCTTCTTCAGGGAAAACACCTGGGTCACCGGCGGATCGGTTGGCGTAGTTTCTGTTTTTTTCTTCCCGGACTCCCCCGACTTACAGGCGGTCAGTATCATCACGGCTATAACGGGGATGAACAACCTAATTTTAAACCGGGACAATAATATGAAACGCTGATTCATGGCGGTGTTTTATTCGATTAGTGTGTTTTTCCGGAAGGTTTCAGTTCAGGAATATAATGTGAACTCTCTTTATCTTCCGGATCCAGGGACACGGAAGCGGTGGTTGTTTTATTCATGGCCCAGGAAAATACGAGTGGCAGATTGATCAGCGCAGCAAAAGTAGAAGCGATCAGTCCGCCGACGACCGCGCGACCCAGCGGTGCGGCCTGATCGCCGCCGTCGCCCCAGCCGGATGCCATCGGCAGCATACCCACCACCATGGCCACACTGGTCATTAAAATGGGCCGCATGCGAAGAGCCGCCGATTCCTTTGCACTGAGCAGGGCGCTGGCGCCATGCATGCGCAGATGTTCTGCGTTTGTAATCAATAAAACGGAATTGGCAATGGATACACCGACAGACATGATGATGCCCATATAGGATTGCAGGTTGAGCGTTGATCCGGTAAGCAACAACGCCGCCAGTGAGCCGAGCAATACGGCGGGTAGCGTTGACAAAACAACCAGCGAAACTTTGAAGGATTGGAAATTCGCCGCCAGCATCAGGAATATAACCGCGATCGCCGTGAGCAATCCCACCTGTAAACTGCTGAGGGTATCTGATAATACCTCACTCAGTCCCTTTGTTTCAATAGCCAGTCCGCGGGGAATTTCGCCGAGTGACTGAATCGCTTCCTGCACATCTTTAGTGGCCGTGCCCAGATCCTTTTTATTCAGGTTGGCGGTGACCGATAAGAAGGGAAGCGCACCCAGGTTATCGTTTTCTCCATAACTGGTATCGGGTTTTATCGCGGCCACATCACCCAGTACCGGCCTGGATTCATTACTCAGCACGGGGATTTCATTGATATCATCCATGCTGTTCATCTTGTTCTCCGCGATTTCCACCTGCACATTATAGCTGATATTACTGCGCTGATCGATCCAGACATTTTTCTCCGTAAAGCGGGAAGACGAAGTGGCGGCGACCAGGGAGCGCGAAATATCATTCAGCGTAACGCCCATCTGTGCCGCACGGGTGCGGTCAATATCAATATCAATGGTCGGATATTTTATGGGTTGTGCCAGCTGAATATCCCGCAGGTATTCAATCTGACCAAGTTTTTCGATTACTTTATTCGCATAGATTTCGTTGAGCTTCTTATCCTTTCCTGTGATACGCACTTCAATCGGTGTGGGAGAACCCTGGCTCAGAACTTTGTCGGTCAGTTCGATTGGCTCAAACGAAAGCCTGGTATCGGGCATGGCTTCTTTCATCTTCTGCCGGAACCTTTCTTTCAGATCATCCAGTTTCTCTTTATAGGTATCTTTCAACGCCACCTGCAATACGGCTTCCTGCGGACCGGCCATGAAGAGATAGATCGGGCTCGTGGAAAATTGTCCGGGGTGCTGACCCACGAAGGCAGAGGTAACCGAGATATTTTCCGGGCCCACCAGCCCTTCCAGAATCTGCAGGGCTTTGATCGTTTTTTCTTCGGTTCTTTCCAGCCGGGTTCCATCGGGCGCGCGCAGGCGCACCTGGAACTGACCGGCATTTACCTTGGGTAAAACATCGCGGCCGATATGCGAAAACAGGATGGCCACCAGGCCGCCGGTTATCAGCACATAGAGTATTACCACCGGTCGTTGAATCGGAAAAAGGCGGTCCATAAAACGCAGGTAGCGGTTGCGGAATTTTTCAAAGCGCGTAAGTTTTCCGTTTCCATCACCTGATTGTTTTTCCAGCAATTTCTTTTTCTGATCCCAGGTATCCTGTTCGCCTTCTGCGCTGAGTCCCATGGCCAGGTATTCTTCTTCATCCGTAAGCACATGTCCGTCTTTTTCCGATTTGTGGTGATGCCCTTTCATCAGCCAGTTGGCCATCACCGGCACAAAAGTTTGTGCCAGCAGATATGAGGTAATCATGGAGAAGGCGATCGCCATCGCCAGGGGTAAAAATAAAGAGCCGGGAATGCCGGTCATGGTGAAAGCGGGGGCGAATACCGCGAGGATACAAAGCAGGATCAGCAGTTTGGGAAAGGCAATTTCCTTACAGGCGTCCCAGATAGCCAGCGCTTTTGGTTTTCCAAGTGCCAGGTGCTGGTGAATATTTTCAATCGTCACAGTCGATTCATCCACCAGGATTCCGATCGCCAGTGCGAGACCACTGAGGGTCATAATATTGATCGTCTGATTGAACAGATAGAGAAACAGCACACCCGAAATGATGGACGTCGGAATGGTCAAAACAACAATGAGCGCGCCGCGACGGTCGCCCAGAAATAATAATACCATCAGGCCCGTGAGTATGGCGCCGATGGCCCCTTCGGATACTAAACTCTTAACTGCGTTGATCACATAGACCGACTGGTCGAATTCATAACTCAGGGTAACATCTTCCGGCAGCTGGCTCTGAAAACGGGGAAGTGCTTTTTTCAGATTCTGTACCACTTCCCAGGTGGAGGCATCGGCCGATTTGGTGATGGGCAGATAGATGGAACGCTTGCCATTTACCAGTGCGTAACCGGTGGTGATATCGGCGCCATCTTCCACCACGGCGATATCGCGCAGGTAAACATTATCGACACCGCCCTTGAAAATCGGGATATCGGCGAAGTCTTTGACATTTTTAATCGTGGTGTTGGCGGGTGTAAAATAATTAATATCCCCGATGCGCACATTTCCTGCGGGCGTTGCCTGGTTATTATTGCGGAGAGCTTCCACCACCTGGTCGGGTGTAACATGATGCACGCGCAGCAATTCAGGATCTACTTTGATCAGGACCGTGCGTACGTTACCTCCAAAGGGTGCGGGCGACACCAGTCCGGGAATGGAGGTAAAGGAAGAACGGACGTACACATTGGCAAGGTCCATGAGTTCATTGTTCGAACGGATCTTACTGCTCAGCACCAGCTGACCGATCGGCAGCGTGGATGCATCGAAACGCAAAATAAAAGGCGGTTGTGAGCCCGGCGGGAAAGAGGCCTGTGCGCGATTCGTGAAAGCGGAAACTTCGGCAGCAGCCTGCGCCATATTCGTGCCCTGGTAAAATGTGAGCTTGATCAGCGTGAGTCCCTGGATATTTCTTGTCTCGATACTTTTCACTCCGGACACATACAATAGGAGATTCACATAGTTCTTGCCGAAAAAAGCTTCCATCTGTGTCGGTGTAAACCCGCCATAAGGATGGGAAATAAAAATGACCGGAAGGTTCAGTTCGGGAAAAATATCAATCTTGATATTGCGCACCGCGTTGACTCCGAAAAAGAACAGGCCCAGGACCAGGACCAGAACAGAAATCGGTTTTCGAAGCGCGGCCCTTATTAAACCCATGAGAAGAATTTTTTATGAATACTATTTAATATCATTTTCAAACATGCTGAAATCCCCGACCGCTGCTGCTTTGAGCAGGAGCGCCTGCCATACATTATTATAGGATATATCCCGGTCGGTTTCCGCCCGGTTCAGCGCATAAAGCGCCTGGGTAACATCCACGATATTGGTCAGTCCGTTCTTATACAGCACAGATTTTTGCAGGTAGGCATCGGAAGCCGCCTTCATTTGTACCGGCGCTTCATGATAATTATCAATCGCATATTTTATTTTCTGGTCCGCGAGGGCGAGTTGTGTTTTTATCTGCTGGTTCACCAGTTCATATTCATTCTGCAAACCCTTCGATGTCCATTCCTGCGCGAGCACCTGTTGTTTTACACGGATGGGATTGGTGAGATTCCAGACGACACCCACGCCGAACAGGTAATTACTGTTCTCCGGTTTTACGCCGTTCCAGTAGCTATGCGTATAGGCATCGGGAAACACCTGGCTATAGGTGCCATCAAATCCGGAACCCCGGCTTTGTATCACGCCCACCAGGGAGAATGTCGGATATTTAAAACGGTCAAAATATTTTTCCTGCTGCCGGCTCAGATCAATACGACTCTGGTAAAATTTCAACACCGGATGCTGCGTTTGGTTCATCCCGATGGAATCGTAAAATGAAGCCGGGATCTTATTTATGAAAAGCGTGTCCAGCAAAAATTCGCGATATGCGATCCCCATCAGCTGTGCCAGCTGGCTGGCCTGTTCCGCTTCGTAGTTAATGGAATTGGTGAGCGTGATGCGGGCACTGGAGACTTCGGCGTTTGCCTGTGATGAATCCACGCCGGGATTCAATCCATTGATGGTACGGGTGAGCACGACCCGGCGCAGTTCAGTGGCGCGGTCCAGGTTTTTCTGCTGGGATATTCTTAATCGTTGTGCAGCCAACAGGCTGAGGTATGCACCGGAGACTTCCACTTCCAGTTGAAATTTCTCCTGGTCCAGGTCGGTGGCATTCTGCTGCTCCTGTGCCTGAGCCACCCTCACATTTTCTTTTACCCTTCCGAAAGTGAAAAAATCCCAGCTGATATTGGCCAGGTACAGACCACCAAAAGCGGAATTCCAGTTCTGTGAGAGAAAGGGCGGACCGGAGGAAGCTGAATTTAATCCGCCAATAGTGATCACGGGACCAAACTGTCCATTGGCGGTGCCATAAGCCTGCTGGGCCGCGAGGTTAAAATTCGGCAGGTAAACGGAGGAGGCCTGCTTTACGGAGGCCTGTGCCGCTTTAAGATAATTTCCCTTGGCTTTAATAGTACCGTAATTGCTCAGCGCCGAATTTACTGCTTCCTGCAAAGTGAGGGTCTGGCTATTGACCTGGCTGACCGAAAGCAGAAATAAAATACACCATTTTACTCTTGTCATCAGATAGAAAAGTTCATAAATATAATCCCGCAAAGCTACCCGAATTATCAAATTGTTGTTAACGGTAGACAAATCGTCCTGCACGCCATAAATAAATCCCGAATTGCCGTTGGGAAACCGGTGGCTTAAAAAAAATGACGAAATCCTAGTTTAGCGGCATGGTAATACTAATTGCAGGCCCCTACCGCAGTGGCACGAATGACGACCCGCAGTTAATGCGACAGAATTTAAGAAAACTGGAAAATGCTGCTCTGCCTCTGTTCCGGTCGGGACATATCCCGATTATTGGCGAGTGGGTGGCCTTGCCCCTGATGGAGATTGCCGGTTCCAAAAGACCGGGCGACGAAGTATATGAAGAAATCCTATACCCGGTGGCTCACCGGTTGCTGGTGAAATGCGATGCCGTTCTCCGGCTTGAAGGCGTTTCCAAGGGTGCCGACGAAGACGTACGAATCGCCCGGGAAAGAGGATTGAAAATATATTACCGCCTGGAAGATGTGCCGCCGGCGTCGAACTGATTTATAGTTTTGTTATCTCCCGTTGCTTTCCATTCTTCCATAGTATCCACTTCCCGCAATAGAGAACGAGAACCGATTTTCCTTTAAACCATACATGTCTTTTTTTTACCCAGCCGCGCGCGACCAACGCTTCCGGTGTTATTCTTTTTTTAGAATAGAATTTTTGCTTTACGACAGTGGACTGCATGGGTACGGGAATGCATCCTGAATTATCCACGTGATAATAACGATGCAAACGGCAGCCAAAATAGAAATTAAAACCGTCAAACAGAAGCCGGAATTTCCCATTCCCTTATGGGAAAATTACCAACGGTCACGGCTAAGCGCCCAGGTACTCTTCATCAGTAACTCTTTCCAGCCATTCCACGAGTCCTTTATGTGTATTGGGATTGATGGCAATATGGGTAAACGCAGAGTTTCCGGTTGCCCCATGCCAGTGGACGACCCCGGGAAGTATGCAGACCACATCCCCTTTATGCAGTAATTGCCTGGGTTGACCCTTTTCCTGATAATAGCCCATGCCTGCGGTAGCGATTAGTATTTGTCCGCCGGGATGCCGGTGCCAGTTATTTCTGGCGCCCGCTTCAAATACAACATTACCCACTACGGTATTTAACTGGTCATCCCCGGTTACCAGGTTTCTGATTGTTACATGCCCGGTGAAGTAGTCAGGCGAAGCGTTCTCACCGATTGGGAACAGGGTTTCTTTATTTTCTGAAGTTGTCATTGTTACCTGTTTTAGTTTTTATAATCCAATGCCATTTAGCCCCTTGCATCCAGTTTCTCTATGGTTGCCCTGGCAGCCGCCAGCCTGACTTCTTTGTTTTTCTTTATCAGTCTGAATACTACCCATTTTTCAAGCCTGTGATGCAACGGAATCAGCAGGGCGGCTATTCCCACCAGTATCCCCAAAATTAAGATCTGTGAATGATTTGTCAGTTCTTCCAGGTAAGAGTGAATCAGGATATTAATAAATTCGAACACCAGCAAAAGCGCCAGTACGCAAAGAAATTTAATAAGTTTTTCACTGGTGATGAAACTGCGGCTCATTAATAAAAAAAGCAGGGTAAACGAGAGAATGCCAATAGCAATCAACGCGTTTTCTATATTCTGCCGGTGCCTCGCCGCAAGATCTGCTTTTTGTGTTTCTGCCTCATGCTGACGTATTTCTTCCCTGTAATGCTGTGCCTGGATGTTCTTGCTTTTCTCCAGGGAAAGAACGGAGTCCCGGATTTCTGTGGCCAGTCGAAAGTATTTATTGGAACTGTCTTTCTTGTTCTCTTTATCAAAATTATTATAAATCAGCTCATACGAGTATTGCGCAAAAATTAAAAAATCCGGATAATCATACATCAGCGCTTGCCTGGCGTAGGCCAGGGAGCTGTCGTATTGCGCGGTATTAAAAAAAGACTGGGCGATCCGGTTGAGGTTGGACCCCAGCGATGCCCGGTACATATAATAAAAGCTGTTTGTATTTTTTAAATAAGAAATGGATTGCCGGAAAAATGGTCTCGCAATTTCATTTTGACCCGTAGAAATATACATGTCCCCCATGGCAGATAAACAACTGGAAATCGAAGCAGAATCTTTCCGCTGGTATGCGATCCGGAGCGCTTCCTGTATATAAGGCATGGCAGAATCAGGAAGCTGCAAACCGTTATAACAATCCGCTATACCGTTCAGATAAATACTGTAGTAATGCGGGTCAAAAATTCTGGCCGCCGGCAAGCCCTGCTTAAAATCACTCAGGCTTTCTTCAAAGTTTCCGGAACTTAAATATGAATTCCCGATTACCGTATAGGTTTTTAGCAACGCAAATGTGTCCTGAACTTCTTCAAAAATCTTCAGTGCGGAGATCCCATATTTCAGGGCCTCATTCGGATCGCTGCTCTTAACGAATAAAATGCCCATATATAATTGGGTGTAGCCAATACCTGCCTGGTCCTTCTTATTTGTAAAATAAGAAAGCATTGGAAAAAGAATCTTAAGCTGTTCCGGCGGGGTTCCTTTTAAAGAAGGGATATAAATACTGAGCACCTGCCCCTTCTCTTTAAATGTTTTCGCAGTATCATATTTTCTCAGCAGGCTATCCGGGAAAGTCTGGCATCTGACGGCGAATGAAAAGCCGGTAGCTAATAAAATAAAGAGTGCTTTTTTCATTACGGTCTGAATTTCAATATAAGCATTCGCCGGCCGGTAACGGTTTTTAGAAGGTAAGAATTCAGGCGCTGATTGAAGTTATTGATAATTAGGGACGGATCATCCAGCCGGTTATAAAATTCCGTTTCCAGGGTTCATCCCTTTCCTTTCTCCGGATTTCATTAACAGGTTCGGGGAGTTCCGGAGCAATCCATCTTGTTTCCCAGGGCCATAGCCATTGAACAGAAACTTCTGCAGTTATAAAACAAACGTAAATTCGTCGAAAGCGCCATAGATGCAGAACAATCCGGTTCATTTGAACTCTCTTTTTGAAAATGCAACCGAGGGCATTGTCGTCTCAAACAGCCAGGGATTGATCATCCTTATAAATCCGTCGGCCTGCCAGATGTTTGGATACACCCCGGCGGAACTGACAGGACAAAAAATCGAAGTTCTGATTCCCGCTACCGCAAAAAAAATCCACATCAAACACCGGGAGGCGTTTTACCAGGATCCTAAAAACAGGCAAATGGGCCATAACCGCGATCTGGAGGCCGGAAGAAAAGATGGTAGTTCGTTCCCCGTTGAAGTAAGCCTGAGCACGTATGTTCAAAATGACGAACGGTACGTAATTGCCTTTATTATCGATATTACCCGGCGCAAAGAGACGGAGCGAAACATGATTCTTCAACAGCGGCAACTGGAAAAAGTAACGGATCAGATGCGCCTCCTGAATGCCGACCTGGAAAGAAAAGTAGAAGAAAGAACCCTGATTCTAAAGGAAGCGCTGCAACGCCTCGAGGAATCGCAACATGATTTAAGCCTGGCGCTGGATAAAGAGCGGCAATTAAATGAAATCAAGAGTCGCTTCGTTTCCATGGCTTCCCATGAATTCAGAACCCCCCTGAGCACGGTTTTGTCTTCCGCGGCTCTGATTGACAAATATGTTCAAACCGACGATCAGGAAAAAAGGTCCCGTCATATTGAAAAAATAAAAAATTCGGTCCGGCATCTGAATACCCTGCTCGAAGACTTTCTGTCACTGGGTAAACTGGATGAAGGAAAAATCGGGATACACCTGCACGAATTCGACCTGGAAGAGTTAATACGGGATACTATGGAGGAAATGAACCCTACGCTCAAAGCAGGTCAGCATATCGTGTACGAAAATGACTGTCACAAATTAATTACCAGTGATAAAAACCTGATACGGAATATTCTTTTTAACCTTTTCTCAAATGCCATCAAATTCTCAGACAATTCCAGTACCATTCATATCGTCAGTCAAAAAAAAGACCGATTCATTTTTGTTTCTGTACGGGATGAAGGCATTGGCATTCCGGAAGAGGATAAAGTGCATCTGTTTACCAGCTTTTTCAGAAGCCGGAATGTGGTTAATATCCAGGGAACCGGGCTCGGCCTGCATATTGTAAAAAAGTATGTGGACCTGTTAGGCGGTACCATCGAATTGCATAGCACGCTCGGTAAGGGAACAAAAATAACATTTTCAATACCTGATAAAGATTAACGTATGGCTGCTTCCATTTTAATTATTGATGACAATAAAGACATTCGGGAGAATACAGCCGAAATCCTGGGCCTGGCAGGCTATAAAACATTTACGGCTGAGAACGGTAAAAAGGGTGTGGAACTTGCTTTAAAGGAAAAACCTTCCCTGATCGTTTGTGATATCATGATGCCGGAACTGGATGGTTATGGTGTACTTCACCTCGTCAGGAAAAACCCGGAAATCGAAACTACGCCCTTCATATTTCTGACGGCGAAGACGGAGAGAAATGATTTTCGAAAGGGAATGGAAATGGGCGCCGATGATTTTATAACGAAACCCTTCGAAGAAATAGAACTGTTGAATGCGGTCGAAATCAGGTTAAAGAAATCAGCTATTTTAAATCGTGCGTATGAACCGGATTTCCGCGGCCTTAGCCAATTCTTACTTGATGTAAAAGATACCAGCCTGGTGCGTCATTTATCAGAGAAATATGACATAGAAAATTATGCGCGCAAACAGGCTCTCTATCAGGAAAACAAAAAACCAAGGTTTTTATTCTACCTGGTAAAAGGCAAAGTGAAATGCTTTAAAACAAACCCGGACGGCAAAGAGTATATTACCAGTTGGTATAATGACGGTGATTTTATCGGGTATTCCGCTCTGCTTGAAAATTCATCTTACGAAGATTCAGCGATCGTAATCGAGGATGCGGAAATACTGGCCATACCAAAAGACGATTTCCTTCATATGGTGTACAATGAAATCAGTATTGCTTCAAAATTCATTCATATCATAGGCAAAAACGTAAAAGAAAAAGAAGACCGGCTATTGAGCCTGGCGTATAGCTCCCTGAGAAAACGGGTTGCAACTGCACTCGCGGAAATAGTGGAAAAATTCAATCCGCAAAATCAATCCATGCCCCTGGAAATTTCCAGGGAAGAAATTGCCCAGTATGTCGGAACTGCCACTGAGTCATTGATAAGAACGTTGAGCGACTTTAAAAGTGAAAAACTGATCGACATTAAAAATGGAAAAATTATCGTCCATAACGTTGAAAAGCTCAAAAATCTCCTGTATTGAGCAGCGTTGACGGGGCTGGATGATTAAAATCATGTTTACCGGATGCATTAATCAGCAAAATGTCACCGAAGCATTCGTTTCTTTGATGACTGCTTCATATGCTTCGCTAAACGGTTTTTTATGAAAACACGATCATTACACATCTCCCGGGAAGATACCATACAAAGTGTACAAAATAAGTTCTCCAAACTATTCCCGCTTCTGACCATTCATTTTTACAGTATAAATGAAAAGATTTCGTTAGACGATTCCTGTGTCATGTTCTCGCCCAAATGCAATATTGCTGATGTTAATCCGCAGTTCCGGGATGGTTATATTCCCATTTCAGAGAACATGATGGCATATGAAATGGAGAACGCCATCTATAACAACTTTGGACTACACGCAGAAATATCCGGTAAATCAGTTAGTCAGTGTTTACTGACCGGTCCTATATCACGCTGGTTGCTAATTGAAAAATATCCCCGAAAGAACCGTCAACCCGGGTATAGTCCTGATTTATATTTCAGAAATATACCATTTGGCTGCTGACCTGTTTGAAATCATATAAATTAATAATAAAAGCCATGAAAAAAATCTTACTGCTCTGCGACGGAGAAAATTTTCCCTCAGGAGCCATACGTTTTATCAGGAAAATGCGGGAAAGCGGACCCGTCTATGTAAAGGGACTTTTCTTTACACCCATCGATATTCAGGAAATGATGCCGGTTAGTTTCATACCCGTTGCGGGGCCATATGTAAAACTAAAGGAAAATGAAAAAATGCTTGTGCACAAAAGCCAGGAAAGATTTACCGAAGCTTTTGAGTCGCGCGGAATAAAATACGACATCCATCCCCATATCGGCGAATGGGACCGCGATTTATTCGTGAAAGAAAGCCGGTTTGCCGATCTGGTAATAATCAGTGAGGAACTGTTCTGTATCAACCTGATGGAAGCCCAACCTAATTATTTTATGATGGAGGCGCTACGGGCTTCCGAGTGTCCGGTAGTGGTAGTTCCGGAAAATTTTAAATCCATCGAACAAATCGCACTGGCGTACGACGGTGGAAAGGAATGCATGCATGCCATTAAACAGTTTGTCTATCTTTTTCCCGATCTCTTAGAACTGCCTGCCGAATTCGTGCACATCAAAAAGGAACCAGGTAGCGAAATACCCGAAAAAGCCCTACTGAGAGAATACACATTTTCCCACTTTGAAGCTCAGTATACATTTAAGCTTCATTTTGATCCCAAAAAATATTTGACCAGCTGGCTGGGAAATAAGAAAAACGTTTTCCTTGTTTCGGGATCATTTTCCAGATCTGCTGTTTCCAATACGTTCAAAAAGAGCTTTGCGGATTGTGTCATTGCAGATCGTACCTGTCCTGTTTTCATAGCCCATTTTTCATAACCCAATCCTAAAAAACAATATCATGAACACGATCAATTATCAATCCGGCTATAAACATTTAACTCTTAAAAAAATAAATGAGAATCCCTTATCCCGTTTTTTCGCCTGGACTCATAGGGAGGAGAAAAACCGCATCGCCTGGGTCGGAATTTCTATTACTGCGATGTCGGCCGTCTTCTTTCCTGTTACGATGTCGGCCATACTTTTTAATGGAGCGATTTTTAAACTGATTATCGGGGCTATGATTTCACTTGCCCTCGTGGTGATTACCAATTTGGCGGCCTTGCCAACAAAATATACAATCCCGGCATTTGTACTCGGCGTTGTGATTGATATCGTACTGATTATAGTCAGCTTCTCCCATTAAGCCACTCAACAGATAAATACAAAACACCCGGAAAAATATTTCCGGGTGTTTTCCCACTCTCCCCTTTTACTAATCATTGCTCAATATAACCTTCAGCGATTTTTCCTTCGCAGCCTGTCCGAAACATTCGTAAGCACTGATAATTTCAAAAAGTTTAAACCGGTGCGTAATCAACTGTTTGGAATTGAGTTTACCGGACTGAACAGTTCTCATCAGCATGGGTGTTGAAATGGTATCCACCAGCCGGGTCGTAATCGTGATATTCTTACTCCAAAGTTGTTCCAGGCGAAGGTCCACAGACTTTCCATGCACCCCCACGTTGGCGATGACTCCTCCGGGCGCCACCAGCGACTGGCACAGTTCAAACGTTTCCGGAATTCCAACCGCTTCGATCACAGCATCCACTCCCTTATTGCCTGTAAGTGTCAGCACCTTCTCCACCGCCATTTCTGTCCGGTTGTTAATAGTCTTTGTGGCGCCCATTTTTTTTGCTACCGAGAGGCGATAATCATCCGGGTCAATCATGATAATTTCTGAAGGAGTATAAAATTGTGCAGTTAACAGGGCCGCCAGTCCGACCGGACCCGCACCTACGATTGCCACCGTGCTTCCGGGTGCTATCTTCCCGTTTAAAACACCGCACTCATAACCTGTCGGCAAAATATCGCTCAACATCACCAGCGCCTCTTCATCGCTGTTTTCCGGAATTTTGTAAAGGCTGGTATCTGCATACGGTATACGTACATATTCCGCCTGCGTACCATCAATCAGATGACCCAGTATCCATCCGCCGTTTTCGCAATGAGAATACATGCCCTTCCGGCAATATTCACATGTACCGCAGGAGGTAATACAGGAAATTAAAACGTGATCTCCTTTTTTAAACCGGGATACAAAACCGCCCGTTTCTTCAATTACCCCGACACCCTCATGCCCCAGGATACGACCATCCACCACTTCCGGCACATCTCCCTTCAGAATGTGAAGATCGGTGCCACAAATCGTCGTTTTGGTTATCCGGACAATCGCATCTGAAGGATGTTGGATAGCCGGATTCGGCTTTTCCTCCCAGGCCTTACTATTTGGACCATGATAAACAAGTGCTTTCATATTGTTTGATTATAGCCTGCAACTTAGGTTCTGTGCACTCGAATTATCATGATATGGATATATTGATGATATGACTATCGTCACGCGTTTCCCAAACAGCATGATCAGTATCATATTTTCTTTTGATGGGGCTCATCTTTTTCCTTAGCGATTATGTCCATATTTGAGAAAAAACCAATCATATGTTTGGAATTTTAAATACCGAAGAAATAGAAACGCTTCTTCACAGTCAGATCATCGGAAGGATCGGTTGCCATATTGATAACACAACGTATATCGTGCCGATCAGTTATGCCTACGACGGGGATTTTGTGTATGCACTGACTAAAGAAGGACTGAAGATTCAGATTATGAGACAGAATCGCCAGGTTTGCTTTGAAGTGGATGATATTCCTGACCTGGGAAATTGGAAATCAGTTATCTGCTGGGGCGAATATGAAGAGCTGCCGAATAGAACAGAACGCCATGCGGCACTGCTATTGCTCCACGACCGTCAGTTGCCTCAGGTCACCAGTGCGACCGCCCGCCTCTCGCCGTCATGGCCCTTCCCGCCCAGCGATATCGATAGTATCAAAGGAGTGGTATTCCGGATTCGCATTGGTAAAAAAACGGGCAAATTTGAAAAACAGGAAAGTGCTTCCATCTCTTCCTGGCAATAATATCAATATTTTTTTAAAAATATTCAAGCAGACAAAATGAAAACAATAATAGCACCAACTGATTTTTCGGGTTCATCGCTCAATGCGGTAAACTATGCGGCTGATCTGGCTGTTTCCATAAATGCAAAGCTTGTTTTGTTCCATGCCATTCCATTCCCCATTGCCATATCAGAAATTTCCGTGCCAGGCGATTTTGTGGATGACCTGATGGATATAGGCCAGCGGGATATGGATGATTTGCTTAGGAAATTAGAAAATCGCACCCGGGGTAAAATAATCATCACAACTGATATCAAAATCGGAACAGTAGAACAGGAAATTGAAATGGTTTGTGCGAAAGAAAGACCACTGGCCGTTGTGCTGGGCATACGATCCGGGAAAAGCCTGGAAAGAGCATTAATGGGTAGTTCGACCTTTCACATCATGAATCATGTCGCATTTCCGACACTCATCATTCCGGAACATGTAAGCTACAATGAAATTAAAAATATCGGGCTGGCCTGTGATTTAAAAATGAACAACGAAAAATTGCCTGTCGAACGAATTACTGAATGGCTCGCACTTTTTAATGCACGACTTGAAATCATCAACGTTTCATCGCGTGATCAGGATTTTGACGGGAAACAGACAACAGAATCCATTTCCCTCCAAACCCGGTTACAGGCATTTAAACCCAGGTTCCATTTCCTCTGTGGTGAAAATATCGCCGAAGAATTAAATGAATTTGTCAGAACGCACCCGCTTGACTTACTAATAGTCTTCCCAAGAAAACACGGAGTATTTTCCCTTTTCCACAAAAAGAAATCAAAATTCATAGTGTCGCATAGTCAAATGCCGATTTTATCCATTCACGACATTAAATCATAATCATTATGGAAAAGAATATGGGAAGTTTTGACCGTTTCGCACGGGGATTTATAGCGATCTTTTTACTGGCCCTGAATATTAAGGGACTGATCAGCGGTGGGGTGGCAGTCGCGGCAGTTATCGTCGCGGTAGTCTTTTTACTGACCAGTCTGTTCGGCTTTTGCCCGATTTATGGGTTACTTGGTTTTAATACCCGCAAAATAAGCTGAATGACGGGTTTTTTTCACAAATTAAATTATGACTACCATCTCAAAAATACCTGCAACAAATCACTACACAAAAAAAAGCGGGTGGCTCCGGGCAGCCGTATTAGGTGCAAATGATGGTATTCTTTCAACAACCAGTCTGGTTATCGGCGTTTCTGCAGCCAGCAATTCCAGAAGTCCTGTTATTTTAGCCGCCCTGGCCGGATTGATTGCAGGTGCACTGTCCATGGCTGCCGGAGAATATGTTTCAGTTAGTTCGCAGTCTGATCTGGAGAACGCAGATTTAGCCAGGGAAAAAATGGAACTCGACACGGCGCCCGAATCTGAATTAAAAGAACTGGCCGCACTTTATCGGGACCGGGGTTTGGATGATAACATGGCTATGCAGGTGGCTATTCAGCTATCGAAAAAAAATGTGTTGGAAGCACATGCAAGAGACGAATTGGGGATTACTGAAGTTTCCCGGCCTAAACCTTTGCAGGCGGCCCTGGCTTCTGGTTTGTCATTTCTATCCGGTGGATTTCTTCCTCTTTTAGTTTCAATATTTGGTCCGCTTAAGCAGATGGTGATCTGTCAATATTTATTTGCCATTGTATTTCTGGCATTCTCTGGTGTTATGGCAGCCAGACTGGGCGGATCGGGCATTGCAAAAAGTGTCGTCCGGATTTGCGTTTGGGGAACAATAGCCATGTTCGTTTCAGCTATG
>Ga0206904_1085_pt1 | contig 23817 bp, 20 predicted proteins | sample Alteio_BWOrgHeat_42_FD_152981 | JGI IMG/M metagenome (GOLD analysis project Ga0206904, IMG submission 152981) | Enriched cells from forest soil in Barre Woods Harvard Forest LTER site, Petersham, Massachusetts, United States -... | ecosystem: Environmental > Terrestrial > Soil > Temperate forest >...
TAAAGAAATTGAACTGAATAATATCGACTGTGATGCATTGAAACTACAGGTTGTTTTAAATAACCTGGTATCGAACTCGATAAAGTACTGTGATGCAAAAAAGCAGCAGCAATGGGTAAAAGTAAAAACCTATCAATTAAAAAAACGATGCTATAATAGAGGTTGAAGACAACGGTATTGGTATAGGGCGGAAAGATCAGGAAAGGATTTTTGATAAGTTTTACCTGGTTGGGAACAATAAACACAGTTCGGGTATTGGGCTCTACCTTGTTAAAGATGCAGTAACACAAATGAACGGGCATATAGAAGTAAACTCCGAACCGGGTTCATTCAGCAAATTCACCATCAGTATACCTATTTAAGCTTTCCTTTCATTCCAGAAATTTATTACATCTTCCCCGGTGCCCATAAAAGGCCCTGGATTTTCCATTTTAAGGCTTGCTATGGCAGCAGCAAACTCACCTGATTGCTGTATATCAGCACCTTTTATCCGCTGATACAGATACCCGGCCATATAAGTATCCCCGCAACCTGTAGCATCGGCAACAATCTGTGGGCGATAGGCAGGAATAGTATAAAAAACACCCTCACTGTAAATTACCGACCCGCCGCTTCCATTGGTTACTACTACTTCTTTTACACCCCAATCTGCTAAAAGCCGGACACCCTGCTCCGTAGTTGCACAGCCGGTTAATGCCTGTAGTTCGGCAACGTCGGCTTTTACAATAGTTACATATTGCAGTGCTTCTTTTTTACCCGGCCAATCAACTGCATGTACTTTTTTGTTTACTACTTTACGCAAATAGCCTTGCACATCAAGGCTTACGCGTGACTTTGCAGCTAAATATTTGATCAGCTCTGTAGAAATATCATCGGCCAGCAACGGCCCCAAATGAAAGATCTGTGCATTCACATTTTGCAATGGTTCAATATCAAACGAGTCAGCTTTTGCCAGTACGTTTTGGGTGCGTTGGTCTTGATTTTCGGCATAGATGTTTTCAAAATAAACGGTATGTGCACTAGGCTGCACCTGTACTTCTATACCTTTGCTGCGCAGATCAGCCACATATTGCATTTCGGCAGGGGCGAGGGCGGTAACCAGCAGGTAGTTAACATCAAGCTTGCTAACTGCGCACGAAAAATAAAAGGCGGTGCCCCCTGCCATGTGCAGGGTAGCTTTGGTGTTTACCACCTTGTCGGACGTAATATGACCTATGCAGCAAATATCAAACATGGAAACTTATATATCAATCGGGCAAGATAATAATTTATGCGGAAGATTATTTACCTGCAAATCATTTGCCTGTCAATGACAAAAAGTACAAGCCCAGTGTGATTCCCGCCCTGGAGCGGGGAGCCTTTTATTGACAAGCCCTGCGTTTTCAATGTTTATTTAAAGTAAAAGGTCTATATTTAATCCACTCAACTTATTGAAAAGAAATGAGAAAACTTTACAGCGTATTATTTGGGGTTTTATTCCTGACGGCCATATCAGCTTGTAAAAAGGATAAAACACCTGTTACTCAGCAAAACAAAGCTATAGGTAAATGGAACGCTGATAAAGGAATTAACAACATTTATTTAAACGATAAGCTAACGCTATCAGATACTACCATTCTGCATAATTCATATCTATATCAACTAAATGCCGATGGTACAGGAAGTATTTATGTGACAGGTACTAAAGCTTATACTTTTAACTATTCAATAAGCGATTCTAAAATAAACTATACAAATTTTGTCTTATACAACGCTGATGGCAGTGTAGCCGGACATCAAGATCCTTATTTTGAAACTATTATTAGTATTACAGATACTAATCTGGTGACCAACTTTGAGCAGGAAACCACAGACGCTACCGGTAAGAACAAAAGCGTTACTGATATTTATTTTACAAGGGTGAATTAATAATACAAATTTCTTCTGCTTAAATAATCACTATCCCTTCAATTTCCTCACCAGCACATTAAAATCAACGCCTGCTACAGCTATCTTTTTCCAGTGGTTGTCTTTAAAATAGTAAGTGCCGCCATTAAACAGGCCTATGGCAAAATGGTTATCGCCATTGTAGTTATTTAACCATTCTATAGCTACCAATATGTGGCCCTTCGCTTTAATGTTATAAGGTTCAAGGTTTACGGTTACGCGGTTTTTTCCGGTTGGTATGGCGCTTACAATATCCTGCTTTACCAGGTTTTCGCCGGGTGTGACATCATTAAAATCGTAAACGTTTACTTTAAATTTCAGGCTGTCCTTACTCTGATTGTCCACATCGAAATTAAGTTTTAACAGCTGCACCGGTTTATGGCCCGCACTCATTTTTATACCTATCTGGTAGCCCTTCACCAGGTCGAAACTGCTGTTTGCTGAGCCTGAACGTGGTTTGTTGCCTATCAGTTTGGTTTTTTCCTGTGCCTGCACAGCTGATATGGTTATCATTAATAAAGCTGCGGCTATTGCGTACTTTAATTTTTTCATAAGGTTTATTATTCTTTTGTATGATTTTAAGGGTAGACGATAAGCCTGGTTAAATGGTTGCAAGAGTATGAAATTAATTTAAGCTATCTTTATTAAGATTTAAGTACAGAATTTTGCTTGAAATCTCACTAAATAATTACGATTTATTGTATAAAAATCGTTTTTTGTTAAAAATATCTTAAAATAATTATCAAATCATTTGCTTTTATACAAAAACACTTCATAAATTACGGTTTTTAAAAGTAACTGATTATCAATTTCTGATTTATGAATAGTTTTTAGTGTTTTATGTATGGAAAAATCAGCTTATTTTGATAAATATAACCCGATTGGTGGTGTTTGGGATGAAATGTATGGGCTTGATGCCAATATTCGCGATCATTATCGCAAAGTAATCGAATATATTTCGGGCGAATCGGCTGATGATCTCAATAAAAAAGAAGAACTGGCCAAAAGGCTGTTCATGAGCCAGGGTATTACCTTCACGGTATATAACAGCGGCGAGGGTATTGAAAAGATTTTTCCGTTCGATATTATCCCCCGCATCATCACCGCATCCGAGTGGGCCTTTGTGGAGAAGGGTATCAAGCAGCGGCTTACTGCGCTTAACCTGTTTTTAAAGGATGTTTATCATAACCAGTTCATTATAAATGATGGTATTGTACCGATAGACATGATCTATTCCTGCCCGCACTTTCTGCGCGAGATGCACCAATTGCAGGTTCCTTATGATATTTATGTGCACATTTCCGGTATCGATCTCATCCGCGATCACGATGGTACCTTCTATGTGCTGGAAGATAACCTGCGCACGCCTTCGGGTGTTAGCTATATGCTGGAGAACCGGGAGATTACCAAACGCCTCTTCCCCGATCTGTTGCCGCAATGCGGCGTAAGGAGCGTTACCGAGTATCCAACCATATTATATAAAAACCTGCTGGCGCTTTCACCCCGACAGATCAGTAATCCTGTTATCGTGCTGTTAAGTCCGGGTATTTACAACTCGGCTTATTTTGAGCATACTACACTGGCCCGTTTAATGGGGGTTGAACTGGTTGAGGGCCGCGACCTGGTGGTAAATAACCATAAAGTGTATATGAAAACCACTATCGGATTGCAGCAGGTTGATGTGATCTACCGCCGGGTTGATGATGAATACCTCGATCCGCTGGTATTCAATCCGTCGAGTATGCTCGGTGTTGCAGGTATTATGGGGGCATACCGTAAAGGAAATGTAGCCATAGTAAATGCAATAGGTACAGGAGTAGCCGATGACAAGGCAGTTTACACTTATGTGCCCGATATGATCCGCTATTATTTAAACGAAGAACCTATCCTTAAAAATGTGCCGACCCACCAATTAGGCAATGCAGATGAGCGCGCCTATGTTTTTGAGAACATCAACAAAATGGTGATCAAAAAAACCAACGGCAGCGGTGGATATGGTATGCTGATGGGACATGCAGCAACCGAACAGGAAATTGAAGATTATAAACTGGAAGTGTTAAAAGACCCACGGAACTTTATTGCACAGCCAACCATAAGCCTTTCCGCCGCCCCGTGCTATATGCAAGGCGAACTGCAACCCCGCCGTATCGACCTCAGGCCTTATGCGCTTTATGGCCCTGATGGCATTGAAATAGTGCCTGGTGGCCTAACCCGTGTGGCCCTTAAAGAAGGTTCACTGGTAGTAAACAGCTCGCAGGGCGGTGGCAGCAAGGATACATGGGTGCTGGCTTGAGCGAGTTGGCAGCAGGCAGTGAGCAGTTGGCAGTAACCAGAGGAGGGTAAGAGCTAAAAAAACATAAATCAGGATAAATCCGAAATAGAACATCCGATATCCGAAATAAATAAAATATGTTAAGTAGAGTAGCAGCAAGTTTTTATTGGTTAAGCAGGTACATTGAGCGTAGTGATGGGATGCTGCGGATGCTCAAAATAAATTATGCGTCATCACAGGATACCATACACGAATTTACATGGGAACCGGTGATCAGGATTTTTGCAGTGTCGGACGAGGAGGAAACGGAAAAGCTGGACAATAACAGTCGTGCCGTATTGAAACACATGGTAACCGGGAAGGAGAACTCCAACTCCATTTTAAATATTATTACCCTTGCCCGCGAAAACGCACGGGGCGTTCAGGAACATATCCCCAAAGACCTTTGGCAATGCCTCAACGAATATTACCATACGGTTAAGGATTCCCGTATTGAAAAGGCCCTGCAGCGGGAAGACCCTATAGGAGTATTGGATGTTTTAATAAAACAGGTAATGCTTTATTACGGCACAGCGGAGATCACGATGGAACGCGGAGAGGGGCGGAGTTTTATGAACATCGGCAAATACCTGGAACGGGCAATTCAATCGGTAGACATCCTTGATACCAAATTCGGCTCGGTAAGTGATAACCCCGACTTGCTTACCGATACCAGCTACTGGAAGCATTTGTTGCAATCGTTAGGAGGGTATGAGCTTTATTTAAAAACCTACCGCGAAGGCTTTGAGGCTTCAAATATTTTGGAACAGGTAGTATTGAATAATGATTTCCCGCGCTCGGTAATTTATTCGGTAAATAACATTCAGCGCTATTTCGACAGGTTAAAAAACAATAGCAATCTTGACGATTTCAGGGAACTTTCATTTCAAATTGGCCGTTTGCAAAGCCGCATTAAATACAGCTCGGTTAAAAGTATTGAACAGGATGGCCTGCACCAATACCTTACCCAGATACGAAAGGAACTTTACGGAATTGGAAATGCCCTTAATGAGCATTATTTTGCAAACTCGTAGAGTTGGAGTGATTAGAGACCGGAGATTAGTTAGAAAAAGAGGAATGAGGTTAGAAGAAAAGTAAATTAATATTTCAACTTTACAACATTCCAACATTTTAACAGCAATACAATAATAACACAATACAACAATTACACCCACATGCCCGAATTTGAAATTCAACATATAACCCGTTATATATACGAAGGCCCGGTGCGCGATAGCGCCAACCAGATTATCCTGTTCCCTATAAAAGACCAGTATCAGGATGTTATTAAGCAGGAACTTACCATCACCGGCAACCCACAGGTTGATACGTATATTGATTACTATGGCAATGAGGTTGGCAGTTTTACTTATAGCGAACCCCATACTGTACTCACCATTAACTCTAAAATATGGGTAACTACTAAACACAAGGCCCTGCCTGTTAGCGATATTTTTCCATCGCAGCAATGGGAAGATTTAAAACGCCTGCAATATGTTGTGCCTTACATCGATTTTTTAAGACAGGAATATTTTGAGGGGATAAACGAACTTAAAGTTATTGTTGATGACGAAAGATTAAAAGATGACACCCCATACCATGTGGCCTTACGTTTTTGTCAATATGTGTATGATAATTTTAATTACATAAAAGGGGTAACCACAGTTGAAACTACGCTGGATGAGATCTGGAAGCTGAAAGCCGGCGTTTGTCAAGATTTTGCTCATATCCTGATGGAAATGCTGCGCATGGTACATATCCCTGCACGATACGTAAGCGGATACATTTGTACCAGCCGCAATAACATGCGTGGCGAAGGAGCAACCCATGCCTGGGCCGAAGCCTATATCCCCGATTACGGCTGGCTTGGCATCGATCCAACAAATAATTGCATTGCCAACGAAACTCATGTTCGCCTTGCGGTAGGCCGTAATTTTTCTGATTGCTCGCCCGTAAAAGGGGTTTATAAGGGATCATCCAACCATAAACTGGAAGTAGCAGTATCTGTAGATGACGAAAATGTATTAAATAACAACGATAGCAGTCTCTCGGAATCACCAGCAGTTACCATTGTATCATCATCACCTAAAAACAGCTACCAGCGCTACATGGAAATTGTTCAACAACAGCAGCAGCAACAGCAGTGAGTAGTTGGCAGTTTTAAGATGGCAGTCAAAGAAAAAATTTGCTATTGCTACGTGATTGCTTCGTCGTTCCTCCTCGCAATGACAATTCTATTATTATGAATCGGCGTTTGGTCAGTATTTATAAGAAAAATTGGGTTTACACTTTTTCTTATAAAATTACTATAAATAATTGACTAACAGTTATTTAAACATGTATTTGCATTGAATTATGTAAACCCATGTAACCCACTTTTTTGTTAATGGAGACAGTCTCAATCTACCAACTGCTGCTATCAACTACCTACGTTCCATCTGCCTACTGCCAACTAATAACTGCCCACTTCCCCAATTATCCCTTTCCCTTAACAGGTGCGCCGCCGCCCGACTGCCCGCCATTACCTGGCGCACCGCCACCACCATCATCCGGCATATTATCCTGGTCTTGTTGCTGGTTGTCCTTATTTTTATCCTTGTTGCGTTTTTGCGGAATACCATTATTGCCAAAGCGGTAAGCAAGGGTAAATATCGCAGTCCGTGTTGAAAAACGGCGGTCAGATATTTGTCGCGATGTAAATAATGGGGTGTTATAATCAATGTCTGATACAAACTTGCGGGTATTAAAAATATCGCGCACGTTGCCGCTTATGTTAAGCTTTTTTGTAATGTCGTACTTTACACCACCGTCAACGCCATAAATGGCATGCATGCGCCCCTGTGGTATTACCTGCGAACCCTGGTAATCGCCCCTTATTTGTATACCCAATTTCTTTACCGGCTTAATATTAGCGGTAAGATTTCCGTTCCATGAGTACCCCGAAGTTGTTGCCAATCCCAAAGCGGCATCGCCGTCAATATGGCGGTAGTAGATGTTTAAGTTACCCGTAACATCAAGCACAGAGCTTGGGCTAACTTTGGCTATCAGCTCATAACCCGCGTTCGAGGCGCTTTTCAAATTCTCAAACCTTGTTATGGTAGTATCCAGGTTACCGGGGGTAAGTGGTGTTGTGATCTGCTGGATATTATCGTTTGTAAGCCTATAATACAACGATGATGTAAGCGTCAGGCTTTTCCAGTAATTAATATAGCTCAACTCAAATGAGTGCGTATCCTCAGGCCGCAGATCGGGGTTACCCTGCTGGTAGCTTAAACGGTTGCTCTCATCAATAAATGGCGATAGCTGCCTGTCGCGCGGGCGCGATACACGGCGGCTGTAGCTTAATTGCAGCGTTTGGTTTTCCGATAGTTTATCGGTTAAAAATACGCTTGGATAAACCCTGAAATAATCCTGCTTATGCTTTATAGTGGTGCTGTCAATAAGTTGTGTGTTTATATTAGCCTGTTCAATCCTTAAACCACCCTGTATGCCAAACTTCCCGAAATCATGCTGATAATTGGTATAAACAGCATTAATATTTTCTTTATAAATAAAACGGTTGGTTAAAAACGGATCGCGGTCATAATTTCTGCTTATGCTGTTCAGCGTGTCAACTATGTAGTTGTTGTCGCTATTGTTTATAGTGCTCCTTAAACCGGCTTCCAGTTTCCCGTTGGTAAGCGGTTTGGTATAATCGGCCTGTACATTCAAATTATGCTGCCTGCCAATTGTTGTATTATGTTGGGTTGATTGAAAGCTCTGCGGAATAGTAAAATAATCGTAGTAGCTGTTCAGGTTATCAAAGTTGTTATTCTTATCAATAGAGTACCCTACGTTGGCAGTAAGCTCCTCGCCTTTCTTCTTGAATTTATGGCTGAAATCAGAATTAAAATCAAGGTTGGTACCACTTCCGTTCGAAATGTTGTTTTGGTTTATCTGTTGTAATACAGTATCCTTCGAGCTGATAACAGTGCTGCCATACTGGTTCCTGTTACGATCGCGGATATTAATATTATTATTAAAGCTCAAAGTGCTTTTCGGGGTAAGGTTAATATCAATCCCTGTGCGGATATTCTGCCCTGTAAAGGTAAAGTTCTGGTTAGCTAACTGATTTTGAGTTTGCACCGTTCCGTCAGTGGCATCAGTAGTTTTATCAACCGAGCCATTGCCCACCCTTTCGCCTTTGCGGTAGCTGTAATTTGTATACAAATTAACTTTGCTGTTTTGGTAAGCCAGGCTGAAATTACCGTTATAGGTATGCTGCGTACCTACCGATGCTGATGCAGAGCCGGTAAAGCCCTTCTGCACGTTTTTCTTTAGTACGATATTAATAATACCCGATTGCCCCTCAGCGTCATATTTTGAAGAAGGATTGGTAATTACCTCAATAGTTTCAATAGAACTTGCAGGGATGGATTGTAAAATATCGGCCATGTCGCCGCCGGTAAGGGCCGATGGTTTACCATTAATTAATACCCTCACGCTGGTTGATCCGCGCAGACTGATGTTTCCATCAACATCCACTTGCACCGATGGCACGTTGCTTAAAAGATCGGTAGCCGAGCCGCCCTGACTAACCAGGCTTTGTTCCACATTAAATGATTTTTTGTCGATACCCAGCTGGATCTGGCTCTTCTGGGCTGTAACTACAACTTCCTTTAATAAACCTTTGCCAACACGCAATTTTATGTTGCCAAGGTTGATATCTTTCTTCAGGGGAGTTACGCTGATGCTATCTTTTATAAAGGTTAAATAGCTTACATAAGTAGCGCGGAATATATACAACCCGTTATCAATGCCGGTAAGCGAAAAATTACCCTGCATGTCGGTCTGCATGCTTTTTACAGGATGATTATCTGATTTGCGCACCAGCGAAACAGTAGCAAGTTCAAGCGGCTGGTTATTTGCAGCATCAACCAGTTTACCCGAAATAGAGCCACCGGAAGGCGCCTGCTGGGCATTAACACCCAAAAATGAAAATATGCAAAGCGAAAAAAAGAGCGTTTTTAGTAAAGCGGATTTCATGGCGCAAAAATCATGCTTTTACATTTTGCACCATAATAAACCTTGTAACTTTGTTGATAAGAAAACACGCTTTTTTGGTAATTTTTCTATTACCAATGTTTCAGCTTACAGTTTTTTAACTTCGGCAACAAGCTCTTCTATTTTCGGGGCTTTTTCATAATAATGTGCCGGCTTGCCGTTTTTATCGTACAAAGCTATGTAAGGTGTGGTAGACACATGGTAGTATTGTTGGGTTTTATAAGTAGGATATTCAGTCCCAACTGTAAAGTTTGGATACTTGCCCAATTCAAAATCCCGTGAGAAATCCTTCAATAATCTTAAATAAGGGAACTCAATACGGGTAAATGTGATCATAACTACCTGGATGTTTTTGAATTGTTTCATGTATGGCTTCATCTCATGCATTAAATGCTGGCAATGGCTGCAATCAGGAGAGAAGTAAATGATCATTACCGGCTTATGCTTATTTAAATCAGTATAAGATGTATAAGTACTATCTGGCTTTAAAATTCTGTAAGCAGGGATTGCTGGTGGCGGGGTAAAGGTAGTTTGAGCTTGAGCGCAGCCAGCAACTGCTATAAGGCACAAAAAAAAGACTAATTTCTTCATGGTTTTAAATTGTAAATTCAACAGGGGCATATATACGATATTTTTAAGCTTCAAGCAATTCTAATTGCCAGGCAATGTGCTCTTCCGTCATTGGAAATAACGCTCCATCGCGTATTGTATGATAAACAGCTTCAAATAAACCGTTATAATTACCTTTTGGTGGTTTTATATAGCTTGTATCTTTTTTGTTATCAAGGCCCATAATCACCAGTTTGCCCTCGCTTCCTGTAGGTTCAATTCCATAACCGGCATCGGTGGGTAGCATTCCGGCATCAAGCTGTGCTTCCTGTACATCGCTGCGGTCTTTTATAAAGCTGCCCAAAGTGCCATGCACCACAAAACCGGGCAGACCTTCAGCAATCAGCAAACATGAAGTCAGGTAAACGTTCAGTTGATTTGGGTAGATAAGGTGATAATGAAAATAATCATCCACTTCCGATCCTTCGCGAAATATGCCTGTGGTTTTTTTAAAGCTCAGCGGTTTGCCAAACAAGGCAATAATATTGTCAATAAGATGCGGCCCCAGGTCGTAAGTTAAACCATTGGCAGCATTTTCTTTTTTCTCTTTAAACGATTTCGGGCTAAGTGTGGTTTTATACCTGTCGAAGCGCATATGGACCTCAATCAGTTCGCCAAGTTTACCGCTTTCAATAATGTCTTTTACCAGTAAATACCCGCTGTCGTAACGGCGGTTTTGATAAAGCATTAAATGCAGGTTTTTCTCTCTTGCCAAATCGAACATGATCTTTACTTCAGCACTGGTGGCTGCAGCAGGCTTTTCAAGCAGTACATGCTTGCCTGCATTAAGCGCTTTTATAGTAAAATCGAAATGGGTATTGTTGGGAGTATTAACAATTACCAGTTCAATTTCATCATCGGCTAACAGCTCATCTATCGAGTTATAACTGATAACATCAGGATAGCGTGCAGCTGCCTTCTTTTCATGCCGCTCAACAACAGCTCTAAACGTAAAGCCCGGATTGGTAGATAAAAAAGGCGCATGAAATATTCGCCCGGACATTCCGTACGACATTAAGCCGCTTATAATAGGTTTCGACATAGTTTTATTTGTCTCTATGTCATTTCGAACGATAGTGAGAAATCTTCTTAGATTGACAGGTCTGCGTCATACCTATTGCGCGTTCCCATCATATAAGATTCTTCGCTTCCGCTCAGAATGACAAAATGAATATTTTGTTTTAATCAACACATCAATCTTCCCCAATCGGGCTGCCATCAGGCATATTCAATGCCGGTGCAGGCTTAAATTTGTCAGGGTTTCTTTCAAACTCGTTAATATTAGCCAGTCCTGCTAAAATATTAGCCTTTTGCGCGCCTATAGCTGTATTAACGGTGGCACCCATCCACTTTTTTAGCTGACTGATCTCCAGCAATGCTATCCCATGTACACTTTCGGGTGCCTGGCTATCATTGGCTAAAGTTAGCAACTGTTTTAAAGTTAAAATGTTTACCAGGCGCTGCAGTTCGCCTTTATAACCTGCTGGCTGCGGTGCTTTCCATGTCTGGTCTGTAAGTTTATCCAGCACGGCAATTAAGCCAGGTTGTGTATTATCTCTCGAGTTATACTCAACCAGTCTTGCTGCCCGTTCAGGGTGAAGCATAAATTGAAGCGTTGTGGCAGCGGCAGATTCAGCAGCAGCCATCGGATCAAAAGTAAGCCCTGTGCGCGATTTAAATAGTTCCCTTGTCCTCGGGTAGCCGTCAGGTCTCGGTGCTATCTTCTCGATCAATTTTTCAGGAATCGCCAAAGCATCAGGACTAATAGTTCCCATCAAAGCATTAAAGGCTTTCCATTGTTCGGCAGGCGGAATAAATTTTGTAGTTACCTGTCCGTCGTTTTTAACAGCATAAGTATAGTATAAGCCACCCAGCATTTTCGATGCTGCCTCAACCTGGTAGCGATGCAACAGGTAAATAGGTACCAAAGCTTCTTCTATTGTAGCCATTGGCGCATCCTGCCTGATAGATTTTTCCGAAAACCTGTTTAGCAATTGTTTGCGGATAACCATCAGCCTGTTCAATTCATCTGCTGCGTTGGTGCCGTTATCCCACAAATGGGCGAGGGGATGGGCGCTGCCTGCCGGGCGCGAATCTTCATCGGTAATAAATACCTGTCCTTCTTTCAGCGTCTCGGTCATTATCCCTTTCAGGGCATTGTCTTCATTTGTACCTGCAGGGAAATCCTGGTAGCCATATAAAATGGCACGTTTGTCCCAGGTGCCTATTTCGGTAGTATAAGCGCTCGATAGGTCAACCGTTCCGCCAGCTTTTAAACTAAAGAATGGCGGCGGATAATCCATAACTGATGCCCTGTTGTTTGTACTGGCAGCAAAATTATGCTGCAATCCAAGTGTATGGCCAACCTCGTGGGCGGCAAGCTGGTGCAGGCGGGCAATGGCCATTTTCATCATGCCATCGCTAACAGGCTTACCATCTTCATAAGGTTGCAATAACCCCTCCGCAATTAAAAAATCCTGCCTGTCGCGCAATGAGCCTAATGAAACCTGCCCTTTAATGATCTCCCCCGTACGCGGATCATCAATTGATGCCCCGTATGACCAACCCCGTGTTGAGCGGTGTATCCATTGAATAATGTTATACCTTATGTCCATCGGGTCGGCATCTTCAGGTAAAAGTTTTACCTGGAAGGCATTTTTATAACCAGCAGCTTCAAAAGCCTGGTTCCACCATGCTGCGCCTTCCATTAATGCAGTCCTAACTGGTTCAGGCGCGCCGCGGTCAACATAATAAATTATGGGTTTAACAGGCTCGCTCATAGCTGCTGTAGGGTCTTTCTTTTGCAGGCGGTGGCGGGTAAGTAAGCGCTTTACAATAGGCTGATCTATCGGTGTAGCATAATCCATATAATCAACATCGTAAAAACCCGAACGCGGATCAAACTTGCGTGGCTTATAATTATCGTCGGGCAATTTGATAAATGAGTGGTGCATCCTTACCGTAACCGAGTTTGGATCGGGTGTTACAGAGCTGATCTCATTTCCTTTGGCTTTTCCTCCCAGCGTTATTGTCGCCTCAAACTCAGAATTATCAGGGAAGGCCTTGGTATTAGGTAGATAAATTGCCGAACGCGATTCATCTAAATTAAAGCTGCCCTGGTTGCTGCCGTTTAACCTGTCGGCAATATGATGGCTGTCGCGTAGTAAAAATGGTGTAAAATCAATCAGCACTTTATCGCCATCCTGTGCTTCGGCCTTGAAACCCCATATAACCGATTGCGCGAATGCTTCCTCAACCGATTTCCTTTCATCGGCATTATTGCTTACCGCACGATAGGCGTAATTGGGCTGCATCAATAAAATTTTAGGTCCGCTTTTTACAAATTTTACAATCCGGCTGTCGCCAATTTGCCCGCGGTCGAGCCCCAGGTCGTTCGACCCTATGCCGGCCGGAAGAGAGTTTACATATAAAAACTCCGTGTTAAGTTTATCAACCTCCAGTAACACCTGCCCGGTTTGTTCGTTCCAGTAAAAATTAAAGTAACCCGTGTACCTTGTTAACCCCTTAGTTTTCGATTCTATATCACTAACTTTTTGGGCCGTTGCAACCTGTAATAAATTAACTGATAGTAAAAAGAGCAGGCAAATTTTTTTCATGATAAGTATTGGAATATTCAGCCTAAAATATTACTTTTAATTAATATTACCCAAATAAAATGGTGGGTCTGGCAATCTGTCACCAATATCTGCCGTTAAACTATTAATCATAATTCAATTTAATTTATTCGTAAAAGGAATATAACCTTTTAAATTTTTGTTCCGTATAAAGCATATCATAAATTATGAATATGGAATTTAATAGCAGGTCCGTTAGTATTTTACTGGTTGATGATGATGAAATAAACAATTTTATCTCCATTAAATTAATAAAGAAAGCGCTTATGAATACCGAGATTATGGCTTGCCTTAACGGCAAATTTGCCATTGACCGGTTGGTTGAAATTCAGAAAGAAGATCCTGAGAAACTACCTGATTATATCTTGTTGGATATAAATATGCCAATTATGAATGGCTGGGAGTTTTTAGACGAATTTAAACGCCTGAACATTGACCCTGCAGGCAAATGCAAAATTTTTATCATTTCATCATCTGTATTCAGCAACGATATCAATAAAGCCCGTTCATATCCGCTTGTAAAAGATTTTATTTCGAAACCGCTTAACGTAGAAAAGATAGTTGACCTTTTTAAGGTTGAAGACCCGGCTTAAACAGGTATAACTTTAAAATGCTCGTCCTGGTAAATCACCTTACCAACACACAAAGTTTTTGCGTGGTAAAATAAACAAGTCCAGCCTTCCTCAACTGCTATTTTACCGTATTGCTCCCTTAACTGCATAGCTTTGCGCCCGTCATAATCATACTTTGCAATAAATTTTCTGATCAATTGTTCTGGTTCAGGTAATTCATCGCCTCCAAAAAAACATTTGTCGCCTTCACTTTCAATCCATATCACCATGTGGTAAGGCGAGTGCCCGCTTGATAGCTCATACCTGATGCCAGGTTTAAACTCCCCGTTGCCCTCAACTAAAGTTAAATTTATATTGCCCTGTAATGCCTCGAAGATTTCTTTGCGATAGGAAAATGACTTCCCCGCCAAACCTGTTTCCCATTCGTTTTTTTGGATCACATGGTGCGCATTTGGGAAACTTGGTACAAGCTTGCCATTCCGTTCAACAACCAATCCGCCCGAATGGTCGTAGTGCAGGTGCGACATAATAACCAAAGTCACCTCATCCGGATCAAAACCTGCATTACGGATATGCTGATGGATAAAAAGTTCGTCCCTTGTATCCTTATAACCCAAACCTGTATCCAGTACTATCAGATCGGTATCGGTCTTTACCAAAAAAGGGTTTACATGTATAAATAACGAAGCCGGCCTGTCTTTAGGGCTATCCGTTTCGGGGTTAAAAGGAATAAACTTTTTAGTAGCATCAACAGAGTAAGAGCCCTCGCTTAAGGTGAATATTTTCATTAACGTTTTTTTAATTATGAATTGAATGACGAATATCGAACACTGAATGTCGAATGATGAAGTGACTTTATCTGTTTCATCCCTTAAAATTTCTTTCCACTTCGGCGTTCATTATTCAAAATTCGGTGTTCGTTATTTTTAGGCCGGTTCAAACTACCGCACTTATTACTTACTTAAACTTTTTTTATCTATCCTTCAAATTTCTCGCTATCCGGAATCCAAGGTCATCAATTTTAAAAGATGATGGGTGGCTGCGCCTGCGGTTGGTTGCCAAACAACCCCTTGCTTCATCACACCAGCCACCTCCACGGAATATACGGTATGAGCCATAAACCGTTTCGTCATAAATATCCGAACACCATTCCCAAACATTGCCCAGCATATCGTACAATCCCCACGAGTTTGGCGCTTTCAGTGCTACATCATGCGTCATTCTCTCCGAATTATCTTTGTACCAGGCAACGGCATTAATCTCACCGTACCGTATATCTGTAGTTCCGGCTTTACAGGCATATTCCCATTCCGCTTCTGTAGGAAGCCGGTAACCGCCAGCTTCATGGTTAAATGTTATCTCAGTGCTATTGTCGCTCAAATAATAGCAAGGCTGTAATCCTGCTTCCTGTGAGAATAAATTGCAAAACATCACCGCATCTTTCCATGATACTGTTTCTATAGGTCTTTTATCTCCTTTAAAAGTAGCAGGAGACTCTTTAGTGATCTCAAAATACAGCTCCTGTGTTACCGGAACCCTTGAGAGTAAAAAAGGCTTTATTTCAACACTCCATTTACGCTTTAAACGGTCATCTCTCAACTCAATTTTTCCGCCTGGTATTTCTACCATCAGATTATCTATTGTTGCAATATCTGGTATGTTAAAATAGTCCTGGTTCATTAATGCTGTTTTTTCAATAAATAGCAGACAGATATAAATATTCAGCTAATAACAGAGATCCGATTAAAATTTTCCCATTCTCTAACCTCTGGTCTCTGATTAACTTTTTTATAACCTCTGGTCTCTAATCTCTACTTACTAATCCCTATCTTTACTGTTTTTTAAGCTGCAAAGATATGAATAAACGGTGGGCAATAAGAGATAATGCCGATGAACACGAAGCAAAGGAACTGGCTGCCGGATTGAATATTGATACCGTTTTAAGTACATTGCTGATACACAGGGGAATTAAAAGTTACGACGAGGCCCGCCTCTTTTTCCGTCCGGATGAGCGCCACCTGCACGATCCTTTTTTAATGGCTGATATGGAAAAGGCTGTACTCCGGATTGAAGCAGCAATTGCTGCTGGGGAAAAGATATTAATTTATGGCGATTACGATGTCGACGGAACAACAGCTGTTTCTGTTGTGTTCAGTTTTTTCAAAAAGTATTACCATCAGCTTGAATATTATATTCCTGACCGCTATAACGAGGGCTATGGCATTTCGACACAGGGGATAGATTATGCAGCAGAGCATAATTTTAAACTGGTAATAGCGCTCGATTGCGGTATAAAATCAGTGGACAAAATAGCCTATGCCAATACTAAAGGGATAGATTTTATCATCTGTGATCACCACCTGCCCGGAGACGAATTACCTGCCGCGGCTGCTATCCTCGATCCAAAACGTGCTGATTGTGAGTATCCTTATAAAGAGTTGTCGGGCTGCGGTATCGGCTTTAAACTGATCCAGGCTTATGCCGAAAAAAATGACATCCCATTCGAAGAGGTATCGTGTTATTTAGATCTTGTAGCCATTAGCATTGCCTGCGATATTGTGCATATAACCGGAGAGAACCGTGTACTGGCCCATCTCGGCCTGCAAAAAATAAACAGCAACCCCGGCATCGGCGTTAAAACCCTGATGGATGTTGCAGGTAAAAACACAAATTATACCATATCCGATGTTGTGTTTTTGCTGGGCCCCCGCATTAACGCAGCCGGAAGGATTGACGATGCCAAGCATGCTGTAGAGTTATTGATAGCCACCGACGAAAACGAGGCTAAAGAAAAAAGCGAACAAATAAATGTAAAAAATTCGGAGCGCAAAGGCCACGACCTTTCAATAACAGATGCCGCCTTGAGCATGATTGATGGTGATGAAATATTAATGAACCGTAAATCTACTGTAGTATTCAATGAGAACTGGCACAAAGGGGTAATAGGCATTGTGGCATCCCGCTTAACCGAAAAATATTACCGCCCCACTATCGTATTAACCAGATCAAACGGACATGTTGCCGGCTCGGCGCGGTCAGTTTTAGGATATGATCTTTACGAAGCATTGTGCGGCTGCAGCGACTTGCTGATCCAATTTGGCGGGCACAAATATGCAGCAGGACTTACCATGCATCCCGACAACGTTGAAGCCTTTACCGATCGCTTCGAACAAGTAGTAAGTGCAACCATAAAACCAGAACAATTAATACAGCAGATACAGATTGACGCAGAATTACGTTTAAGCCAGGTAGAACCAAAGTTTTTCAGGATATTGAATCAGTTTGCACCATTCGGGCCCGAAAACATGTCGCCGGTATTCATAAGTAAAAATGTGTATGTTAGCGGTTATGCAAACATGGTTGGCAGTAACCATGTAAAAATGACGGTAATGCAGAACGATTCGCCGATGTTTGATTGCATTGCATTTAATCACGGTGAATATCTGCCGCAATTAGTAAAAAATGCACCTTTTGATATGTGCTATTCAATTGAAGAAAACGTTTGGAAGGAACGAAGAACCATACAGTTAAATGTAAAAGGAATAAGGTTTGCTGAAAGTTCATAGTTGATGGTTCATAGTTCATGGAAGAAAAGTCCATAGACGATGGTCGATAGTCCATAGCAAAAGAATCTTAAACTATAAAAGAATCATGTAATCCTTAAATCAAGGAAATCATGGATAAAAATAATCAGTGTAATCAAAAAATAATCGGTGAAATCAAAATAAAAAGTGAATTTAAGAGCAGAAAATCTATTAAAAAAATATAAGCAGCGCACCGTTGTTAATGATGTATCGTTCAATGTTTCGCAAGGCGAAATAGTGGGTTTGCTTGGACCTAACGGTGCCGGGAAAACTACCTCGTTTTATATGATAGTGGGGCTGATAAAGCCAAACGAAGGCAAAATATTTTTAGATGACGAAGATATAACCGGCGACCCAATGTACCGCCGCGCCCAAAAAGGGATAGGTTACCTTGCCCAGGAAGCATCAGTATTTCGTAAGCTTTCTGTTGAGGATAATATAAAGGCCGTTTTAGAAATGGGCAGCATGACCAAAGAGCGGCAAAAAGAAAAACTGGAAGAATTAATAGACGAATTCAGTTTGCATAAAGTACGCAGAAACCGTGGTGACTTGCTTTCTGGTGGTGAACGCCGTCGTACCGAAATTGCACGCGCACTTGCAGCCGAACCTAATTTTATTTTGCTCGATGAACCATTTGCAGGTGTAGATCCGATTGCTGTGGAAGAGATCCAGACAATGGTAGCCAAGCTAAAGACCCGGAATATCGGCATCCTGATAACCGACCACAACGTGCAGGAAACCCTTTCTATTACCGACAGGGCTTACTTACTGTTTGAAGGCAAGCTATTAGAATCAGGTGTGCCCGAGGTGCTTGCAGCAAACGAAATGGTGCGGAAGGTTTATCTTGGAGCAAATTTTGTATTGAAAAGAAAAGTATTCAATTTTGATAAGCCGGTGGCAGAGATTAAAGATTAGAGACCAGAGATCAGGAAGGAATAAATCCGGTTTTATATAAATGAGTTCAATCACTAATTCACTAAAACGCCAATTCACTAATTCCATCCCATGACCATTTTCAACTCCGTTTTTACCTGGTTCATGAAAAAGCGCATCCACCAGATTGAGCTTTTTATGAAATACCCCAACGAGGTACAGGAAGAATGGTTTGAACAGTTGATATCAGGCGCAGAAAACACTGAATGGGGGCGTAAATACGGATATAAATCCATAACCCACCTTGGCCAGTTTAAAGAGCGTGTACCCATACAAAATTACGATACGCTAAAACCCTACATCGAGCGGATGCTGAAAGGGGAGCAAAACGTTTTATGGCCATCAGAAATTCGTTGGTTTGCCAAATCATCAGGCACTACAAGCGACCGCAGCAAGTTTATCCCAGTTAGCGAAGAGTCATTGGAAGAATGCCACTTTAAAGGCGGCAAAGACCTGCTTACCATTTACTTCAATAATCAGCCAAATGCAAGAATGTTCACCGGCAAGATCCTCACGCTTGGGGGCAGCTACCAGGTGAGCCAGTTAAGCGCAGATACTTCATTTGGCGACCTCTCGGCAGTATTGATGAAAAACCTGCCGCTATGGGCCGAACTTCACCGTACCCCGCACATGGATATTGCCCTGTTGGAGAACTTTGAAGAGAAAATAGAAAAAATGGCCTATGCTACTAAGGATGTAAATGTAACCAGCCTTAGCGGGGTGCCCACATGGAATATTTTATTATTTAAGCGGATATTGGAAATAACCGGGAAAAAGAACCTGCTGGAAGTATGGCCAAACCTCGAGCTTTATTTTCATGGGGCGGTAAACTTTACTCCGTATCGTGAGCAGTTTAAAAAGCTGATCCCCAAGGATGATATGTATTACCTGGAAAACTACAATGCCTCCGAAGGCTTCTTCGGCATTCAAGATACCCGCGAACCCGGCGAAATGCTGCTGATGCTTGATTATGGCATCTTTTACGAATTTTTACCATTAGAACATCTGCATGATGAAAACCCTCCAACTCTTACGCTTGACGAAGTAGAGCTGGATAAAAATTATGCGCTTATTATCAGTACCAACGCCGGCTTATGGCGGTATTTGATCGGCGATACCATAAAATTTACTTCCCTGTCACCATTCCGCATCCAGATCACCGGGCGTACCAAACACTTTATAAACGCCTTCGGTGAAGAGCTGATTATTGATAATGCCGAACGCGCATTGGAAGAAGCCTGCCAGCAAACGGGGGCAATTATACGCGATTATACTGCAGCTCCCGTATATTTTAACGGCGATGAATGTGGTGCGCACGAATGGATAATTGAATTTGAAAAAAGACCAGCCGAATTTGAACGTTTTATTGACCTGATGGATGAAACCCTGCGCCGCATCAACTCCGACTATGACGCAAAACGTTTTAAAGACCTTGCCCTGCGTCGTCCCATTGTCCACAAGGCGCCTGCCGGAACTTTCTTTAACTGGATGAAAGAAAAAGGCAAACTTGGCGGTCAGCATAAAGTTCCCCGCTTGGCAAACGACCGCGAATATATTGATGAGATATTAAAAGTTATGGAGCTGGTAGGGTAGGTAATTTCAGGCCAGAGGCCTGTTTATAGTTGTCACTCGGCAGGAGCCAAGCGACTGCAGGGAGGAAATAAAAAAATAAAAAAATAAAAAACAAAACAAGCATGCAGTCGCTCGGCTCCTGCCGAGTGACGACTATAAACCGGCGTCCCGCCGAAATAAAAAAATGTCAGAATTACGCAAAGCAAATACATATCGTCCTTTTTTCATTACGCTAACAGTAGTGGGTTGGATTGATGTCTTTATCAGAAATGATTATTGCGAAGAGTTTGTAAATAACCTGGAGTATTGCAGGAAGAATAAAGGATTAAAGGTATATGCTTACTGCATAATGAGCAGTCATATACATTTAATTGTTGCTAATGAGGATTCAAATTTAGCTTCAACTATTCGTGATTTAAAAAGCTACACGGCAAAACGTATCATCCAAATGGTTACAGAGAACCCTTCAGAAAGCAGGCGTGAATGGATGTTACATTTATTTAAATACTTCGCAAAGTTCCATAAACAAAACAGCGAGTATCAGTTTTGGCAAAAAACAAGCCACCCTATTGAATTATTCAGCAACACCGTTTTTGATCAAAAGGTAGATTATATACATAGAAACCCTGTAGAGTCTATGACTGTTAATGATCAAACAGCGTATGTTTATAGTAGTGCAAACCCAGATTCACCGTTTAAGGTTGATGAAACTTGATTTTTACTGCAGGCCAGAGGCCTGCTGATAGTCGTCACTCGGCAGGAGCCGAGCGACTGGGTCTGTTTTTTATTCTCTTCCGCAGTCGCTTGGCTCCCGCCGGGTGACCAATATAAATTGGCGTCCCGCCGAAATAACGCAATACCAAATTATTCTTAATGGCCTTAAAATCTGTCAAATCTATTCAATAATCACCTGCACATCTCCCATATTTTCACTGCTTCAACCGCTTCTTTAACATCATGTACACGTAATATATTGGCGCCTTTAGTTAATGCAATAGTGTTTAAGGCAGTAGTGCCGTTCAATGCCTCCTCAGCAGTCACTCCAAGCTGATTATAGATCATTTTTTTACGGGAAATGCCAACAAGTATGGGTAGCCCCAGCATATCAAAATCTTGCAAACGATCCATTAAGGCATATCCATGCTCCGGTTTTTTAGCAAAACCAAAGCCGGGGTCAATAATTACATCATGTATGCCAAGCAGCTTTAACTGATGGTATTTAGCTGCAAAATAGTCAAATACCTCGGCAAACACATCTTCATATTGTGCCAGTTGGTTCATGGTTTTAGGTGTGCCTTTGGTATGCATTAAAATATAAGGCACTTGTAACCTTGCGACTGTGGCAAACATATCTTCATCCAGTTGTCCGCCACTAATATCATTAATGATGTGCGCGCCAGCTTTAACCGCAGTTTCAGCAATTTTAGACCGGAAGGTATCTATCGAGAGCACGGCATCCGGAAAGTGGCTTATTAAGGCCTCTACAACAGGCATCAGGCGGTCAGTTTCTTCCTGTATACTGATATCATCAGCGCCGGGTCGTGTAGAGTAAGCGCCAATGTCAAGGAAATCAGCGCCATCGTTTAGCATTTTTTGGGCTTGCTGTAGCGCATCCCCAATCCCTTGCTTCCGACTCTCTTCGTAAAAAGAATCGGGTGTAAGGTTAATAATGCCCATTACTTTTGGCTTGCTTAAATCAATAAGTTTACCGCTTGCATTCAGCGTTACCTTTTTACGAAAAGATGTATCTTTAGCCATTGTTTGTTGTAGACAGTTGTAAAGTTAAAAGGTTGTAACGTTGAAATGTTACCCCGATAGTTTTTAACCTTACAACTTTACAACATTACAACTTCTCAATAACAAATGAAAAACAAATCTACATCAGCGCTAATATGGGTTGCCAGGATTTTGGTGGGCCTGCTTTTTATATTTTCCGGACTTATAAAAATTAACGATCCGCTTGGTTTTTCGTACAAGCTGGAAGAATATTTTGAGGTTTTTCATATTACTTTTTTAAACGGGTTTGCACTTAGCCTTTCCATCATACTGTGCTCACTCGAAATTATACTTGGTTTTGCTTTGTTAATTGGCGTTCGTGCTGTTTCTGTGGCATGGGGCTTACTGCTGCTCATTATCTTTTTTGCCTTCTTAACCTTTTATTCAGCTTATTTCAAGGTTGTACAAACCTGCGGTTGTTTTGGAGATGCCATTCCGTTAACACCATGGCAATCGTTCAGTAAAGATCTTGTACTGCTATTACTGATTATTGTGCTGTTTAGAAACAGAAGAAATATTCAGCCTTTATTTAAAGCTAAAACAGCTGATAACTTTTTAGTAGGAGCTGCTATAATCTCGGTAGGTTTCGGCCTTTATACTTACAACTTTTCTCCGGTAATTGACTTCCTTCCATACAAAATTGGTGCAAATATCCTCGACGAAATGAAAACACCGCCGGGAGCGCAACCGGATAAATATGAGCTAACTTATAATCTGAAAAATAAAAAAACTGGCGCCACCAAAACAATGACAGATGAAGAGTACATGAAGACAAACATCTGGAAAGATGATAACTGGAAAGTTATCGGTCAGCCGGAGAGCAGGTTAGTAAAAAAAGGTTTTACACCCAAGATTCGTGATTTAGCTATACAGGATGCGCAAGGGAATGATTATACAAAGGAGCTATTATCAAATCCGTTTAATAACCTTATAATAGTTGCTTATGAACTTGATAAAGCCGATGACCAAGCTATAGACAGGTTAAATGCGATGGCAATAAATCTTGCTCAAAATTTTAATACCCGTACGGTGATGCTCACCTCCAATTCGCATCAGTATACCGAAGCTTTTAGTAAGCAGCACCACTTAATGTTCGAGATTTTTTATGCCGATGGTGTGCCGCTAAAATCAATGGTGCGGTCAAATCCGGGTATATTGCTCCTTAAAAACGGGACGATACTAAATAAATGGCATTATCACTCCATGCCAAAATATGACGATCTGGTAAAGAAATATTTTCAGCAATAATTAATGATCAGCTACTTTATCCGCAAGTTGTTTTACGGGCTGGCAGTAATGCTGGGCATTGTTGTTGTGGTATTTTTCCTGTTCAATATTCTGCCTGTTGATCCTGCCCGAATGACTCAGGGCCAGCGCGCCGATGTGCAATCGTTACAAGCAATCCGTAAGGAGTTCGGGCTGGATAAGCCGGTCCCTGTACAGTTTGCTTATTATTTGAATGATCTTTCGCCAGTCAGTATCCATGCTAACAACACTGAAGAACAGCAACGCTATCATTATGTAAAACTGTTTAGTGTTTCTTCTGATAAAGTACTTGCGTTAAAATGGCCGTATCTGCGTCGTTCCTATCAAACCCATAAAGAGGTTGCCGTATTGCTGCTCCAGGTAATTCCCAATACACTTGTATTGGCAACAACTGCCATGCTGTTTGCTATTATTATCGGTGTTTTTTTAGGGGTGATAAGCGCAGTAAATCAAAATACCTGGATTGATAAGCTGGCGATAGGCTTTTCAACTTTAGGAGTATCGGCGCCCTCATTCTTTGCCGGGATAATCATTGCCTGGGTATTTGGCTTCGAGTTAAGTAAATACACTGGTCTCAATATGTCGGGGAG
>Ga0206904_1086_pt1 | contig 23766 bp, 31 predicted proteins | sample Alteio_BWOrgHeat_42_FD_152981 | JGI IMG/M metagenome (GOLD analysis project Ga0206904, IMG submission 152981) | Enriched cells from forest soil in Barre Woods Harvard Forest LTER site, Petersham, Massachusetts, United States -... | ecosystem: Environmental > Terrestrial > Soil > Temperate forest >...
GTTGAAACAGTATGATCAATTGTCAAAATCAGAAGGGGCCCATTCGGCAAATGTTAAATCCCTTAACGTGCAGGTTGGCACGCTCACAAATACATTAGGCAAACAGGCTGAAGATTTAACCAAGAATGGTAAGGCATTTGATGCACATAAGGCAACAATGGATGCCCTGAAATCAAGCTTTGATAAAATTAAAGGTGTGTCCGGCGAATTTGGGCCGAGTTTGGAAGAGGCTGCCAAGGGGTTTGAATCATTAAAAAGTGGTTTGGATATTGTTAAAACAGGATTCACAAGCGTAGGTGCTGCTATAAAAACCACCGGGTTTGGCTTATTGGTGCTTGTCTTGCAATCTGTAGTTGAATACTTTACAAAAACTACCGAAGGCAGTAAAATGTTAAGGGGTGCGATATCAGCCGTAGGTGTAATTGTAGAAAAGGTAACCAGTGTTTTTAAAAGCCTGGGCGAATTCATAATTCATGCCGTTACCCACCCGGTTGAAAGCCTTTGCACTTTGCTGCCCCGAATCTGATAGTTGTTTTTGCTTTTGCAGCAAGCTATCAAGTGTTTGATTTAAATCAGTAATATTTTTTTTAAACTGATCTGTTTCTGCCTCAACTTGTATGAGGATCTTTTTGTTTAAGTCTTCTGCCATGGATAATTAAGTTAATAATGTTTAATATGCCAAATGGCATAATGGAGTTTAATAATAAGCCCAGTTAACTGGGCTTATATAAGGTTTAATAATCTGATTTTTCTTTTTCCTTTTGCTTAGCTTTAACTTCGGCCATAACAGCATCATCCGTATAACTAATTATAACTTCTAGTTTACTTGTTATATAAACTATAATACGTTTACCGTCATTTACCCAATTAGTGTAAATCGAGGAGTACCCTGCTTGAATTGCAGTTAATTTTTCGCTTTCGCTATCTTCATTTTTATATGGTGATTTAAAAATGCTCTGCGAATTTCCCTTTCTGTATATATCAGAGATATCATTTACCAGGCTTTGATAATAAATGAAAATTTCAGGATCATTTTCAGGATGAAATATAAATCTTTCATAGTAAACTTTGTCATTAAGAAGCTGAACCTGAAATGTGGTACTGATTCTATGACCTAACTTCACGTTGTCAAATAAAAGTCTTTCGTTATCGCTGGTGGCAGCATCAAATGTTCCTCCCTTTGCTTTAACAGCGGTAATAACATCAGTTTTGCTACTGCCGAATTTAATTCCTAATACGCCCTCAATAGGTTTTGTTATTTAATTAATAATCTGAACTTTCCTTAGCTTTTTGTTTTTTTACAGACTCGTGTGCAAGATCAGCATCCTGATAGATTAGCAGAACCGCTAAACTCTCATCTATTACAGCTTTAATGGTATTTTTATTATCCGATTGCCAATAGGTTGCATAGCTGACTTTGCCATCCTTCATAGCACCAATTTTTATGCCATCATCATCCTCATCATTATAGGGTTCCTGAAAGGTCTTTTTGATGTCGCCGGCTCCATAGTTTTCATTAATGTCATTTACTAAATTAAAAAAATACTCAATCGTGTGAGCATCCAAACCAGGATCAAAAACAAAATCAGCTTCATATGCCTTGCCATCAATAAACTTTACAACGAATGCCCCAGCAGTTCTGTGCCCTAATTTGATGTTTTTATAGGCAAGCATATTGACTGTGCTTTCTTTTTTGTCTAAAATACCGCCTTTGGCATTTAAAGCAGCTATTACAGCTGCCCGGGTGCTGCCAAATTTAATCCCTAAAAAACCATCAATGGATTTTTTAGTCTGTGAGATTCCTAAAAAGGGAACCAGTAATAGTGCAATAAGTAAGGTTTTTTTCATAATTGTATTTTGCTAATATTTTTGGTAAACATAAAAATAGGAAACATAAAAAGCAAATTTAATCCGTTGTTTTTTACTCTAATTTCACCAGTTCTACCTTTGTTGGTTGGCCTTTGCGCCAGGCATCAATTTTATTAATGTAATAATAGGCATCGTCCTGTTGCAGGTAAACGGGGATAAGCAGATCGAGCTCCAGTATATCGCGCGGGGTAAGCAAAATATAACGCACTACCTTTTTGGTTTGGGTTAGTATTTTTTCCAGTTCGGGGTAGTACTTTTTGCGCAGGTTGTCAAACAGCAGGCTTGCCTGTCCGTAGCCGGGTTCCGGTTCGGGTGCATCAGATTTGTGAAAGTACGGCGTGCTTATAACGTCGTTTACAACGCGTGTGTTTTTGCCATCGGTAAAGGTTACGGTTTTGTTTAATTGGCTTATATTAAGCTTCTGATCAATTAAAATCCTTGGCGCAACGCTGATGGTGAAATCCTTACTGTCGTTTGCCGGGTCAATCATATTTATTTGCGCAATGGTGCCGCCAATGTAAGGCCGGTTGAGCGAGGGCGCAAACGGACTTGTAAACAGTTCGCCGCTTGCAGGCAGGGTTTGGTCGGCTATGCTTATTTGCGACCAGCCAAATTTTAGCGGCAGCACATTATCATCATTCTGGTACTGCATGTAATTTATCTGTGCATAATTACCCAGTTGAAACGCTACCTGCTTGCCCTGGTTAAGGCATTTGCTGCTCCAGTCTTTAGCCACAGGGATATTATTCACAATATCACGCAGGGAGTTGAAGGATATGGTTTTGCTGGCATTATCGGTTTGGCAAATGATACCGAAACGCTGCAGGGTATCTTTAAGCAGGTCTTTCTGGCTAATGTCGGGGAAAATGCGTTCGCATTGTATGTTTTGCCCAAATTGTACGGTTTGGTTCTGACTTTGTACTGTAAACGTGGCCCCTGATGCTATATCCACGCGCGCCGGCGTTTCACCCTTCCAGTCGTAGCTTATGTACACGCCACCGTCTGCAGGCAGTGTTGTTTGCCAGGATACTTTGGCATTATTAATATCCAGATCGGCAAGAATGTCGCCGCCATCCCCGCTCTTTCGTACCCATCCTGTTGGGTTTTCGCCATGTCTGTTTTCGGAGTAACCATCAAAAGAAAATACCAAAGGCGTAAGTATTGTATCGGGAGTTGAAGGGTAATTAGGGTCGCGATATACAATATTTACCGTAAACTTTGTTGAATCGGGCTGTGGAGTTACCCTGCCATACAGGTGGACCCGTGGGAAAGTGGCTGTAATAATAACGTTATTTATATCTTTTGAAATAAAAACGTCCTGCCCCGGTGCAATCTGCTTACCGGGATCTGATATTATTGTATCCCATGTGAAATAGCCATTGTTATTCAGCTGTTTAAACGGGTGGGAAATACTTAAAGGCGTAAGCTTTTGAGCGCTAAGGCCGCGATCGTCTGTACGGGTTTGATAATCTGTACCATGCTCAAAGCTGCCGTTACTGAACTGGCAGATCATTAAGGGATAAAGCGGATCGGCAAGCAGCGAGCCTGTTGCCTTATACCCCGTGGATTTTAATAGCAATTCAATGGCTGTTTTAATAAAAAAACCGGGCCGCTGGTACCTTACATCAATAGGTGTGCTGAATATTGCAGGATCAATTGCACCGTAATCGACTACGGGCCAGATCCAGCCATCGGTATAGTTTTGAGAATCGGCAACATTGTCCAGATCCCATTTATGGTCGTATTGCTTCCATAGCAGGTTTTGGCCATAATTGCTGCTTATGCTGGTACTGTCGCCCATGTCATAAAGTTTACCATCAATAGCATCAAAGAAATCTACGTTACCGCTAATAATGGTAATACTTGCCATATCCTGATCTATGCCGTTCAGCTCGCCGATGCCGTATGGGATGATCTCCAGGCCATCCTGCACCAGTTTTGCCTGGTATTGCTGATAGGGAAGATTGGTGGTAAAGGCAATGTCATCCGGGAAACCCAGTATCTGCCGGTTACGCTGTGTTAAGGGCAGCTTAAACTGATTGCTGGTATTTCCCTGCTGATTTTTTACTTCGCCAAGGTTATTGATCTGGAAGGTGAGGGCTATCGGGTTGTCGTCGCTAAGGTCGACGAGTTGATCGTTGATGTATAGTTGCATAATTAAAGTTGTAAGGGTTGTAGTTGTTTTAAATATTAATAGGTTGGATGCTGCTACCCAAAACGTCATGCTGAACTTGTTTCAGCATCCCAAATGCTAAGTGTACACCATGCACGCGGAAATGTCATGTGAGATGCCGAAACAAGTTCGGCATGACGGATGATTAGTATTTCAACCCTTATTGACTTTGTATGTTAATTGATGGCAGGTTAAATGTTACACTAAATGGCGCCTGTCCGTTTAGCGTTTCGTACTCGCTGTAGGTGGCGGTATTGATAACAATGGTTTGCCATTTAACCGGGTTTTTGTTTACCAGCATCTGCACTTTTGGCGAGTATTTGATAGATTGTAAGCCCTTGATATCGCTAATTGAAAGATCTTCGGCCATAACTTTTACTTTTTGCCCGGCGTTTTTGCCTATCACTTCTTCAATGCTGTCCTGGTTTTCCCAATCGGATACATAGTTTTTTATGATGACGGCATTCTGCACATCGAGCGAAACTTCCTGGTTATAAACAAAACGGTAGTAGTTCCAGCTGCCGCTCAAACCTATCCAGCGCAGGTAAACCGATTGCTCATCAACCGCATCATCAATCCTGATTGTTTGTGTTTGGGTGATGCTGCGCGGGGTACCTCCATCGTCATACTTCAGCGTTAAATTAAAATAGTAAACCTCCGGATCGAAATTAGTGTTGATGCGCAGGCGGTTTAAACCAAGCTGTGCCGGCACAGGGGTATTTACTACTGTTTGGCCGGCAATTATAAACTTGCTGCCATCCTGATTAAGCAGCCACGAGCCATCATCATTTAACAGGGTGGTAGTTTGCGGACCGCCGCCTAATGGGTTCCGGTTAATATCCAGCGGGGTAAGCTCGCAATATAACTGAAGGCCAATTAAATCATCGCTGTAAATAAAACCTATGTCGAATGGATACCCGTTTGAATAAGCGGGTTCGGCAAAGTCTGTTATCCATTTGGCCAGCAGGCTATCGTCAACCACGGTGCGGAATGGTACATAAGCCGCCAGGTTACCGCCATAACGCTCTCCAAGTTGTTTGGCTGCATACAATACATAATACGGATCGGCAATGGTATTGTAATCAAGAGACTGGCCGGACGCCAGTTTGCCATCCCAATATTCGGCATAGGCAATTTGATAGCTTGCACTCAGGTTGCTGTCGCGATAGTTTATCTGTGTAAAATCACTGCCATCCTTTGCCCGCAGCAGGCTTTGTAAAAAGTTGGAAATATCGGCCTTTACCAAACCGGTATTATCGGGCCGGTTGGTTGCCGTGATGGTGTTTGGCCTGCCCGTTAATGCATCGATATAGCTTATCTGCGTACGTAACTGGTAATAGGGGCGCAGCAGGTTAATATTCATAAACCCGACCGCGGTTGAAAGGTAGGGCGTATTTATTACCACCTTTCCATCATCCGTTATGGAGATTACTTCATAAACCCCAGTGTATGCCGAAGTGCTGATGTAAATATAAACCGGGTTATTATTGGTTAGCACCACATTTAATAAAGCTGCATTTGCTTTTGCCTGCGCATTGGCGGCAAGCGTGGTTTTTATCAGCGAGGTATCGCAATTTACTGATACTATGGCATTGCCGCTAACGGTATCCGGATCGACGCGGGTAACTTCAAAATCTTTACGCTGATAAGTGAACACTACAGGATTAAAGGCCGCATTCCAGCGGGAAATATTGCCGCCAGGTAGTGTTACAGCCGGACTTGCAGTTAACAAGCTGTTTAAAGTTTGTACGGTTACAGTTGCCGTGGCTGTACAGCTATTAGCATCGGTTACGTAAACCGTTTTTACACAGCCGGTTAAGCCTGTAAATGTGGGCGATGCCTGGAAGGTTATATTATCCAGACTGTACATTATAGGCCCGTAACTTGAGGTTGCCTTTACCGTTATTTGTGCATCTGCGGCTGCAGGTGCCGATTCCTGTTTATCAACAGTAATGTAGCTGATAACCAGGTTGCAGGCATTCACAGGTGGCGCAGGATCGGGCACATCACTAACTGAATTTATTTGAAACCGCGTAAAAAAGCCCTCCGTATCGCCCGACCCATTATCGGCAAGCGTGCCACTGTAAACCACCTGACTTTGCCCTGCAATGGATACTTGTTGAGTTGAAATTACGCCGTCAATATCCTGCGTAAATGTTACGGTTACATAATTGCCATTTGTGGGCTGCCCGGTTTCTGCATCATACAGATAAATTACCATATCGCCGGACAGGCGGGTGCCGCTAACAGTGGTATTGGCTTGTGCTATATTTGCTACTATTGTCATTTGCTATTTTTTAGTCCACAGATCATAATCGATGGTCCATGGTGGGTTTATCTTATTTAATTAATCAGTTTTATCTATGGTCTATCGTCCATCGACTATGGACTTTTGTATCGACCCGATCAACTCGTTTGCAATACTTTCCATTACCGGTTTTAACCTGAGATCGATGTTTTCGGCGCTTAATGGTTCGGTGAGGATGCCGGGTTTGCCTTTGAAGCCCTTTTTGTCGATGGATTTCTTAATGGCCCATGCTTCCTTTTCAGGAATGCCTTTTTCCTGGCACCATTGCTTTATGCGCTGTATCATTGGCGGATTGCCGGGTACTGCATTTTTGCTTGTTGGCCCGCGGCCGCTTTCCAGTATTTGTAAAAAGCCCGGGATCTGTAATTGTGCCTTATCGCCTTGGGTTGTAACGGTCATCTGGCTGATGGTTTGTGCGCTGACGCTTCCTTTGGATTGAAGCGAATTAATTAAATCTGAACGGATTGAATCAAGGAAAAGAGTTAGTTGGGGATTGTTCATAGTTGTTAGATTTATACCTTCCGTCATGCCGAACTTGTTTCGGCATCTCACAGGACATTCCCGCTTGTAAGATGCAGGTGTGGTAGATGGCTATCTTTATGATGAGGTGCTGAAACAAGTTCAGCATGACATTTTTTTTAGCTAATAAAATCGAAATACATCGTAGCCAGGCTAATAGTAAGATTCACCCCTGTTGAGTTTACATCGAACTTGTTATAAACCGGCAGGCATTTGGCTTTATCGCCAGCCTTTATGCGGAAGTAACGGCCCTCGCTTTCCCTGTATTTTGATGCTTTAACAATAAATTCATTAGCCAGTGCGAGCGCCTGGTTCACGTAGGTTTCGTTGGCCGATGTGTACTCATCAAAATCTGTTTTGAACAGAAATTCCAGGTATACTGAAAAAGTGTTGTCAACCGAGCCATTTACCTGTGGCGATATGTCAATAGGCTGCAAGGGATACATAAAAACACAAGGGAAGGAGGCATCGTCGGCAAGCTGGTTTAGCTCATTGGCTGTGCCGTATACAAAGGTTGGTGAGCCGGTTAAAGTTTGTACTACGGCTTCTATCTGGTTTCTTATTGGCATGGGGTGGTGGTTAATTGGAGATTAGTTTTATTAGTCCGAAAGTCAGTAAAGTCCGGAAGTCCGAAAGACGAACCGGCTCAATTGTGGTTTATTGTGTCGAGAGCAATTCCGAGTAACGTTTTTGATATTCTGCTTCGGTTTTGTTGAGCAGCAGTTTGGTTAATATGCGTTCGTACGGCATGTTAAGGATGGCGGTCCATTTGGTGATGTCTCCGCCGGAGAGGGAGTTTACAGTGTTGATATACTTAAACTTTTCGAACGCCTGTATGCCCGCTCTTCTTTCCAGCGCCGACGAAGCTGATGCCAAAAGCCTGTTTTCGGCCTCGATAAGCTGGGATAACAGGTAAAAAAATGCTTTGATATGGGCAGTGCCTCCGTTACCCTTAGCTTTTTTATTTCGGTGGTAAATTCCTCGGCTTCATACTCGTTATAGGGTTTGCCTGTTGCCTTGCAAAAAAAGTAATGGGCCAGCACCTGGCTGCAGGCCTTTAACGACGGATTAAAATGCTCCTGCCAATCAGTCTCGCCATAAGTTTTAATATGTTCGCTTATTTCATCGGCAATGATCTCTCTCGAAGCCATAAACGCCCCGGCAGGCTCGATGGATAAGTTGCCCATTACCTTTACAGTTGTGGCCCGCTCCCCGATAAAAAAGGTTATTTTTTTGGGGATGTCATCGCTGTTGTATAAGTATTTAATCTGGTGCGAGAGCGATAATACGTGTTCGCCAAATACTGCAAAATCATCTGCGTTAATTACGTTTTGTAATTGATCTACAGGTATGCCCGACAAGATGCTAATTGCATCCAGATCGCCGAGGTTGGGTTTTTCCTGCATTTCCATCATCTGCCCCAGCGTAATTTCGTGCAGGCTGGTGGGTATTTGTACGCGCAACTTACCCTGGATTGTTTTTAGTGTTTTTTCTATCATGGATTGTTAATTTCGGATTTCGGATGTTCGATTTTTCACCATTTGTTTTGTTTTTTAATGGTGTTCAAGAGGGTTTCACCGTTTCGGATTTAATAGGTTTGTTATTCCCGCTGTCTGTGTCCTCACAAACAGCTAGTAGGGTGAAGATGTTGGCTGTGAGGACACAGCCAACGGGTTAACATAAAAGCATAGCGCAGAGAACACACCCCCCCACCCCTCTCAAGAGGGGAATCGCACAATGCCACCCTTTTTTCAATCTTTAAGCCAACAGAGAAAGAGACTTTGTTCATTGCAACAAATTCGCGGTTGCAAAATTTTTCGTTAGCTCTTCCTTGTGGGGTAACCTGCTTTTTAGCGTTTTGCGCTTGTTTTCGTTGAGTTTGTTTAAGGCCACGTAACGCAACGGATCAATTAAATGGTTCCAGGTGTCAGTGGGTTCGTTAAGTGTTTTGCCTGCGCGGTCTGTGCGCCATTTATAGCGGCCCAGCTCATTGCGCAGGTTAATGCTTTGGCGGGTTATGTTTATTTTAAAACGTTTTAATATATCTATAGAGTGGTTAACACTATCGGGCCCTTTTTTAGCTCCCGAAATGCGCCAGCCAAGCCTGCGCAGTTCTTCTATCGATTTTGGTTCGGCGCTGTCTGCTACTATTTCCAGATTTTTGCTGATCCCGGCAGTTGTTAACTTGGTGGCGATGTCGGTATTGGTTAAAGCGGTTTCATAAAGTATTTCATCAACCCAAAGCTCGCCGTTTTGCTTGTAAACCAGCACTACCCCGGTTTCGTCGTTTGTAAAGCCAAAATCAAGGCCAGCAGCCACAGGCTTAGCATTTTCGGGGATCTGTTCGCAGATGTTCCAGTTGTTAAATATCAACCCGGTTATCCTGCCTGTTAAGCCCCGGGCATAAACGCGCCACTGTTCGTGGTCCTCATCTTTTAATGCTTCAATTTTTGCCTTGGTATTGGCCGATAAAAATGGATTATGCCTGTGATCGGATATGATGAGCTGCACACCAGGCTTCCCCATCAGGTTATCGTGAACCCAAAAAGCGCTGTTGGGGTTATAGTCGATAAAGATTTTCTTTTTTGTACGCAGGGCGAGTTCGGTATAAATGTTCCAGTCAACCCCGTTTGCCTCGTTTACAAAAAGATAATCCCTCTTGCCCGACTTTGCATCCTGGGCATTATCGTAACTTTTGAACTCTACAACGGTGCCGTTGTGAAACTCGAAGATCCTGTCAGTTTTGTTGTAACTTTTTACCATCGCCTGCAGCTCATTCCACGAAGAATAAATATTTGCAGCATCGCGCAGCGCACCGGCTTTAAGGTTTGGTATATCCTGACCAACCACTGTTATCACTTGTTTTTCGGCCTCGCATGCCAGACAAAACAGTACCTGCATTATGGCAAAAGTTTTGCCCGAATTTGTGCCACCCTGGTTAATAATTACGTGGTTATCAGTACGATAATTGCAATTAAAAAGTACTGTGGCCTGCTGCAAATTCATTGTTTGTTTTTAAATTAATTATATATTTGTTATGGATATGCTTAAACCCCTATTTATGAAACGCCTTTACTTTTTATTTATACCCGCAATTTTGACCCTTTTAGCTGCCTGTGGCGGTAAAAACAATAGCCCTGTTCCGAATAATAACGCAATTATGCTTGTTGGTAAATGGAGCCTGCAAACGCAAAAAATTGTACAATATATTAACGGGCAACAACAGCCGCCAATATCGCTTGCAGCTTCGAATAAAAACGCTGCTTATGCTCAGTTTAATCAGGACGGCACATATACTTCGGTTAGTCTTTATAACTCGGATGGTATTGGCAGCACCCAGCTCTCTGCCGTATACGGCGAACAAACTTTGGGCGGAAATTACAGTTTTTCAGGTTCGGCATTTAGCCTGTCTACAGCTGGTTTAGCCGGTTTGAGCGACGATGTGCTGGTTCCTCCAAGTAGCAACACTACCGTAATTACATCGATCCCTACTATAAAGATCATATCGCAATCGGCCCAGATTACACAATTAACATCATCGGTATTAACCCTGCATACAGAATATACTACCCTGCAGACCATTGCTTCGGTTAACACCAATTATAAATACGTACAGGATTATTATTACACCAGGCAATAGTCTGCAGTTAATGTTTCCTGCGCAGCATTTGCTTCGTTGCTTTAATTATTGCTACATTTAACAATAATTAGTGTAGCGCCATGAGACACAAATACATATTACTGCTGATTCCTGTCGTATTATTGTGCTTTATTTCGTGTAAAAAAGATGCTGCATCCACGCAGCCTAAAGTAACAATTATAGGTAAGTGGTACTTAACCAAACATAACCTCAAGTTAATAAGTGGTGGCGTGCAGGTAGGCGCCTCGTCGAAATCCGATTATACTAAATATGATTTTACGCAATACTTTGAAGATGGCACCGGCTTGTTCTCGACAAAGGCCGACTCCACAGCTTTAGTAGGCATAAATACTTTCAGATACACACTTACGGGCACCAGCCTAACGCAGTATGCTAATGGCAGCGCGGGCGTTGTTGAAACAATTACCAAGCTTACCGAAACCGAATTTTCTATACATTACGAAACCATTATCCGCGACCCGTACGATCCCGACCAGATTGACAATGAGATAGATGATTTTGACTTTAAAAGAAGTATTTAAACTATAATACAACATCCTTTTCACTGTATGCCAGTACCGGGCCGCTTTCAATAATTTTAATCTGCATTATTTTGGGCCCTTGTTCAGCATCGGGTTTACTTTCGGTCCGTTCACCCCAGCCCATTGTTTTAAGTGCGAATATTGCCCCCGCTGCCGATTGATTGTGCAGCTTTCGTTCGTACGATGCTTCAATACGCAGGCGGGCACGTTTAAGCAGGCCTGCAAATTCGCCGTTTTCGGTATAATCATCAAATGCACGCCTGCTGTTAAACCCTAAAAAATAGGTGAGCCCGGCAAAGGTTGCAGGCTCAGGCTCGCGGTCCCAAACTTTTTGCGCTACCTGCGGCGCATCCTTTGTTTCTTTCCCCGATTTATATTCCAGGTGGTATTCGCCTTCGATATAAGTAAAATAAGCATTAATGCGGCTGGTGAGACCGGCAGCATCGGTAAAATCGGGTAGAGACATCAGGATTATGATTAAAATGCCGATTGGCATAAGACAGATGTAAAGATAAGAGTTTTTATTTTGAAATGCAAATATTTTTAGCAAAAAAGTTTTGGGAAAGAAGCAATAACCAAGAATCAAGAGCCAAGAATCAAGAGTCAAGAGCCAAGAAGCAAGAAGCAAAAAGCAAGAATCAAGAGTCAAGAGCCAGGAGATAGCTCAAAAAGAAGAAAATACTTATTTAAATATTCAAATTATATGGGAAATCCACCGATTTGTCTTTTTCTTGGCTCTTGGCCCTTGACTCCTGGTTCTGTCATCTGCGTTAATAACTAAAAAGCAATTTGATCAAATAAAAACCCTACATATTATTGTTACGTTTATATGGTTAAAAAATGTTAAATTGTTAATTAAATTTGCAGGACAGGCAACTTTAGGCATTTTATATTCGTTAATTAATTTGTATATTTAATTAATAATTTAAATATGGGCAAAAATAGGTTTACTTACCTTATATTTTCTTTTACTTTATGTCTGATGGTGGTGCTTGCATCATGCCAAAAGGATGCTGATGTAAAAGATAATAGCACGGTAAAAACCAGCCTGAGCGCCGATAGCTCACTTGCCTTATCGCCCGGTAACTTCCTTGCAGCTTCGGGTACGCTTTCAATAAAAATTAAAGATTCTACCTATGTGTTTGATGCCGCACAGGATTCCATCGCATTTATAAACGTACACGAGGACAATACCGAAACCAACAGGTATTTTGGTATTACCGCTATAAATAAAGAACATACCATGAGCTTCGGCATAAGCTCATCGGGCTATGTGCATGCTGACAAAAGCGGCGATATTGCAGGCAGTCAGTTTTTGTTAAGTCCCGGATATAAAAAGCCAGGTTTTCAGTTTTCGTTAAGCAAATACGCCGGTCAAAAAGATTTTGGCGAGATCCGCATTGATAAATACAACCAGGACAGCGTTTTGGCCAAAGGTACTTTCCATACTTACCTGGCTGCCGACGATAAAGCAAACTCGCCTGCCTACAAAGTTGAAGGCACTTTTAACCTTAGGTTGAAGTAGGAAGAGAGTCCATAGTCCATAGCCGATGGTCCATAGTCCATAGTTCATAGCCGGAATGGCAGATATTTAAAATTACAAGCCTTTCGCCTTTTACCTCTCTTCTCTCAATAAATCATCCCAACGTAATAAAACCTTTCGCCTTTAACCTTTTAGCTTTTACCTCCCCGAAATGCGGCCTTTTTTGCGTATATTTGCATAAATTTTAAAACATTGATGAAAGTATTTATTGCAGGCCTCCCGCTTGAAGTGGATGAGGCTGAGTTAAGCGCTGTGTTTGGTGATTTCGGGCCCGTTAGGTCGCTCAGGATCATTAAAGACCGCGAAACAAAAGAGAGTAAGGGTTTTGGTTTTGTTGAAATGGCGAATGATGACGAGGCGAAGGAAGCGATCAGGTGTATGAATGGTGCAAGTTATTATGGCCGTAGAATTACTGTTAACGTTGCCGAGGACAAAGGCCCGGGTTTTAACGCTGGCGGTAAAGGTGGTTTCAGGCGTAATTAATAATTACCAATAATAATATTCTTTTTTGATTGAGAGCCTCCCGGATATACCGGGAGGCTTTTTTTGTGCCCCCTGGCCCCCTGAAGGGGGAATGAAATGGAAGGGGTGTTATCAGGCCCGCCTTTAAGGCACAGTATTTATATTGACCGTTTTTTATAGCTTTGATAAATGGAACCTTATCAACCAGAAAAGGAAATATGGACTGATGCCGACTTTGAGAACATGAGCTGGCATGATAACTATATTCATGGATTTTCTTTTAGTGAAGATTTTAAGTTTTATCTGGACATTGATTATATCTTTAAGTGGGTATTGAAAGGGAAACATTATAAATTTTGGATGGCCCCTTGTACACTTGTTTTTGAAACAGTTCAGGATTTTTCTATGGAGGAATCTGGCCCATCTCAATTTGTAATCTTAGAAATCACAAAAAGTGACCCTAAACCGCCTAAGAATGAGTACTATACCAACAACAATATAGTAGAACGTGATTGGTTAATTGAAACATTACATGGGGAAATGTCTTTTAGCTCAACTGGATACAAACAATATGTTCGGAGTAAGCCCCAATTAAATAATAATGGAAAATTTAACCTTGATGAAAGAGGGGGAATCTCGTTTAGTATCACGCCCATCCCATTAGTATAAAATCATTTTGAAACCTGGCATTAACTTGCCGAGTGAAATGATCCTCTTCAGGTTTGATCTGATCTTCTGTCAAAAGGAAACACATTGAATATCGAAATAGTATTTGGGCTGAAGCCCTGTTTGTTCGATTATCTATACCGTCGGCTAAAGCCAACGGCAATGAAAGAAAACAGAACTCATTGCCTTCTCACTTATGAGACGGATACAAGAATATTATAAAAAACAGGCTTTAGCCAAAAATGGTCACTATACCTAACGCCTAATTTTGTCTGCCTTTATCTTTTACCTTTTTTAAAACAATTTAGCATTATACTCCTTAATTTTACAGCATGAAACCCGGAGATAAGGTTATTTGTATTAACGATAAAATTGACCCCGAAAAAAGCCAGGAGATACGCCAGGATTTTGAGATATGGATAACCCGCGACAAGGAATATACCATACGAGAAATACTGGATAACAATGGCATAGTTACCGGGGTGTTGCTGGATGAGGTGCATAACTTCCCGAAGTTTTTTAAGCTGATAAACCGTTACCAGGAACCTGCTTTTGCTATGTGGCGTTTCCGCAAGTTAAATTATAACAGCGTGCCCGCCGAAGCAGTAAGCGAAAAAGAACTGGTGAAACAGGAAGGAGAACTTGTTAAAATACACCGATAAATAAAGTACAAAATGGAAAAGAAATTTATTTTAGGCGACATAGTGGTAATGATTGCCGACGGCCCCAAAATGGCTGTTGAAGGTTATGCATTAAATGAAGACCCTAAAACCGGCGAACTTACCGAAAGCGACGAATATGTAAACGTGGTTTACTACACCGGCGACGGGTTTAAACGCGATACTTTTCACCAGGAGCTATTGTTATTTGTTGATGAAGTGGAAGGGTAGGTGAGGAAGTCCATAGTCCATGGTCCATAGTCCATGGTCGATAGTCTATGGAGGGAATGGGATGGCTCATATTTCTCAATACTTAGATACTCTTAAAATAACAACCGTAAACTTTTTACCATGGTCTATGGTCCATCGGCTATGGATAATAAATACCCCTTCATATATGGATTCCCTTGTATACGACGATAAAACTTTTGACGAAACAAGCTACGCCGGAACAACAATAAGCGGCAAAGAATTTAATAACTGCACCTTTAAAAAGTGCGATTTTTCGAACAGTGATTTCTCCAATAATAAATTTATCGACTGCACTTTTGATGGCTGTAACCTGGCCATGATGAAGCTGGCCAAAACTACACTAAGCGCCATTGTGTTTAAAAACTGCAAAATACTCGGCGTAAACTTTACCGATTGTATCGATTTCCTTTTCAGTGTTGAATTTGATGCCTGCATACTGGATTACTCCTCGTTTATGGGTAAAAAGATGCCGAAGACAAAGTTTAGCAAGTCATCATTAAAAGAAGTAAGCTTTACCCAGGCTAACCTCTCTGGGGCAGTATTTAATGATTGCGACCTTAATGGCACCGTATTTAACCGGACAGATATCAGCACTGCCAACTTCAGCACAGCTTATAACTATGACATTGATCCCGAAATAAACTTTGTTAAAAAAGCCGTGTTTTCCGCGCAAGGCATACATGGGTTGCTAAGCAAATACCAGTTAAAGATTGTTTAGCTAACCGTGTGATAATGCTTTATGATGATGAGCATTGCCACCAGCAATGATGCCAGCAGAATAGCGGCCAATGTGTTTTTTGGTTGTTTGATCAGGTTCATGGTGTGATTATAAGTTTATGAAATTTGTCATTGCGAGCGTAGCGCGGCAATCCCTTCGCCTGTGCTGGCGTTAATACACGCGGACAGTTTAGCGACGAGATTGCTTCGTTCCTCGCAATGACATGAGTTTTAGCAGGAAACAAATACATCCCGCTTACATTCTATTAATAAGTTCAGGTCACTTTCTTCGAGCAAAACATTATTCAAAAAGGCATCAAGCGCCAGTTTCTTTGCCCGCATTTTAACAAGGGTGAGCTGGCGGTTATTAACGGGGGTATGTTTGGTAATGGCATCGGTGTAAGCATCAATATCTCTTTTAATTTCGGCGCGTTCGGCATAAGGAGCGGTAATCAGTTTGTATTTCAGTTCTTTTATCAGCTCGCGCACGGCATCATCCATCATATCGTACTTTTCCCCGGCAGTGAATTCGAGTAGTTTTATCCGGTCTAAAAAATTATAAACCGATGTTGCAATGGCCGACAGATCCCTGCCATCCTTTTTACGCTGCAAGGCCTGCATGGCATTATACCTGGCTGTATCAAACTGTGTTTGCAGGTCGGGTACTGGCCTTGGGGTATCATCAGCAGGTAACTGCTTAACCATGCTTGTGCGCTTATCCGACAGCAAGTACTGCTCAATAAAACGCCCGAACGTTACTACGCTTAAGCCATAAAACTCGCCAAACCGGCCCCTTATGCCCTGTGCTATAGCCTCCGGAACCTCGTTTAAGCGGATAGACGGGTGGTACTTTAAAATGTTATCAGTAAGCTCATTTACCAGGTAGCTGCGGTCTTCATCACTGATCTCTTTGGTATTGGTATCGGCAAACGCTTTGGCAACACTCAGTAATACGGTTTTGAACAGATCGTGCTTGGGCAGGTTTTTCACCATATCCTGCTTTAAAATTGCCCAGGCCTTGTTAGCAAGGGCTTTATCATCGGGCACTTTTTCTAAGCCACTGTTATCAGTCCCTAACATTTTCATTAGCCCTCCCTCATTTCAACATTTGCAAACTTCATGGCGGCGGCAACACCCCTTGCAGGCTGCCCGTAACTTTCTTTTTTGGCGCAACTTTTTTCTTTTTCTGCTGCTGCAAGGTGTTTAGGCAGCCAATAGTAAAAATTGCGGGCTATTTCCTCAATGGTTTTGTTGTTCAGGTCGCCTAAGTCAATTTTTGAATTGTAAAATGTTTTAAACAGCTGCTGCATAGCGTTATTATCAAGGTTGAAGCGGTCTTTAAGCAGGCGATTATTTTTAGTTTCGACAAAAAAAGCAAACGCCTGATGGCGGTTTACTACTCCTGCTTGTTTTAGTTTTTGTTTACTGTTTTTATTTAGTTGGTCACTACCTGTAGCAGCACCCTGGTCAGTACCTGTAGCAATACCTGTGTCATCACCTGCGTCACAACCTGTAGCAGTACCTGCGTCAGCCTGTTTGTATTTGCCGGGAAAAGGCTTTTCGAGATCGGTTAGCGTATAAGTAACGTTTGCCGTACCACTAACAGATTTAAAACTGATAATGCCATACTGGTTTAACCGTTTTCGCGCCCTTTCTATCGACGAACGGGATAATTGCAGATCGGCCAGTATTTTGGCCGTATTACGTTTAAAAGGATTTACCCAGTGGCTGCTGTTGCAAACCTCCAGCAGGTAAAAGTAAAGTACAATATCGGTTGTGGTGAGCGAATACTTTTCCTGCAGCTCCCAAAAGCCTTTTATTTGTGCGATGTAGTTCATTTTGATATCGGATGTCGAATTTTCGATTTCGGATTTATTTTATTTAATTATGTGTAATATGCTAATTGGCATATTATGGTTAATATAAAACCATTTCCTCGCCCAGGGTTTGGGTTTCAATTAATTGGGTCAGTAAAAGTTTAAGCACGGTTTCGCGTACCCATTGCTGTTCGGTTAAGGTAGCATCGTCCTGATACCAGCGGATAGGGGCGTTTATTTCGATACGGGCCTTATAAACATAGTTTTTGGTTGGGTGCATCCTGGAGCCTTCGTAGCTGTTAAGGTTTTCTTCCTTTATTATTTTAGCGAATTGCTTTGCAGGGATATCAACCTGCAGGCATTCATCAAGCGTGTTTTTAAAATCGTGCTTGTCTTCCAGCCAAAGCGTTAATGTGTCCTCGGTAAGGTCATGGTCGGCAATGGTAATGCGGCTATAGTCGTAATCAACTGAGATCACGAGCCACCATAGTTTGTCTTTTAGTTTTTGAGAGATCTTTATCATTGTAGTTGGTTTTTTAGTCCATGGTCGATGGTCCATAGACCATGGTAGATTATTGAATTCAGTTATATATTTAGTACATGGTCGATGACCCATAGACCATGGTGGTTTACGTTTATTGCTATAATTTTATGGTTATCTGAATGATAAGGAATGCAAGCCCACCCCGTTTTCCTTCCATGGACTATGGTCTATCGACTATGGTCTCCTTAACGAAACCTCGGTACCCAGCCGGGGATGTACTTTTGTATGGCGGCAATTTCGCGGCTGTATTTGTCGCAGGTTGTTTGATAGGCCTGGTAACGTAACAGCATTTCGTTATCCGTTTCGTTGTGTATGCCGGGTTGCTGCTGGTTGGCGCTGCTGTTTGCAATAGCTGAGTAGGCGATGTGCATTGGTTTTGTTTTAGTGTTATTATGAGTGGGTTTGTTAAACGTGTTTAGCATCCCTTACGCAGTCACTCGACTTGAGCCAAACGACTGCGGCAGTTTAATTAGCGACTGCGGCAACACTAAGGCGGCGGGCGATTAATAAATAAATTTTCTTTATATTCTGTAATGGTCATACTTGCTTTTATAAAAAAATGTAGTACATTAGTGAAATATTACGATACAAATATAAAGAATTATCTTTAATATAATCAAGAAAAATCTTGAAATAATTTTATTTGTTATGGAAGATCTGTCAAAACCCAATAAAATTAAAACCGTAAGACCTGAAACGCTGGAGTTTATTATCCTGTATAATCAACTTCGCGGAAGGGCGTTTAACGGAAATGCGGAGCTTGCCGAGGTTTTGGGATTTAACTCGCCAAGTTCAATTACAGAAATAATAAAGAGTCGGCAAAACATTGATCCAGAAAAATTAAAGATATTTAAGGAAAAATACAGTGATTTTTTACATGGCAAAAAAAATACAGCGATTTCTGAAAATACAGGCACTCAGCGGCCCTTTGAAGGCATCCCTATGTACGAAATAACAGCCACGGCCTCGGGTGTGGAGGTTTATAATGATATCAATGATTCGCAGCCGGTTGGGCGGATGAACTTCCCCGGTATTGAAGAGTGCGACTTTGCTTTGCCGGTTTGGGGGCACTCTATGTATCCGTATCTTGAAAATGGCTGCTGGGTAGCGCTGAAAATAATCCATGATAAAAAGATCCTTCCCGGTGAAGTGTATTATATTGAGTGGGGCGACTACCGCATGTATAAACGCCTGCTTGCCGGTGATAATGAGGATGAAGTAATAGCCCACTCAGACAATGTTACCGAATTGATCGGCAACCGCCTGAAATATGCCCCCTTTGTCATCAAAATTGAAGAGATTAAAAAGCTATGTTTGGTAAAGGATATTCATAAGAAACATAATCATTAATTAGGGAAGTCCATGGCCCATAGTCGATGGTCCATGGTGCTTGTCAGCGATATAAATAAATTACTATGGTCCATCGACTATGGACTATGGACTATGGACAAAAAACATTATGGAAACCACCAAATATCCATACAGTATAAACTACAGCTTGGCCAGTATTTTAGTGATGCTGATATTAATGCTGCTGCTGTTTCAGAATGTAGTCAGGGGCAATAACACGTTGGGGTGGGTGGTTTATGGTGTGTTTGTGGTTGCGTTTATCGGCTTCACCCTGTTGATATTGCTTAAGCGGTTAATGCCTGCTATTAAAGGTAAATCAGCCCTCGAGCTGAATGAGCAATGCCTGGTTGATTACATACGCAACATAACTATCGACTGGAAAGACATTAAGGAAATAGATATGATCCGCAGCCGCAGCTCGTCCATCATCCTGTTAAAGCTAAAGTGGGAGTCGGACTATGGCAGCGAAATTGATATCCCCCTTCGTTTTGTTAAAGGCAAAGATGCTGAGATATACAATGCCGTGCTGGCTTATTTTGAAGAAGGCAGCGGCGATATACTGTTATAATAATATTTTTGATAGTGCCGCAGTACATTTGCTGCGGATGAATTAATAGCCTATCCCTTAAATCACACTTACAATGGCAGCTAATACTATTGACGATGTACTTGCACAATTGCAAAGCATTATTACCCACAGCATACAAAACAATAACCGCATGGGTTATTTTGCAGCCTTATATTATAAGGTAACGGCATGCGTAAAGGATGGCATAGCAAAAGGCCAGTTTGAGGATGGCGCCCGCATGGAGAAATTTGATGTGGTGTTTGCCAGCCGCTATCTGGATGCTTTAACGGCCTGGAATAATAAGCAGCCGCTTTCGGCATCGTGGCAGGTGGCTTTCGAGGCTACAAAAAGTTCATCGGCGCTGGTACTACAACAACTGCTGCTTGGCATGAACGCCCATATTAACCTCGACCTTGGCATTGCTGCTGCCGAAGTATCGGGCGGGCAAATGGATAACGTTCAAAAAGATTTTGACGCCATAAATACTATTATATCGGCCTTAACTTACCAGGTGCTGAATGATATCGACCGTATGTCGCCGCTGTTATCATTACTGGGGCTGCATTATAATAACCAGACATCTATATTAATACAGTTCAGCATTGGCAATGCCCGCGACGGCGCATGGTGCTTTGCCGAAGACCTGATAAAAAAGCAGGGAGCCGATTATACCTCCTTTATAGCACAGCGCGACCAAACCATTCAAAAACTTGCACAGGGATTAATACAGATGCAGGGCTTTATGCGCTTTACCGTTTGGATAATTCATTTGTTTGAATGGAAAAGCCCGGCAAGGATCATCCGGTCGTTGCATGAGGATAGCAAGGTGAAGATTGTGGTGGGGTAAATCATTTAAAAAACCACGTCGTCATGCCGAATTTATTTTGAGTAATGGAAATGCGCTATAACTTTTAAAAGTTAAAAACCTTGTCATTGCGAGCGATAGCGCGGCAAACTCGTAGCTATACAGGGCGAACTTTGCAAGGTGGTTATGTATAGCTACGAGATTGCTTCGTCGCTCCTCCTCGCAATGACAATTCTATTGTTTTTTGCCCTTTAATAAATTTAATAAGGCTCTGAAATTGTGGTGAGGTAAATTGTAATACCGGTTATGGGTTGTAACTATTATTGGTTATTATATTCTAATAATTGAATTGACTGCAATGATTAATTATTTACGGATAAGACATTCACTTTATAGTGTTACTTATCACCTTATATCTTTATCCCTCATAGCTTACGTTATTTTATCCCATCAATATAAAAGCGGACCATGTAACCCGGGATTTGATTTAGTAGCAGCTTTTTTAGGTTTTATAGTTTGCATTGCACTTGTTATTTTTAGCTTGGTAAAACTTGCCTCGAAGGGGAAGGAGTACAGGTTTTTGTTAATGGTGAACCTGATTGCTTTGGGCATACTTATATTGATATGCGCGTTACCTTAAAGTCAAATTATATTAAAACCGGACTAAATAATAAAATGCTTTTTATTTTTACTGCATGACCATTCGCCTTGCTACCCTTACAGATATCCCTCAAATATTGCAGCTGATTGCTAAAGTTGTGCCGCTTATGAATGCTGCCGGTAATATGCAGTGGGATAATACTTACCCCAATGCCGGGGTTTTTGAAAAAGATATTGCCTTAAAGCAGCTTTGGGTAGCTGAGATTGATGGTCATATTGCGGGTGTCTCGGCTATCACTACCGACCAGGAGCCCGAGTATGCCGATGTTGGCTGGGATATTAACGAAACTGCAATTGTTACCCACAGGTTGGCTGTTAGTCCTGATTACCAGGGCAAGGGCGTTGCCGCTGCCTTAATGGTGCAGGCAGAGCAGGTTGCCATAAACAACGGTATTACCAAGCTGCGGGTTGATACCAATACCAATAACCAGGCTACACAAAAGCTTTTCCCAAAGCTGGGTTATCAGTTTGCAGGCGAGATAAATCTCGGCTTCAGGCCCGGAATGCGGTTCCTTTGCTACGAGAAGGTTGTTTCTGGTCGATAGACCATAGACCATAGACCATGGTCCATAGCCAATGGCGGCATCTTTTCTTTAACTATGGACTATGGACTATGGACTATCGACCATGGACTTCTCCAAAAATATTTCTCAAAATAACGTAACTCCTTAGTTACCACTAACGTAAAAATACTCCAGAGAGTCATTATTGATTGAGTTATTGGTAAATTTTAAGGTCATGGACGTATTTTTTTTCTTTTTGGTAGCAGGGGTAACACTTGTAGTACTTATTTTAAAGTTCGATAAAAAACAAACTGTAAAGGTTAATGCTGTACTGCGCGAAAGCAGGAGTGTACCACCAATGTTCATGCTGAAATCTACAGAGCAAAAAATAGCCGCATTAAAAGCTGCATTGCGTTACGATGATGTTCCGCAAAACATGGCAGCAGCGTCAACAATGGCAAATATTTATAATAATAAGAACGAAAGCCTGCGCCTGTCAAAAGTACAGGAGCTTAAACTGCTTTCGTCAAAATATAATAACGGACAAATATCTATCGAGGCTTATAATGTTAAGCTTGATGAACTGCTGGATATGGTTCATCAGCACAGCAGTGATTTTGTGCTGGCAAGTTAAGGGTTTAATTATTATCGTTAAGCTGGTAGTATTTACTTAATTTTGCGTCCGAAAATACAGAGCTTTTGACAACACAGGAATTCATTGCCGCAGCATTGCTCGAAGATGTGGGCAGCGGCGATTACTCTACACTGGCATCCATACCAGCCGATGCGAAAGGTAAGGCGGTACTTAAAATAAAGGAAGATGGCATACTGGCAGGCATGCAGGTGGCGCAGGATATTTTCCATTATCTGGAAGAAGATGCAAAATTCACCCTCTATAAAAAAGATGGTGATGCTGTAAATAATGGCGAAACCGCGTTTACCGTTGAAGCCAGGGTGCATACCATATTAAAAGCAGAAAGACTGGTGCTTAACTGCATGCAGCGCATGAGCGGCATTGCAACGCTTACCAATAAGTACGCCGATAAAATAAAAGGCTACAAAACCAAAATATTTGATACCCGCAAAACCACGCCGCTGTTCCGCGAATACGAAAAGCAGGCAGTGCGCATTGGCGGCGGTTACAACCTACGCATGGGCTTGTACGATATGATTATGCTGAAGGACAACCATATTGATTTTTGTGGCGGCATAGAGCAGGCCATACAGAAAACCAACGAGTACCTTGCGGCCAACAACAGCAACCTGAAAATAGAGATAGAGACCCGTAACCTCGATGATGTGCGCCGTGTGCTTGCTGTGGGTAATGTACACCGCATCATGCTCGATAACTACTCGCCGGAACTATTGGAAGAAGCAATTGAGCTGATTGGCGGTAAGTACGAGACCGAGGCTTCGGGCGGTATCAATCTCGATAACATTATTTCATATGCCCGTACTGGTGTCGATTACGTTTCATGCGGCGCTATCACAAATCGTGTTGTGAGCCTGGACCTTAGTTTAAAAGCACAAAAAATATAAAGCAGATATTATCGCTGTTGTTATTATCCTGCTGTTACTAACCCTGATGCGGAGGTCATTATTGGCTTGTAAAAGCAAACTTGCAGCCTTTATTCTTTTAGAGCTTTTTAATAATTTATTTCAACTTAATCTAACACAATCCAACTTAATCAACTAATAACATTTACTTATTGACAATCCCGCTACTTTGTTTATTATTGCAATCAAATGTCTGACGAAGCGATAGTAAAACGGTTAAAAGTTATAGTAAAGGAACATGGGGGCCAGTTGGCCCTTGCCGGGGCGATAGGTGTTGATCAGGGCTTTATTAGTAAGGTGATCAATAAAAAACAGGATGTTAGTTATTATCTTATCCGCAAACTGTGTTTCCAGCTCAAATACTCACCCGAGTGGCTCATTCTGGGCACCGGTGAAAAGAAAATAAACAAACCCGAATCGGCCAAGCTTATTACCGAGATCCAGATGATGCGTACCGAACTGGATATTCTGCATGCCCGTATGCGCGCCTACGAAATTGAACTGAAAGAGCTAAAAGATAACGGCCTGATAGGGGAACAGAAGGCGGGGTAAAAAAGCAGAAGCATGGAAAAAGCAGAAAGCTTAAAGACGAAAGCAGAAAGCTTTTTTTAT
>Ga0206904_1081_pt1 | contig 23668 bp, 32 predicted proteins | sample Alteio_BWOrgHeat_42_FD_152981 | JGI IMG/M metagenome (GOLD analysis project Ga0206904, IMG submission 152981) | Enriched cells from forest soil in Barre Woods Harvard Forest LTER site, Petersham, Massachusetts, United States -... | ecosystem: Environmental > Terrestrial > Soil > Temperate forest >...
ATGAATACGAAGAAAGCATCGGAATACCTTGCAATGGAAGCAAGCACATTACAGACATGGCGCGTCATCGGTACAGCTTTCTTTTTCGTACAAATGCGGATGAATTGGAAGAGTTTCATGCGTGGTGATATGGACAAAAGATCGTATTAATTAACGTAATGGATTGGACTATCAGCCCTGTTATCTTCGGGCTCACATATACTTGCATTGCTGTAATAGTGTATTTGCGTCTGCTTTACTTTGATGAAGGTCAAATACGCCCAAGATTAAATTAAGCAGCGTTGTTTTTATTAAGATATTGTTCAGTTCAAAATGTTGGAAGCGGCAATGTTCAAGTATGCAATTAGTTCAGTCATATGGGCGTGAATATCTTGAAGAATAAAATGAAGATCCCATAGCGCTCAACCAGCCAACGGAAATCAGGTATTGCGATTTATTATATCGGCATAGATCTGCATAGATGGTATAATCCATGCCCATTTACAGCCATTTGATAGAATAGCTATTTTTAGCAATAACATCTTTATGTGATTTCAACTTTTGCAGCGCCATCCTTTGACTTAGAGCAAAGCAGGATTGTGAGGATGGTATACAAATCCATCTCGAAGTATGACCTAGATGCTTCCGCGTTGCTCGTCAGAATAACCCAATCCATAATAGTCGCTTACTCATTATTAACCACTAAAGGAGTATGTCTTATGTCAAATGATAACAATAATTCGGTAGTCGCCGTCTATGACAGTCATGATAACGCAGAACGCGCCGTCAAAAAATTGGCGGACGGCAACATCCCCATGAAAGAAATCAGCATCATCGGTAAGGGGTACCATACCGATGAAAAAGTGGTTGGTTTTTACAATACCGGTGATCGTATGAAGTTCTGGGGCAAATATGGCGCATTCTGGGGCGGTATGTGGGGCATTCTTATGGGGGGACTGTTTGTAACGGTTCCTGTTATAGGCCCAGTCGTCGTGCTTGGCAGTTTTGCTGCTATGGTGCTTGCTGGTATTGAGGGAGCAGTTGTTGTTGGTGGCTTCAGTGCGCTGGCTGGAGCTCTTGCGAGCATAGGTATTCCTAAAGACACTGTTCTTCAATACGAGAACGCATTGAAGGCAGATAGTTTTCTGATCCTGGTACAAGGCACAGCAGAAGAAGTCGAACATGCCCGTTCTATACTAAAGACAAGCGATGCCAAACAGGTTGATTATCACGGTTGCAAGGATAAAAGCATTAACGAAAGTCCTGCAATCAGCTTAAAGGCAAGCTGAGTTTAACGGGAGGCGAAAGTGCACCGCTTTCGTCTCCTGTATTTGTATCATTTCCATCTTCTATTCAATAAGGATTCCCCATGAAAGCCCACGTTTTGTTCGCTACTACTATTTTGAGTGCTGCGCTCGTCCTTGGTGTCAGTTCCTGCTCACAAAAAACCGATACCATGACCAGCAATAATGCCAGGACTATAACGCATCCGGATGGGGAGAATCCTGAGTCTGGTTATGATATTCGCTACACTGCGGCGGATTTTGTGGAAAATATTAACTATGCACGCATTGCACTGGCCCAAAATAATGGTGATCTGGCTGAGAAAAGCATACTTGCCGCACGCGACCTGATGGGGCAGATGAAGTATACTACTATCGACACTCATGTAATTGAAGGAATAGAGTCCGGCCGCGTCGTATATAGCTATGACACCGATTACAGATATCATTATTTCCCCATAGAAACCGGGGCGATGGAAATCAAAAAGATGAGTCATGGCCCACTATGGGCAAAGGCGGATCTGGCAGTAACCGATGCTGATGTTGTTTATCTTACGGTAGATCTCAGTGGCAATACAGCCGATAAACGTCTGGATGCTGCTGAAGCCGATATTAAGACAGGACATTTTAAAGCAGCTGATATTCAATTAGCAAAATTGACCGATAAAGTAGTCTCCGTGGACGAAATTACTTCAGATTCACTTACTAAAGCTCGCGACAACATCTTACTCGCGCATAATTTTGTCGTTGCCGGTAATTACACCGGTGCCCGTTATGCCCTGAAACACGCAGATGCTGCCCTGGATGAAATGCAGAAAGACGAAACTTACGAGACCCAACGTGCAGATATTGTTAAAATGCGTCGGGAAGTCAGACATCTACAGCATATTATTACCACAAAAGATCCGACTATGGCGCATAAAGCCATAGTAAAACTCGACATGTGGTGGGCGGAACTTAAAGAATGGTCCAAGAGCGAATAAAGACGAAATCTTCCGGGTTTCCCCGGAGGATAAAATTTAAAAGGAAGCATATCATGAAAAGCAACTTAGCCGAAAAAACAAACTTAAGGAAAACGGATACAGAACTAAAAGCATCTGTGCTTGCTGAACTTGAATATGAGCCCAGTGTAAAAGCCGCAGATACCAGATAACGATTACCGGCTTTGCTGCCCTATACATCTTCATGCTTGCCGCCTTTACCGGCTGGGTGATCATTGGCCGGGTTCCGGCGATTCTGCATACGCCACTGATGTCTGGCTCCAACTTTGTGCACGGTATTGTGGTGGTTGGCGGAATTTTTGCCCTTCTTAATGCGAGCACAGTAACAGAGCAGGCAATCGGCTTCTTCGCGGTATTGCTTGGTGCTGGCAATGCGGCAGGTGGTTACGCTGTTACCTCCCGTATGCTTGCGATGTTCCAGCCTAGTGGACACAAAACACACCATGTCATGCATGGTCATGCAAAGGTCACCCCCATAAAGAAAGGTTGAACCTATGCTTATCACGATTTCACAACTGACTATCGGCATGACCAACCTCATGACGGCTTTTCTGTTCATGTACGGCCTGAAGCGCATGTCATCACCGGTGACGGCACCTTCTGGCATTTTTGTTGCAGGAATAGGCATGCTGGTCGCTGTCCTTGCCAGTTTTCTTTATATCTTTGGCGTCAGCGTTGCTGCCAGGCCATATCTGCTAGTCAATACCGGACTTGCCGTAATAGCCCTGATCATCGGCGGAGGCGCAGCTTGGTGGAGTGGAAAGAAAGTTGCCATGACTTCTATGCCGCAGATGGTTGCGCTCTATAATGGCATGGGCGGTGGAGCTGCTGGTGCGATTGCGGCGGTGGAATTATTTGGCAATAAAATGCAAGGAGTAACGCAACTTGTAGTAACGTTATTGGGGGCGCTGATCGGTGCTGTGTCACTTTCCGGCTCATTGGTTGCATGGGCCAAATTGGATGGGGTTATCAAAAATCCATTGCGGGTAACGGGCCAGCAGGTCGTTAACGGACTGGTCATGCTGGCAACTCTTGCTGTCGGTGGATAAAGGTCTGCGCGATCGATATAGATGATGGCAAGCTTGCACATGCCCAAAAGCTTGGTGCTGATTGTGTTGTAAATGCCAAGACCGGTGATCCGGCAGCTGCTGTTAAAAAGGCAAGGGATGGCGGAGCGCACGGTGTATTGATTACAGCACCTTCTCTTAGTGCATTCAAACAAGGGGTTGGTATGATCCGTAAACGTGGAACGTGCGTACTGGTAGGGCTTCCGCCGGGCGAGTTTCCTGTCCCGTTATTTGATGTGGTGGCAAACTGCATCAATATAAAGGGTTCATTTGTAGGTACACGCTATGATATGGCCGAAGCGCTTGCCTTCGCTGCCGAGGGCAAGGTTAAGGCCGATATAGAATTACAGCCTTTATCTTCAATCAATAAAATATTCGAGCGGCTTGAACATGGCGATGTGGCGTCACGTGTGGTTCTGGAATTCGGAAAATGAATAATGAGTGAAGTCAGAGAACAGAAAAATAATCCAGCACTTTGGCTGTCTTACCTACCGAAGCCACAAGCCGAGGGCAATAAATATACAATGGGTCATGCTTTGATCTATGGTGGATACCCGATGACAGGAGCTGCCAGGATGGCGGCGCGTGCCGCAACCCGTGCCGGTGCCGGATTGACGACTGTCGCAGTACCTGAAATTGCCTTTCCCATCTATGCGACATCGCTTACCAGTATTATGGTGCATCCGTTAGCAATGCCTGAAGATTTTGATAAGATGCTCGATGATACGAGGATTTCCGCGGTTCTGATCGGCCCTGGTGCAGGAGCAGATAAAAACACTTGTGCCCGTGTCCTCAGTGCATTGGCAAAGGGACGTCCTATAGTTATTGATGCGGATGCTATTACAGCATTTAAGGATGATCCTCAATCTCTTGATAGGGCCATTATCGGACATTGTATTATGACGCCGCATGAAGGTGAATTTTGCCGCCTATTCGATCCAACTGGCGACAAGCTCACTCGTACGCGCAAGGCTGCGCTTCGTAGCGGCGCAATCATTGTCCTCAAAGGCAGCGATACTGTGATTGCCGCTCCCGATGGTCGGGTAATTATTAATTCCAACGCCCCACCGACACTTGCTACCGCAGGTTCAGGCGATGTATTAAGTGGAATTATATTAGGATTACTTGCCCAGGGTATGGAACCGTTTCTTGCCGCAGCGGCTGCGGTATGGCTTCACAGTGCGGCGGCTAATGAGTTTGGCCCTAAGCTCATGGCTGAGGATTTGCCTGATTTATTACCGGGGGTATTTCGCAGTCTCTATAGTTCGCCAAAACCAACAGAATCGGTATGAATTATTTTCAACGATTTATTGTAAAACCGGACTCCAGGATCAATCTTCAGGACAGTGATCCGGATTATAAAGACCAGCATAAAAGTAAAAAAGAGGCATTAAAGATAATTGAGCACAATAACCTGAGGCTGCGTGAACTACAGGAGCTTCTCTATGCAGAGCATAAACAGTCACTGCTTATCTGCCTGCAGGCTATAGATACAGGTGGAAAGGATGGAACGATAAATCATGTGCTAAGCGCTATGAATCCTCAAGGTTGCCGTGTGGCCTGTTTCAAGAAACCGACCAGCCTGGAGCTGGATCATGATTTTCTATGGCGTGCGCACCGGGACGCTCCGGCAAAGGGAGAGGTGGTTATTTTTAATCGTTCTCACTATGAGGATGTATTAGTAGTACGCATTCATAACCTGGTACCCAAAGCGATCTGGCGGGAACGTTATGCCCAGATTAATGCAATGGAAAAATACTTGTCCGAGAATAAGATCCATATTCTCAAATTTTACTTACATATCAGCAAGGATGAACAGCTTAAACGCTTTAAGCAACGACTTGATGATCCCTCAAAGCATTGGAAAATTAGTATGGCCGATTACTCCGATCGCGAACACTGGGATGAATATAAGAAAGCATTTGAGGATATGCTATCAAAATGCAGCACTTCCTATGCACCATGGTTTATTATACCCGCCAATCATAAATGGTTTCGTGATCTGGCTATCTCTCAGATTATACGCGAGCATCTTGAGGGGTTGAATATGAAGTATCCGCCTCCTTCTGTGGATATAAAGCAGATTTACAAGCAATATTTTAAAGCGAAAAAGCATTTTTCTTGAGTAACTTAAATTGAATTTTAGAAAGATGTAGTTCATTTTTTAAAGCTGCCTTTTAAGCAATGCGTGATAGTGTCTCAGTTGAAAACTTTTGGATTATTTTGCTGATTATTTCCTTGCCTTCCTGGCTATTCAACCAGTCTTCTCCCTCTTCTTCTGTAGGAAATTTTTTATCACTCATGCAACGCGGATTATGTCCATTAACACATATGAAAGCTTTATATAAATCATAAGAGCGTTGATTTTAATCGTCTTTTACCTGCTTGACTTCCGTATAGTATTTCAGAGATTTTTTCATGTCGATATTCCCATAACTGATAAACAAGGTGACAGTCCGTGCTAGCCAGCACCCTTAGCCTGATACTCCAGGGTAAGGGTGCTGTAAAATCAGCTCATAAAAGCAGTCATTAAATCTTCCTTGTACTGCTCACATGCCTGTTTCTTAGCCTTTTTATGCTGCATGCGTGTGAGAATGCCTTCAACAGCGACTTCCGCAACTTTGTCGAGCGTTTTACCCATTTTGGTTTCAAGAAGCTTCTTCATCTTTTCCTTCAGAAGCTCGTGTTTTGCACATTTTGCAAGATGCAAAATTTCTTCTGCCATCGTGCAACCCTCTACTTGCTGGCATTTTGGACAATTACAGGATTTGCCTGACTCGCAGGCATTATCGGTTCTGCATTCACTCATTTGATTCTCCATTGGTTAAGGATTTTCGATTTTAGAATTATCTAAAATAGTCCTATTTTTTTAACATAATTCTACATCCATGCTTTGATGTGCATCAAAGCATAGGCGGATATTGGTGCTATAAAGAGGGAAATAAATATTGGTATAAAGGATTTTGCCGACGTAAAATTATGCTGGATTCATATCTATCGTATTCAAAGACCTTGAACGCTGGTTTGCCTCATTGTAATAATTATTAAAGAAATAGTGCATCAACACATTAAGGAGTCTTTCCCATGCTGAAGCAAAAGAATATCTGTTCCTTCCTCGCAGTAAGTGCATTATCCCTATCGCTGGTGACACCTGTTATCGCCGCAGATACCTATAAGCTTGATCCCATGCATACGGCGGTCACTTGGCATATCAACCATTTCGGCTTTTCCAATCCGTCCGGCAAATTCATGAATGTTGACGGGACACTAACATTGGATGAGAAGAATCCGTCGGCCAGCAAGGTCACAGTAATCATTCCCATTGAGACTATGGATAGCGGTATTGCCAAGCTTGATGAACACCTAAAAACCAAAGATTTCTTTAATGTAACTGCATTTCCGACTGCGACGTTTGTGAGTAATAAGGTCGAAGTGACAGGTCAGGATACTGCTGTGGTGCATGGCTTACTGACTGTGCGTGGTTTGTCAAAACCGGTGGATCTTAATGTCAGGCTTAACCGGCTTGGTGAAAACATGATGAAAAAGAAAACGGCGGGATTCAGTGCTACTGCAATGGTTAAGCGTTCGGATTTTGGTATGACGAGTTATTTACCTGGGCTGGGTGACGAAGTGAAGTTGGATATAGAAAGCGAGGCCAACCTTACTACGGGTGATGCTAAATAAATTTTTGTGCTCACTATTCATGCACTATCACAAGCTGACGGCGCTGAATAGCGAGGGTGTACTTGTGTCGCATTTTCATGAATATAACCACAAAGATGAGCGGTAAGGAAATTCCATTGGCCAGCATAATCGGCATATTGTGTATCAGTATGCCATAGGTCAGCCATAACGCGACGCCGGAAAACAGGGTAAGGTATGAGAGAAGGGATACGCCTTGGGTATTGCGTGAGCGTATCATATGCAGGGCTTGTGGAACATAGCACACAGTGTTAAGGATTGCAGCTAAAAATCCTATCCATTCAGCCATATTAACAGTCCTCCGCCTGGATCGAAAGCGCATAAAATTCTCTACTAAAAGCGTCAGGTTTTAGAATTTTTATACGGGGATGCTTGTGCGCGGATGTCGTAGCGCCGCCTTCGTTTTCCCAGCGGTTCAACGCTCTGTTAAGCATAAGCGTATCATTGAATGTTTTTTGTTTTTGATCAGGCATAAAAGCTTTCTTTAAATTTCCGATATCCTTAAAACCTTGCCGCCATGGATGCTTTTGGATTTTATATCGTTTAATGCCAGATTGACATCCGCCAGATCGTATTCTTTTACTGCAGGCTTAAGAGGAAATTCAGCGGCTTGCCTGAGAAATTCACGTACATCAAAACGGGTGACATTTGCGACACTCTTAATCTCTTTCTCAAGCCAGAGATGGGTAGAATAGTCAAGTGTAAGCAATGCATTCTTGTCTGCCCCTTCTTTACGTATCGCATTGATAACCAGTCTCCCGCCAGGTTCCAGGTTTTCAAGTGCCTCGACAATGGGTGTCCAGGCAGGAGTGGTATCAATAATGGCGTGCAATTTTTCGGGATAAATATCTGTCGTGTTTCCAGTCCAAGCTGCTCCAAGTGTGTGTGCAAACGCGCGTTCAGCTTCACTTCGAGCAAATACAAACACTTTAGAATTAGGAAAGCGGTTACGTACCAATTGTAAAACCAGATGCGCAGATGCGCCAAAGCCACTCAGGCCTAAATTCTGCCCATCTTTTAGGCGTGTCAAACGCAGTGCCCTGAACCCCACAGCTCCTGCGCATAATAAGGGGGCGGCCTGTGCATCAGTAAATACATCGGGAATAACGTGGGCAAACACTGCGGATACGGTCATCAATTCAGCATAACCGCCATGAGCATCACGTCCGGTGGCTTGGAATTGTTTGCAAAGATTTTCTTCACCTCGCTGGCAATATTCGCAGTACCCGCATGCCGAATAAATCCAGGCAACGCCAACCCTATCTCCCACCTTGAATTCTTTTACTTTCTCTCCCAAGGCTTCGACACGTCCGACAACTTGGTGGCCGAGAATAATGGGAAGATGAGGTGGAGGGGTTCGTCCCTCGATTTCATCCAGTTCCGTATGACAGACACCGCATACGCTTACCCTAATCAATATTTCTTCTGCAGTTGGCACTGGATCAGGAAACTCCATAAATTCCAGTGGGGCAGGGTTCTCTTCTAGTGAAGCGATTTTCTTCAAGACCATGGCGCGCATTATGAATATTCCATATAATTAAAGATATTTATGGCATTATTCGCAGCCATAGCTTGATTTCTCATATCTTACAGACAGTGTCCTGTAAGCATTACTTATCCGATATGGGATGTTTGATTTTGCGGTGCCGATCAGCATCCTGACTATGGCCTTCAACAAAAGGAAGTGTGTCCTTTTCCGGTAGCGTGTTCACAACAGAATCGTTTTTAACCGCTTTGTCTTTTTTGGGTTCTGACATAAATGGGCCTTATTATAACCGGTTGGAGGGAGTAGAGCCGTTGGTATGTTCCTGCCGCACTATTTTTCTTTTATCTTCCATGGGATAATGCTGTTTTAATTTTTCCTGAATGCGCTGTCGTTTAGCAAGAATATCAGAAGTTGCTGAATTAAAATGGTTTTCATCAGTATGGGGATAAAATTCTGTCTTTTGGGTCATGGTAATCTCCTGTAATCAGTTATCCGCAAGCCCGGGATTTTCATCTTCGATGGACTTTTCTGTACGCGAATGCCTACTGTCATCTCCTTCCTCAGGATGCTTGACACGCCCATCCGTTTCCGCGGTTCCTTCGCGTACACCATCGCTGGCAGCAAATCCCTCCTCGTAAGCGCGCTGCATAGTGCCAAATTTCTTATCTATGGCTTCATCGGTGGCAATACGTGTTTCGGTACCACCTGTATTCTTGTCTTTTTCATCGTAAGCAACTGTACGCATATATACTGCTTTCTTCGTTGGAAAAATTTGCTTTGTAAGCCACATACACTAAAGCGATGTGGAATGGTCATAATACTCTTCATGCTTAAATATCACTGTTGTTTTAACATAGTTTTAGACTCATGCTTTGATGCACATCAAAGCATAGGCTGATAGTGGTGCTATAAAGATGGAAATGAATATTGGGATAATGAGTATGAAACCGGCAGAACAAATTAAAGATGCACGTGAATACGAAGAGGTATTTCAAAAGTATCTTGAGATATGCAATCGTGCCATTGAGCAAAACAAAAATAAATTTCCCTATACGGAAATCTGGGGTGCCAGATTTAAAGCGCTGAAAGACGAAGCAACGCTACATGCCATTGTTTATGATGATCGTCCAAAGATGGAGTTTATGTTGCGTTTGACACGTGATATGAAAATCGAAATCGTGGAAAAGAAACCTATTTCGTTGGAAGATGAATGGCCTTTTACCTATCAATATCTTAAACGCGTGGTAGATAATCCGCAGGAATATATAGAAAACCCTGCTAAACTTGAATGGGGATGGTTGAAAACCATCTTTGGACCAGCCTAACCCTCATACAGACGAGGATGCGTATAGCAGCCATTTACAAATGTCAGCAGACGTTCCATCGAATCAATGGTCACACGTGTGCCTGTAATATGAATACCAGTCTCCTCGCGCAATATGTTCAACGCACGGGAAAAGGTTGCACCTTTCATGCCGAGTATAGAGGCAATCAGCGTCTTATCATAAGGAAGGTTGAGCACAGCACCATCTTTTTGCTCCAAAGTGGGGCACAATCCAAGCAGAAAACAGCCAATGCGCTGAGGTGCGCTATATAAAAGATACTGTTCGAGCTGTAATTCATGTTGGCGTTGATACTGCACCATAGAGGTTAGCATATTAAATGCCAGATGGTTGTTCACGCGCAGGTATTCTCTCAGCAGGCTAAGCGGGATACTTAATATTTGCGCGTCTTCTACCACCTGGGCGCTGCTTGTATAGCGTCCGCGCTCAAACATGGCATTTTCTCCTGTGACGTTTTCTTTTGTGAGCACCGCCAGGTTCACTTCCTCGCCTTCGTCCGTTGTATGAAATAATCTCACCCATCCACTACAAATGATGTAGAAGAACTTCGCCTGTTCACCTTCTAAGTAGAGAATCTGCCCTTTTTTATAACTCTTTATTTGAGATGCATCCGCAAAACGCACCACGTCTTCATCATTTAAGTCAGCAAATAGTGGGAGACTCTTAAAGTGAGCAAGCGATTTAATCTGTTGTGAACCTGTTGTGCGCTCCTTGGCATCCATCATATGCAGTATTCCTATTGGTAAAAACCACCAGTACCTTACAGTTCTTTTTGTCCTATTTTTTGATTCAAGTCAAAAAATGAGCTTTTTGAGTGACTTTTGATTTAGGGCAAAGAACAGAAACTTATATGTATTAGATGTGGATTTCTTATTACCTAAGTTTTCACAAAGTTAGCGTAAAAGAAATCATACAACTATTAAACAGGAGAGAATTATGCGTTTAGCAACTCAAGAGCAAAATGTTCCCCTCATTCTTGCGGTAGCACCCCGTTCAAAATTTGAAGATGCGGAATATCTGGACATTATGTGCCATGAAATTGGCACACCGCTAACTAGTATCATCGGTCTCTCTGACATTATTGCTAATGTGGACTGCAGCCCGCAAAAGAAAAGTGAATGTGCTGAAATGCTCCGTGATAGCTCCAATATGCTAATGGAATTGATGAAGAATATGCTTGATTATTCCAAATTGGAAGCAGGCAAGATCGAAATAGAAAATATAGATTTTGATCTGGCTAAAGTGGTGCAGGAAGCAGCGCATATTATAGCGATTAGGGCTGAGGAAAAAGGGCTGGATTTGGATGTGCATGTTGATAATGAGATTTCCTCACAATTCATGGGTGATCCATTGCGGATACGCCAGATTCTAATAAACCTCCTCAGTAATGCCGTAAAATTCACGGAAAGGGGCTATATCGCTCTTTATGTCACTGCAAAAGTGGACATGCACGGAAAAGAGAAAATATGCATCACGGTAGAGGATACAGGCATAGGGATGAACGCGGCTTCACTTGAAAGAATCTTCGACAAATATACACAGGCAAATTCCAGTATCAGCCGGAGATATGGTGGCACTGGCTTGGGACTATCCATCAGCCAGGATCTTGCGCATTTGATGCACGGGGACATTACCGTAAAAAGCTGGCCAGGAATGGGTTCCCATTTTAGCGTAAGCTTGCCTCTTATCAAAGCTTCAATATCTCTTATTGCACAAACCTCTTTTAAAGAAGCAGTATAGAGCAATTATTGAGTCAGTATGGTGACCCTAAGGGCTTAAAGCAGATGTAAGAATTTAAAAAATATCATAAAAATGCGGCGAAGAATTAAGAATATACTTCTATATTCAATAAAATGGATAAAATACAGTAGAAACTTAAGTTATATGATTCATAGCATTGCTTAATGTTTAGTAATGCTATTTTAGCACATAATTGGATTATGTTATTTATTAGTGGCAGTTTTAGTATTAAAATGTTGCTTTAGCCAATCCGCCCATTTACGGGCAGCAACTTTGAGTTTTGTACGATAAATCGTATTATATTCCGGTGTGCGGGAATGGTAATTCGCAGCTTTTGTCCATAGATCGCCTTTGTCGTGAAGAATGTGGTTGCGGAGCCGCCATGTTGCCAATTCATAAGGATAGCAGCCGGACTCAGCTACATCTTTGGCAGTGATGCCATATACAGATAAATCCTTCAGATAATCCGTATTGAATTGCATCGTGCCGATATCCTGAGAGCCATTTTCATTGCTACGGTACATGCCAGGTTTGCCATTTTCCAGTTCTGCAACGGACAGCACGATATTGGCAGGCACATCATATTTGACCGAGGCTTCAACAGAACAAACGACGCGTTCTTGCATAGTAGGGGGCAAGTCCATAAATACCATCGGCGTTATCCCTAATTCCGAACTGTCCCATAAGCAGCATTAATTTGTGTCGGCAAATCACCGGCTCCCGGATCAGGGCAGCTATTGAGATAATTAAGGCGGGCTGTAGCAGTTGCGCTTGGATTAAAGCTGTCATGTCTGCCAAATACCAGAATATTAAAGTAATCAGCAATCGGCTGACTGCAATCACTTCCGCCGCTTTGTCCCTGAAGTTTTCCGGCCATGCAGAGCAGTGTTTGGCAAGGGTCTGCATAGGCAGCACTGGCGGCAAAAAATACAAATGTGGAAAGGAAACACAGACGAAGGGGGTACATGGCAGATTCCTATGGTTAAGCAGTTTTATTTACGAAAGCAGCAATCTCATCTTTGGGATTGCTGATAGAATTAGGCATAGAGGGTGTTTTGCCTGTGTTGTTGGACATTTCGTTTTTGATATTATTTGCTACTCTGCCAAAGAAAGTATCACTTGCTGAATCACTCGCAGATTGCTTCAAGATGTTGCCTGCGCCTTTTGCGAGGCTTTTGCCCATATCTGCAACAAAACTTGTTCCTGTTCCCATAGCCTTTGCCAGCCCACCTGTTCCAGAATCTGAACTATTCGGATTGGCATTTCGGCTCGCCATGTTCTGTTGAGCGCTCTGGAAAGCAGCTTTTAATGCCTGACCGCCTCCACCTATATTGCTGGCCACTGCCGATGCCATTGCACCGGAAGTGGTCGCGGCGGCGGCGGCAACGCTGGCAGCACCCAGAGCGGAACTTGCCCCCAATGCTCCGATCCCGGAATGACCTATATTTGCTCCATGAAGAACACCAGAGATAAGACCGGGAACACGATGGACAAGAAGAAGGAGGATCACGGCTACCACCATGATAGTGGCGATTTCATTGATTTGAACGCCGGGACTCATCTGATTGTAGTAGTTAGTGACGATACTCTGGGCGATGCCAATCATGAGTATCATGGCCATGAGGCTGACAGCCACTCCGAGAAGGCTTCTGTAATAATGCAGGGCAATTTCCGATGTCCAGCGTGAACCGCCAAACCCCAAGAAAAATATGCCTCCATAGAGAAGAATCCATGCAGAACACAGCATAATGGTCATGTTTGCAGCAATAAGGGCGATGCAGATAAGAATAATCCCAGCAAGAAACTGGTAAGCTCTAGGCCATCGGATTCTGCGTCAAGCAAATGTCCCATTGAACCATCCACCGTATATTGCTTGAGTGCCTCACGGATGCTTTTGTCCTGAATACTGGAAACAAATTCGGTCAGGCTGTGGGAGCCGGTCTGGTGCATACTCAGTATCGCATTAGCGATTTCATTGCGCTGTCCCGGACTGGTAATGAGTCCGTTGAGCGCAAGAATGGTATCAATCCACTCCATTGCCCATGCACGGTCATTTTTGCTTTCTAAGAATTGCAAAGGACAGAAGGAAAGTGCATCGTTATCACCCGCCACAGTAAAATGATTGCCGCCAGTTGCTCTGGTTAATGGATAGAGCGACATGCCTTTATCAAATGCAAAAATGCTCATGCCCGAATAACGGCGAAGCTGGGATGCAAGCAGTGCTAAATGAGTAGATTTACCGTTGCCAGTCGGCCCAAATAATATCGTATGTCCCAGATCACGCACATGCAGGTTAAGCCGGAAAGGGGCATTGCCTGTGGTTACACAGTGCATCAGTGGTGGTGAAGAAGGTGTATACAGCTTGTGCCGTTATCAGCGGATCAATATAGGGCCTTAAATGATGTATCTTGGCTTTATGATGACTTTCTTTCTCAAAGCAATGAGGACAATCAGCGCATAGCATTTAATGCTGTTTTAGATATTCTTAAAAAAGCAGGTCAATTAGAAAATGAATTGGAAAAGCTTAGAGAACGTATAAAAAATACGCCAATTCTAATTACCGATCTTAATGCATATTTAAGCCCTCCACCAGCGCCTAGCGAAGATGAGATTAAGCTACGTCGTCAGTCAAAAAAGATTGATGTGGAGCGGAAGAAACAGCAAGAAAAAGACAAGAATTCATGGGTGGAATTCAAGAAAAATATTGAGGCCAACCCCAGGAAAATTTGTAACCAACAAAATCCAAATGCTGGTTACCTGTTAAATCTAACAACATGGTTAGAACGCCGTACAAAAGCAAACGACCATAGCAAGGCTGCTAAAAATTGGCGATTACTTGAAGAAGCTTTTGGACGCTCTGTGGCAGAGGCATACCGGGACGGCATGAAGGCTATTTGGCGCGTAACGGAACCTATGCACCCAGAGAGAAAGGAGGGAAATGGAATAGTTACAAAATGGGTGACAATATTGTCATTTAGTGGCCTTGAAATCGAGGCGGAAGAGGACTTGCAATGGTCTTCTAAATTATCCAATTCTGAGGCAGAGAGGGCCGCTCTTCATGGGTGTGTTTCAGAACAAGGCTATCCTGAGTGGCTGGATGCCTTAATTGATTCCCATCCTCATATAACCTTGCCAATTATTAAACAAGAAATTCATACAGAATGGATATCCACCTTACACGGTGCCTTAAATTTTCTCTATCGGTATGGAAGCTCTAGCCTTGTTTTATCGGTGCCTATTCAGCAATTACTTTTTGAGGTAATTACTGATATCGAACCGAGGGATTTGGGGCGTTTTGACCATGGGATAAAAATTCTTAAGAATTTAATCTTAGATGATGAACAAAAAAACAAGTTAATTTCCCTTTCTAAACGTCGATTTAAACGACATTCAAAACTTGCTAATAATGACTATGCTCTGCGTTATTTGGCTCTTCTGTTATTATTCGATGCGTCCTCATCTATTGACTTTCTGGAGCAGTGGATTGACGAGGGAGCAGAACAAAAATATGACCGCGCAGCCCGGGGGTTCTCTTTGTTATTTGATAGGCATGATCCTCTTATTGCAGGGTTACTCGGAAATGTTTCTGTCGGTGATTTGGAACGCTTATTGCGATTGGTGTATTCATACATTCGCCCCGAAGATGATATAGTGCATGACGGCGTTTATTCGCCGGGAACACGTGATAATGCAGAAGGCGCCAGAAACACTATTCTTACTGCTTTAATAGAACGTCCCGGTGCGGATGCTTTCCGGGCCATGCATCGGATAGCAAGTGACCCATTATTTGCGGTACGCGCCACCCGCTTTAAAGAGCTAGCTAGAAGCAAAGCTGAAAATGACTCGGAATTGCTTTCGTGGAGTGTGCCAGAGCTTCTAAAATTTGAAAATGAACATACCGCTCCTGTCAAAACAGGGAATGATTTGCTGCGAGTTGTATTAGCTGTCTTGAACGACATTCAATTCCAGTTAACGCAGGGCGAGGTATCGTCCAGATCGTTACTTGAGAAAGCGCAGGATGAAGGAGAAGTTAAAAACTGGCTTGTTGAGCAAATGAATTATCGCTCACGCGGTCGATTCCATGCTTACCGAGAAGCGGAAGTATCACAAGGAAACAAGCCCGATATTATTATTGCATCGACATCGGCACAATGTGAAGTTGCTATAGAAGTCAAACATGGCGGTATGAAGTGGTCTTACCGAGATTTCGAGAAAGCATTACGCAAACAATTGGCGGAAGATTATTTGAAACCAATTACGCGTCGTCATGGCATTTTACTAATTAGCCATCATGGGAAGCGCCAGTTTTGGCAAGAAACAGGAACCAAGAAAAAGTTAGGCTTTGTAGATCTAATTCAAAGCCTAAATGATATCGCCCGTACTCTTCTAGAGAATGAAGCTGGCCCGATTGAAGGCAAATGTTTTGGAATTGACGCAACTCTTGTAAAACCTAAGTGAAAACCATTAAAACAGAGTAAATGAGCCAAGCAAAAATATGCAAAATTCCTCGCAATATCTGTTATCCAGTGCATGAAATATAGGTGTAGTAATTTTTCCCACTACAACGGGGCAATGCGGAGAGCTATTTATTGTCCATTATGATGAAAGGTTTTACGATCATATCAGCATATTATTTCTATCGCATTTTATACGTTTTTATATGCTATTATATACGTCGATTTCTGGAAATAATTGTATCGCTGCAAATGGCCGTCAAAGCCATTCTAAGGATTTTTGATAAAATATCACACCTGCTGTAAAGCCCAGTGGAAGCCAAAAAATAGAATATTTACACATTTTATTACACATAATATTTTATTGTGCGTATATATTGCTATATATCAATATGTTGAAAATTACCTGTGCAGAACCTAAATCTGATGCGTCTACCAATTCCGCCACACCCGCTCGTTTAGCAGTTATTACAGTATCTGAGCCAAAAAACCAGATAATTTCTTGTCTTCCGTATGAATATCTGGAAATAGCTGTAGAGGGAAAGAATATTAACGAATTTTATCGTTCTTTGAGGCTCTACGCCTAATCGAAACGCCAGGTGGCATAATTATCTTCAAAGATTGCCAAGAAAATCGCGTTTGCCTATATCCAGTCCATTATGACGCAGGATGGCATAGGCGATGCTCACATGGAAATAAAAATTGGGAAGCACAAAAGACAGTAAATAGGCCTGCCCCTTAAATTCCATCTCTCTCTGTCCTATTTTCAAAACGATTTGCTTTTCTTTGCTGCCGTCAATCTGTTTTGCAGATATGCCCTGCAGGAAAGTGACGGTCTTGGCAATGCGCGCTTTTAATTCTGCAAAGGTGGTTTCTGTATCCTGGTAGCTGGGCACTTCCGTATCCGCGAGACGCGCCACGCCTTTGGCAATGTCTGATGCTATCTGAACCTGCCGGGAGAGTGGGAACATATCCGGCGCGAGCCTTGCATTAACCAGCACCGCCGGATCAATTTTCTTGGCCTCCGCATATTTTTCCGCCTTGTCCAGAATCGCCGACAGATTGTGAAAGCCGCAGATAAGCACGGGAACAGACGCTTGGTACATCGAGAGGGACATACAAAAACCTTCAAATTGCAATAATTGTATCATAGTAATTTATATAATGCGTGCAACGTTTATCCGAAGTCGATCGGTAAAACGAAATGAAAATAATTGAATTGATGGCACAATATACTAGCATGAATACATGGAGAATGATTACGGAGTGTCATGATGCCCTATCCCGCGTATATATATATTATCGCCGGTCTGGTAATACTGAATGCGGTAACCTTTTTTCTCTATGGAATGGACAAGCGTGCCGCGCAAAACAGTGGCATGTGGCGAGTGCCGGAGGCAACGCTGTTGCTGCTGGCATTGCTGGGCGGTAGCCCCGCTGCATGGTTCGCACGTAAATATTTCCGCCATAAGACGAGTAAGGGCACTTTTGTCATTCGATTCTGGCTGGTGGTGCTGATACAGATGTGCATGGTAGCCTGGCTGCTTATAAGTTTTTATTAAGTTCAGTTCTGCTCCGGCAGTAAATCAACATGGGGCATAAGCTTATGGATAATATCGGGTAGCCTTCCGGAAGCCAGGTGGATCAGTATACCCCAGAGCATGAGCAGCGCAGGCAGCGCCATGAGTATGGCTTCACGCGGATCAAAGCCTATGGAAAGCAGCAATGCCGCCGTCCACGTGCCTGTTAAGCTGCCGATGTCGCGGGTCATTTCCGTGAATACCCAGTACCATACGATATGCTCGGCGCGGTGGCTGTCATTATAGGTAGCGATGTCAATCACGCTACTGATATGCAGCCGTGCGATGGCGTTTATTATTTCCATGGCCAGTATGACGGGCAGGGATAACGGCATGAACACGCGGCTCAGGATAGTGCCGAGCATTAGCGTGCCGCCGATATTGGCGATGCGGTCGGCATGGCCCTTGTCCAGCCGGTGGCCGATGGCCAGCTGCCATAATATCTGGATCAGGATGCCGAAAGTCACCACGCTGCCGAACTCCATCATTTTGCCGCCAAAGAACTGGAACATGGCAAACATCCAGAGCGTGTTGCAGCTTAAATCATAGAACGAGCGGAATATGCTGGTTCGGCTGCCAACCGAAAGCAATTGCCGGTGCGTCCAGGTCCAGCTTTTTCGGGGAACTTCCGCATGCGGGCAGAGCAACAGGAAGAACAGCGCCGCGAAGGTGATAGGGATGGCAATGGCGAAATACCAGGAATAGCCCAGCCATTTGATGATGGCGGCGCCTATCAGGGGAAAGAGCGCCTGACCGCTCAGGATAATGGCACTGCGCACGGCATACTGCTTGCCACGGTGGCGTTCTTCACTTACCAGCGTATAATAGATATGGAAGCATACCCAGTAGATGGGGTTAAAAAATATGTAAAATCCCAGATAGGCGATGAACCAGCCGTCAATGCCTTGCACCTGGGAGAGCATCAGTATGGCTATCCCGTAGCCGATAATGCCGATGGCGATGGTTTTGCGCAGGCCTAAATGCTTTATCAACGGCAGGGCAAGAAAGCGGGTAATGATGCGTCCCAGGGACATGCCACCCAAGGTAAAAAGCACCTGGGAGATGGTAAAGCCGTGCTGGTACAGGAAGAGTGAGCCGAAAAGAAATACGACCTGCGTCATAAGCTCAATGCAGCCGTTATGCAGGTTCAGGTAATTGACCGATTTGTTGGAGAGAAAGCCCACGGTAACCCTTTAAGGAATGTTATCTCAGGTTTACCACAGAATGATTAAGGTTTGGTTAAATGGTATTACATTCCGTAATGATCTACCGCGATGACGACATCACGCAAGGGGATAGGGAAAAGCCTTCCATCCGGTGAATAATATACGGGGACTCCTAAGATATGGTGATGAATGCTCATCGTCACATTCATCTCATCGTTCGTGATAGGAATAATTTCGGTTGCCCGGTTATCCAATATTGCCCACCTTCTTTTCATGCGCCCGCTCCCAACATGCTCCCAAATCGGATATGTCCTGTGCTAATATGGCTATCATCCATAGGGAAAGTTCTTGGCCATCTTATTGTTTTACCACAAAATCCTTAAATATTGGTTAAGCTGCCGCCTTAAACTGCAGTTCTGCAAGCCTTGCATAGAGTGGATTCGATTGGAGTAATTCTTCGTGTTTGCCGATGGCTTCCAGCCTGCCGTTATTGATGACGGCAATGCGGTTAGCGTTCTGCAGCGTCGAGAAGCGGTGGGCGATGACCAACGTAGTGCGGCCCTGCATCAGGCGGGTGAGCGCCTGCTGCACCTTGCGTTCATTCTCAGAATCCAGCGCGCTGGTAGCTTCGTCCAGCAGGAGGATACGCGGGTTGCGCACCATTGCTCGCGCGATGGCAAGGCGTTGCTTTTGTCCGCCGGAAAGCTGAACGCCTTTTTCGCCTAGATACGTATCGAGGCCATTGGGCAATTTCTCCAGAAAGTCTATCGCCGAAGCGTCCGCCGCTGCCGCGATTATCTCCTTTACGGTGGCGTCCTGTTTGCCGCAGCGTATGTTGTCCCAGGCATTGGCGGAAAAAATCACCGGGTCCTGCGGCACGATGCCGATATGCGAGCGGAGTTCGGCAATCTTTACGTCACGTGTAGGGATGCCGTCCAGGGTAATAGTACCGCTCTGGGGATCATAAAAACGCAGCAACAGCTGGAACAGTGTGGTTTTTCCAGCACCGCTCGGCCCCACCAGCGCCAGGGTTTCGCCCGGCTCTATAGATAGGTTTAACTGCTCAATAGCAGGTTTGTCCAGTCTGGACGGATAATGGAAGGTGACATTGTGAAACTCAAGATTGCCTTTTAGGGGACGGGGCAGGGGAACCGGGTTTTCCGCTTCCGTGATCTCCGAATGGTAAGATAAGAGCTCCATCAGCCGTTCAGTGGCGCCTGCCGCGCGCTGCAATTCCCCTACGACCTCACTGATGGCGCCAACGGAACCGGCGACAACGACCGAGTAAAACAAGAAGGCCGATAATTCGCCGGAGGACAGGCGGCCCAGCATCACGTCACGCCCACCAATCCATAATACGATCATGACCGCGCCGAACACGAAGGTAATGACCAGCGCCGTGAGTGCCGCACGCACACGGATGCGGGAAAGCGCGGTATGGAGCGACAGGTTCACCTGATGGATAAACCGTCCTGTTTCGTAGTCTTCCAGCGAGAAGGCCTGAATGGTCCGGATGCCGGAGAGGGTTTCCTCGGCATGGGAGCTTAAATCGGCGACACGGCCCTGCGTCGCTTTGGAAAGCCTGCGCACCTGGCGTCCGATAACCACGATCGGGAAGACGACAATCGGTACGATGAGGGAGACATACGCGCTCAGGCGTGGGCTAGTGTGCAGCATCATCAGGCTGCCGCCAAAGAAAAGAATTAGGTTTCGTAACGCCACGGAAACGGAGCTGCCCACGACGGTCTGGAGCAGGGTGGTATCCGTGGTGATGCGGGAGATAAGCTCGCCGGTCCGGGTGATTTCAAAAAACGCCGTATGCAGGCGGATAATGCGGCTATAGACATCGCGCCTTATATCCGCCACGACCTTTTCTCCCACCCAGGATATCAGATAATAGCGGGCGTACGTGGCGGCGGCCAGTCCCAGCGTCAGGACAAGAAAAATGATAAACGAACGATCCAGCAGATGGACGTCATTCTTTTTGATGCCGTCGTCAATCAGATATTGCAACGCCTTCCCCAGACCAAGGACCACGGAGGAAGAAAATACCAGCGCGACAAGCGCGCCTGCGATCTGCTTTTTATAGGGCGCTAAATAGGTTTTTAGCTGCTTGAGGCTTTTGATATTCCCTTTATTATCCTGAGTATTCATATTTATCTTCTATAAACTCCGTATATGTCTTGCTAAGGATAGTGTCATATTAGAAATATGTAGTAATTAATCTAAAGATATTAGCATATATTATAAATGGGGAATGTAATACAGAGACCATGAACGAAACAGCAAAAATAGAAAGAACTTATTGTTTATTTATAGATGGGGCTTTGTCAGAGCGTCAGCTAGTTCCAGAACAAATGGAGTTAGTTAAAGAGGCTTCTGAGTTTATTGATAGTGCTGAAATAGAGAGAAAAACTGGGGATATACAGATTACGGGTATTGCCATAAATTTGGATAATTATAATAATGATGATGAAGGCTACATGGCTATTAGTACTGGGCATAGGCAAGGTATTCTTGTGATTCCTCAATCTGAATTGCTAAATAGGGAATATAAAATAAAGAAGCCTTCTTGATACATGAATGTGTGCATATTTTGAATGACGATCCAATTAATCAAAAGAAAATTCAATCTATTTCAGAAGTGCCATTCATACTTTCTAATATAGTTAGAACGACTGATAATAGAGAAAGAATTAAAAAGGAATTTGGCTCAGTCGAAGAATTTAATCAGTTGCTTGCTGAAGCAGAAGAAGTTTATAGTAACGCAGAAAAGTTATTACCACAGTTGAACTTTTATATAACAAGCTTGAGTACTATGAAGGATCAGGGCATTGCCCGTATTTATTCTCAGCACCCTGAAAAACAAAAGGAGTTAACTGAGATACTTTTATCTTTTCCAAAAGAAGATGTAGATAAATTATGGACATTCATGAATAGAGTGAGAAATGCTGGGCTATCTTCTGATAATATAGCTTCCAAAGTATTAATGGATACAAGTGATGAAGTAAATTGGGATGCGATTGATCGATTATCAACATCTTCTAGAAAAGATGCACTATATTATGTTCAGAGATTCTTTCCTGCTTGGACACGGGCTACGGAATATAGGGCAGATGAATTAGCTATCTTGAATTCTGAACATCCTGAGTCCTTAATTGAACTAGTCGACACATGGGTCTCCAAGGTTCAGAAATCAGGTATTGTCTCGGAAGAACAATGGAATGCCAGAGGTGGAAAAATGCATCTTTTCCCACCCTATAGGCAATTTGCTATAGATGAGTTTATTAGTGAACGCAGAGAAAGAGGGCGTTAGATTCTATTCCTGCTCTTCATCTAGCAACATTTCCAAATCCGCTTTGAGAAGGGTATCAAGCCTTCTGCCGTCTTTCAGCACCCAGATTTTTTCATCCTCGTCATAATCAAAGCGCAATCCCCCGCTTAAAGGCGAAGAAAGCCAGATTTGCTGCGTCGGTATCTGGCGGTTTATCACAAATTGCTTTCCCGAGGGCAGATCAATCGTCAGCATGCCGCTGGATTGTTCTATTTCCAGCAGGTCTTCCTCATCCATAGCCTCGACCATGCCGGTAAGGCGGTTAAGCGCTGCCTCGGCCAGCGTGACGAAGTTAGTTTCAGATAAAGCCATAGACGCTCCTGCCATAATACGGTAATAGATTTCACCAGTTATATATTATATTCTACCAATATGTCATTTTTTGAATTTTACAAGCCTAAGCCGAAGAAAAATAAGGCCTCCGGGCGTACGCGTGAGCCCAGGCTTATGAGTGGTGCGGAAGAGCGCGGTGACGATGCAACCTCTCCGCCGAAGGCTAGCCCCCGGTCACGGCGTAAATCCACCCGTGGGCGCGCCATGAAAAGCTGGCTGGTAGGATTATTTTTTCGTATGTCCCTTACGGCAGCGTTTCTCATGGGACTGTTTCTTACTTATGTATATATGAGCCTGCCGGATATAAGTACGCTGGGAGAAGTCAAAAAAACCCCAAGTGTTATCGTAAAATCAGAAGATGGGGGCATATTAGGCACGTATGGTGATATATACGGCGACTATATACCTTATGCCCAATTCCCCAAATATCTCGTCAATGCCTTGGTGGCGACGGAAGACCGTAATTTTTTCCATCATTATGGCGTGGATCCGCTGGGCATGCTGCGCGCCGCTTTTGTGAATGTAAGGGCAAGGCATCTGGTGCAGGGCGGTAGTACGATCACCCAGCAGGTGGCAAAAAATGTCTTTTTGACGCCGGAGCGCACGCTCAAGCGCAAACTGCAGGAAATGGCGCTGGCAATCGAGTTGGAGCGCCACTATAGCAAGCAGGAAATCCTTACGATCTACTTAAACCGCGTGTATATGGGAGCGGGAACGTATGGCATGGATGCGGCGTCACGCCGTTATTTCGACCATTCGGTGCGTAATGATTCCCTGAGTGAAGCTGCCATTCTGATAGGCATCCTCAAGGCGCCGTCGCGCTATGCGCCGACCAGTAATCCCGATTTATCCGAGAAACGCGCCACGCAGGTACTGCTCAATATGAAGGATGCCGGTTACCTCACGCAGGCGCAGGTCGATACGGCCAAGGGAGATTTCGGCGATGAAGATTCCAGCTATCGTGACAACCACAGTTTCGGCGCATTCTATTTTAGCGACTTCGTGATCGGGCAATTGCCACAATATATCGGCGACTATAAAGGAGACATTGTCATCACCACGACGCTGAAGCCTGAATGGCAGCATATAGCGGAAGATGCGGTCAACAGTATCATGGATGCGAAAGGAAAAACGCTTCGGGCTTCGCAGGCGGCGCTGTTTTCCATGTCGCCGGACGGCGCCATCCGTGCGATGGTGGGA
>Ga0206904_1087_pt1 | contig 23241 bp, 19 predicted proteins | sample Alteio_BWOrgHeat_42_FD_152981 | JGI IMG/M metagenome (GOLD analysis project Ga0206904, IMG submission 152981) | Enriched cells from forest soil in Barre Woods Harvard Forest LTER site, Petersham, Massachusetts, United States -... | ecosystem: Environmental > Terrestrial > Soil > Temperate forest >...
ATGCTGGTAAAAAATTGGGATTACAAGACGCGCGAGGGACTTTATTTTATGAATTTGCCCGTGCAGTTCAGGAAACCTCCCCATCAATTTGCATTGGTGAAAATGTAAGGGGCTTATTAAACCATGACGAAGGAAAAACATTAAAGGGAATGATTTCTATACTTGATGAAATTGGGTATAGGGTTTTGGATCCAAAAGTATTAAAAGCAATTTTTTATAATGTACCCCAAAAAAGGGAAAGGTTAATCCTTGTGGGTATAAGAAAAGACATTGAAGTTGATTTTGAATACCCTCAAAGCAACAAAAAAATATATTCATTAAAAGATGCCTTAAAGAAGGGGGAACTTTTTGATACTGACGTTCCCCCTTCATCCGGCACTAAATACCCTTTAAGCAAAAAGAAAGTATTAGATTTAGTTCCCCCAGGTGGATATTGGCGTGACCTGCCAATTGATTTACAAAAAGAATTTATGCAGAAAAGCTTCTATTTGGGTGGAGGAAAAACTGGAATAGCAAGAAGAATTAGCTGGGACGAACCATGCTTGACTTTAACATGCAGTCCTGCTCAAAAACAGACAGAACGCTGCCACCCCGACGAAACAAGACCTTTTACCGTAAGGGAGTATGCACGTATCCAGACCTTTCCTGATGACTGGAAATTTGCCGGATCAATTTCACAGCAATATAAACAAATTGGAAATGCTGTTCCGGTAAACCTCGCTAAAGCTATTGGAGAATCGATCGTGAGCTTTTTAAATGAAAAACTTATAACTGATCAAAATAGATACAAAAGTCAAATTGCGGTTTAATTAATGCCTTTTTAATAAGATACAATTTAATACGGCTTTTCGAACCCTAAATAGTAACCGAAATTTTCAAAGGTAATTTGATCTAATATTGTATGCCCTGATTTAGATGCCTGGCTTTTTATTTCTGACAATGCAGAGTGCTCAACTATTTTATTTTTTTTCTCAATGTTTAATAAATAATCATTTATGGCAGTTGGTAAGATCTTATACAATTGCATAAATGCATCTTCTTGTTTAGTAAGTAATGCATAAAATTGATCGCCAGATATTTTATAAACTCTGCTATGGCTATATTCTTTACCATTTATTATGCCCGCCCATTTATTATTGAAACTGCCTTTGGCTAAAATTTGCACCCAATAACAGTCCGCCTTTTTAAATGTATCTGCAAAGTGTGCAAGTTTTTGAAAGAGGCTTTCTGCTGCACTACTATTCATTGTATTATGCTTATTCTTAATATCTGCAAATAAAGTATCATCAATTGCCTTAATATCAAACCCACTTGCTTTTCCAATTTGAAAACCTGATACACCACCTAATATTTCTTCGTGAAAAGTCCCTATGAAGTTATTAATTGATTTGTCAATTTGTCTTAATAATTCAGCTTCAATTAAACTTTCTTCATCAATATCATTGAATTTACTATCAAAAGTAAGTTTGATAGTGTCAATCTTATTTTCGTAAAATCGAATCTTGCTTATATTGTTTTTAGCCTTTGTATAGGATGCATGAAGATTAGCAATACACTGTAGTAGATGCTCGTCGGTGATAAAATTTAAATAATGGTTAGCCATAATTATTATTTTTAATGCATAGGGTTTCCCCAACTTCTACTTTCCCCAACAGAAACACTTAATTAACCACTAATCCCTGTCCCGGCTAAGTTTGGTAATTATTAACGGATTTTCATGCAGTTCTACAGTTTCACGGCGGTGTTTAACAATATGCAATGCAGTGAAGATCGCTTCACGGAAAGATATCTCTGATGCCTGGTTTTTCCCTGCAATATCATAAGCCGTACCGTGATCGGGAGAGGTGCGCACAAAATTTAGCCCGGCAGTAAAGTTTACCCCCGACTCAAATGCAATGTGTTTAAACGGGATCAGCCCCTGGTCGTGGTACATGGCAAGTACGGCATCAAACTGTAAATAAGTGCCGTTTGCAAAAAAGCCATCGGCAGAGTATGGGCCGAATGCTAATATGTTATTGTTCCTTGCTTCTTCAATTGCAGGAGTAATAATGGTTTGTTCTTCATTACCTATAAGGCCATTATCACTGGCATGTGGGTTCAGCCCCAACACTGCAATTTTAGGCTTACGGATCCAGAAATCGTTGCGCAGGCTGGCATCCATCAGCTTAAGCTTGGCAACTATTTTTTCGGCAGTAATGCTTTCAGCAACTTTTGATAATGGTATGTGGCCTGTAACCACGCCAACCCTCAGCGTATCGCTAACCAAAAACATTAACGATTCGGTTGCGCCATCCCGTTCCTGTAAATATTCCGTGTGACCGGGAAAGTTAAACTGTTCGCTTTGTATGCTATCCTTGTTTATGGGTGCTGTAACCAGGGCGTCTATATCTCCGTTAATTAAATCGTTGGTAGCCCTTTCTAACGATATAAATGAATATTTGCCAACCTGATTATTTGCAATGCCGGGTTCAATTTTTACATCTTCTTCCCAGCAGTTAATCATATTTGGTTTTTTATGTTCCTTTTTGCTTTCGGACGGATGGTTGATCACAAAAAAATTCAAATCCTCCACATGAGTGGTACGACGATAAAATGAGGCCAGTTTGGTATGCCCGTAAACAATAGGAATACAGTAGTCGTAAATGCGGCTATCAGCCAGGGTTTTAATAATTATTTCTAAACCTATGCCATTTACATCGCCTATGCTGATCCCTAATTTAATTTTTTCGCTCATTGTTATATTATGATTACACCGATTGAGGTATGATTACATCGATTTATTTGTCATTGGTCAATAGTCATTTGTCGTTAGGTTAATTCGGATTTCTATAACGTTTACAACCGCTTAAAACAACCTCAACCTTTACAACTATTGCACAAATAAAAAGATTTTAAGCTTATAGTTCCTGATTAAAGCACAAATATGACGTAATTTGCTCAAATATTTTGATTAATAATGACATTGGTAAGAGCAAAGAAGCATTTAGGTCAGCATTTTCTTACTGATAAAAATATTGCTGCAAAAATAGTAGAGAGCCTGCGGCCAGATAAGGGATATAATCAGGTGCTTGAAGTCGGTCCCGGTATGGGTATCCTTTCCGATTTCCTGTTGCAAAAAAGCGAATTAGAAGTTTCATTGATTGATATTGATACCGAATCGTACGAATACCTGAAAAAGAAATATCCTCAATTGGGCGAACGCCTGATCAATGCGGATTTTTTGGAAATGGATTTTACCGTGTATTTTAAAGGGCCGATGGGTATTATCGGAAACTTTCCTTACAACATATCTTCGCAAATATTATTTAAGGTGCTCGATAACCGGCAGCAGGTAGTTGAAGTGGTTGGCATGTTTCAAAAAGAGGTAGCTGAGCGTTGCAATGCAAAGCCCGGCAGTAAAGAGTATGGTATACTCAGCGTGTTTTTGCAGGCTTACTATAAGGTTGAGTATTTATTTACGGTAAAAGCAGGGGTATTTAATCCACCTCCTAAAGTATTATCTGCCGTAATAAGGCTAACCCGGAACAAAACAGAACAGCTGAACTGTGACGAAAAGCTTTTTTGGCAGGTAGTAAAGGCTGGGTTCAATCAGCGCCGCAAAACCTTGCGCAATGCGGTATCATCATTAATAAATAAAGAAAAAATGACGGATGAGCCTTTGCTTGACCTACGTGCAGAACGGCTAAGCGTTGATGATTTTGTGAAACTGACGAATCTGATTACTGTAAATAGGAATTAGTCCATGGTCAATAGTCCATAGACCATGGTTGTATTTTACGATAAATCCTTTTATGATTATTCTTCTATTGACTACAAATGTTCAGGATGACAAAGAGGCTTTTTATAATCTTACAAATATCTATCGACTATGGACCATTGACTATGGTCTCTTCAATCTATGTTAATAACAACCGGTTCAACTGTTAGTTTCATTTCCTTTACCTGTTTAGCCATGCGCTTTATAAAAAGATAATTGGCACCTCCGCCAATTACAGCGCCAACTACAGGCACCAATCTCTCTGCAGTGCGGGTCCCGAATATGGCAAGCATCTTTTCAGCTGCGCCCTCCATCATGGTTTTGGTAAGGGTAACACCTGCCTCTACCTTAAGTGAGGATGCTATCAGTGCCATAAAATCTTCAAACCCGATTTGGTAACTGCCCCTTTTATAGTACATAATGGCCATAGTAACCCTGAATTGCTGGGTAATAAGGTTAACAAAATCTAAAGGGATACCAATAATCATTGTTATTACACCCCCGGTACCCGATATTATCCCCGAACCTGCGGCTAAATAAGCGCATTGCTCAATAAACTTATCCAACCCCATTTTATCAACCCCATTTTTTATATTAAGCTGATTTATACGATCAAAGATCTGTTTAAAACCTTCCTGGGAAAGCCGTGTGGCCTGAATTTTCATATCAGACCCAAGTTTTTTAAATTTTATAGTTTTCATCGGTCATTTTAATAGGTTACAGAGGAACTGTTAACAACAATATCAGTACTATTTTTGTGCCAATTTATAAGCGTGCCATATCTGTTGTATAAAAATAGTTAAATATAATAAAAGCCCGTCGGCTAATAACCTGTTATTGTGTAAATTTGCTGTTCTGAAAAAATTAAAATAATAGCTTGAAAAATAATATCCTTATTGTTGATGATGTCCACCCTGTTTTTATGGAGCAGGCTACCGCCAAAGGTTATCATTGCGATTACAAACCTTTAATAAAACCCGATGAAGCCATGCAAATTATTGGCGATTACGCCGCGTTGGTGATCCGTTCAAAATTTTTGGTTGATAAACAGGTGCTTGATCTGGCAAAAAACCTGCGTTTTGTTTGCCGTGCCGGCGCCGGCATGGATAATATTGATGAAGCATATGCCGCCAAAAAAGGTATAACCCTTATAAATGCCCCCGAAGGCAATATGGATGCCGTTGGCGAACATGCTGTTGGCCTGCTGCTTGCGTTGATGAATAACTTTAATGTTGCCGATGCACAGATCCGTGCCGGAAGCTGGCAGCGTGAGGCTAACCGCGGCTACGAATTAAAAGGCAGAACGGTTGGCATAATAGGCTACGGTTTTATGGGGCGTAGCTTTGCAAAAAAACTATCGGGTTTTGAGGTTAATGTTATTGCTTACGATAAATACAAAACAGGTTTTAGTGATCAATATGCCCGCGAAGTAAGTATGGAAGAAATTGTAAAACACAGCGATGTTTTAAGCCTGCATATTCCCCTTACTGCCGAAACCACGGGCCTGGTAAATGACGAATATCTGTTCCACTTTAAAAAACCGATCTTTTTAATTAATACCTCACGGGGCAAAACTGTAAAAGTAAGAGCAGTTTTGAATGCAATTAAACAGGGTAAAATTTTAGGAGCGGGATTGGATGTGCTTGAATCGGAGAGGTTTCCTGCACTTGCGGAAAAGGAATGGTTTAATGAGCTGCAACAATCGCAAAAAGTGATCCTAACCCCGCATGTTGCTGGCTGGACATTTGATTCGTATCGCAAAATAAGCGAGGTAATGGGGGAGAAATTGCCTTTAGTCCATAGCCGATAGACCATGGTCCATAGCAAGAATTAGCAGAAGGAAAAACACTTTTTAATCTTACTAACCATGGACCATGGACTACTTTAACACAACGTTATCTATCAGCCTCGTTTTTCCAACTTTTGCAGCTACAAGTGCAACTATGGTCTTTGCGTTTTTATCTGCCTGGTGCAGGTCGTCGCCATTGGCTATTTCAAAATAATCAAGCTCAACACCAGGTTCAGCGCTTATCATTAACCCGGCTTCTTTTTTTAATGCGGGAATATTGTGACTGTCAAAATTATCCTTAACCCAGTTCAATGTTTTTGAAAGGATCAAAGCATGTTTCCGGTCGTCTGCTGTTAAATGGATATTCCTCGAACTCATAGCCAGGCCATCAGGCTCGCGCTTTATGGGGCACATTATCAACTTAACCGGCATATGCAGCATATCGACCATTTTGCTGATAATTAAAAATTGCTGGTAATCCTTCTGCCCGAAATAAGCTGTATCCGGCTTAACAATATTGAACAGTTTATACACCACCTGTGTAACACCCTGGTAATGGCCCGGGCGGAATTCGCCTTCCAGCAAATGCTCTGTTTCACCTATGTCTAAATGCCATTGTTCATTATCATCATAAATCTCACTCACCCCCGGATAAAATAATATATCGGCTTTAACCTGTTCCAGTAACTCAGTATCAGCCTCAATAGTGCGGGGGTATTTTTCAAGATCTTTAGGATCATTAAACTGGCTTGGGTTAACAAAAATGCTGCATACAGTTACATCATTTTGCTGTTTTGCCAGCTCAATTAACGAGATATGCCCCTGATGGAGAGCCCCCATTGTAGGTACAAATCCAATGGTTTTATTTGAAGCCTTTAACTGAAGCAGGTGTTGCTTAAGAGATTCTTTAGTAGTAAATAGTTTCAATACAATAGAATTTACAGAATTCGGCAAAGTTGTACAATTGATTAATATTTACCAAAAGTAACTTGCATAATTGGTTGCCAGTTCATATAATAATGCTTATATTTGCAAACTCAATTTTTTTGGACTTCTTTATATAAATTAAATACTGATATAGTGATGGGTAAATCTAAGCTTTTGTTTATAACTCACGAAATGTCCCCTTTCCTTGAACTCTCAAAAATTTCTGAAATCACACGCCAGCTTCCGCAGGCTATGCAGGAAAAAGGTTACGAGATCCGTATCCTTATGCCGCGTTTCGGGAACATTAATGAGCGCAGGAACAGGTTACACGAAGTGATCCGTTTATCGGGTATGAATATTATCATTAATGATAATGATAATCCGCTAATTATTAAAGTAGCTTCAATCCCTGCTGCACGCATGCAGGTTTATTTTCTGGATAATGAAGAGTATTTTCAGCGTAAACACGTATTTGCCGATAAAGACGGTAAGTTTTATGCCGACAATGATGAGCGCATGATCTTCTTTTGCAAGGGCGCTTTGGAAACAGTTAAAAAATTAGGCTGGGCTCCTGACGTGATCCACTGCCATGGCTGGATGAGCGCTTTGGTTCCCGCTTATTTAAAGACCACTTATAAAGACGACCCTACGTTTAAAAATTCAAAAGTTGTTTACTCTATTTACAAAAACGACTTTACAGAAACCCTGGATGCCGACTTTATTCAAAAAGCAGTAATGGGCGATATGACTGAAAAACATACCGAAGTTTACAAACCGGGCAATAACTCATCGTTATATGCCGGCGCTATTCAATACAGCGACGGAATAGTTTTAGCCGATGAGAATATTGATGAAGATGTGTTAAATAATGTTAAAAACAGCAATAAATCGGTTTTAGACTTCGAATCGACCTCAGATTTCGAAAATTATTACAATTTTTACGACGAAATTGCCAATGAAGAATTGGCGCATGTTGTATAAGCTTTGAGATCATATATGAAATTTTTCCGCTTAGACTTATTGACGTTGTTAATAAGTCTTTTTATTTTGAATAGTTGTAAAAACCAGGATGCTATCGGGCTGGGTGTAAATTCTGCATCTCAATTAAATGGAGCACTGGTTGATACCTCAACAATAATAGTTAACACAGTTAAAGAAGATACTGCTGTAACTATAAATCTTACCAAAAGTCCGCTTGGGTTTTTTAGTGACCCAACTTTTGGTACAACCGAATCAAATTTGGCCACTGACCTTAACTTACCGGGTGGTGGCGCTTATTCGCTTCCCTCAGGAACCATAACTATTGATTCAACACGGTTGGAACTTGGTTTTGCTGATGGTTTTTATGGCGATTCAGTTGCATCAACTTATAAGGTTAATGTTTACCAGCTTGGTGAAAAGTATGATGATAATGTAGGATATTACAACACTAAAAAATGGAAACTCGACCCATCAGGGGCTTTATTGGGCTCGCTTTCATTTAAATCAAGAACACACGACTCTATAAAGATCTATGATATTTTAACAGGCAAACCAGACACGCTTAAAAAAGTTCCGGCGCAAATACGGATACCTATTGATAATGGCTTTGTTATAAAAAACCTGTTTAATGCAAGCAGTACTACGCTGGCATCAAATGCCTCCTTTCAAAATGCTGTTAAGGGATTGTATCTTACTATTGATAAAACGCAGTCAACCGGTCAGGGTGGTATCTTTATGATCAAAGGCGATACATTAAGGATCTATTGTAAGATCAATAACGGAACAACCATTGATACTACAAGGATTGACCTTCCGGCTAAGATGGCGGCATCCATATCGCATACTTATATATCTTCTATACCAATTGTACCTGATGATGGCAAAACTACAACATCGGCCAATACGGTTTACCTGCAAGGGCCTTTGGGTTTAAGGACAAGAATTACTTTCCCCAATTTATTAGCAAACCTCAGGAATAACCTGTTAAAAAAGGATAGCGATATTGTACTAAACCGCGCAGAATTGGTAGTAACCGCTTTGCCTGGTTCTAATATCCCATATTCGCCTTTACGCAGAATGACAATGTATGGTCTGGATATTGCTCATCAGCGTATCTCTCTGCAGGATGCTTCGTCAGGCGACCGCCGTTCCGGAGGTATAAACGTTTTTGGCGGGTTCTATAGCTCAACAACCAAACAATATCATTTTGTATTAACAGCTTATCTGCAGGATCTTTTACTTAAAAGAACTGTTGATTATGGCACCTATATAGCAGCCGTTGACACAACCAATACAACTGGTATAGATATAGCAGCAACGCCACAGATTGCAGCCCGTACCGTAGCTGTAGGAACAGATAAGACGTCGCCTTATAGAATGAAACTGAATATTATTTATACCAAAATAGCCAGGCCGAAATAATCCTGAAGCTATATAGAACCGAAAGCCCAGAAGATATTAATGATATATATCTTCCGGGCTTTTCTGTTAATTAATAAAGTTTAAACACGTTCCCACCTTAAAAGTACATCCGATTTCTAACTGCCTAAAAATCATAAAGTAACCCTACTTTTTAAAAAAATTTAATATTAATCGTGCGCCCTATATCTTCATTCTTTCCTCACTAATCTTATTACTTTTGTCGCTGTTAAACATTAAAACTATCTATTTATGTGTGGAATTGTAGGTTATATTGGCTTCAGAGATGCTTACCCCATCGTTATAAAAGGCCTTCACCGATTAGAATACCGGGGATACGACAGCGCCGGTGTTTCATTATTTGATAAAGAACTAAAAGTTTATAAAAAAGCAGGCAAGGTTAGCGACCTTGAGGATTTTGTTAAGGGTGTTGATTTGGGTGGAACTATTGGCATGGGGCATACCCGCTGGGCAACGCACGGCGCTCCAAGCGATCGTAACTCGCACCCGCATTCATCAGGCGACCGTAAGCTCACCATTATTCACAACGGGATAATTGAAAACTATGGCATTATTAAAGAAACGCTTTTAAACAAAGGCCACGTTTTTAAAAGCGATACCGATACCGAGGTTTTAATTCACCTGGTTGAAGATATACAGAATGAAACAGGCTTAGATCTGCGCGAAGCTGCCCGTGTTGCCCTAACCAAGGTAATAGGCGCTTATGCTATTGTAATAATGAGCGCTGATGAACCCGATCTTTTAATTGCCGCCCGTAAAGGGAGCCCCATGGTGATTGGCGTTGGCAAGGGTGAATACTTCGTAGCCTCGGACGCTACTCCCATTGTAGAGTACACTAAAAATGTAATTTACCTTAACGATAACGAGGTTGCCTATATCCGCAGGGAAGACTTGCTGATAAAGAACATTGACAATACGGTACAAACCCCATACATCCAGGAGCTCGATTTAAAGCTTGAAATGCTGGAAAAAGGTGGTTTTGACCATTTTATGCTGAAAGAGATCTACGAGCAACCGCGGTCAATCCGCGATTGTATGCGCGGGCGTATTTACCCTCAAAAAGGAAGGGTTCAGTTAGGCGGGATCAAGGAATATACCGAAAAGTTAAAAAATATCGATCGCATTATTATTGTCGCTTGCGGTACATCATGGCATGCAGGGTTGGTTGGTGAATATTTGATTGAGGAGTATGCCCGTGTCCCGGTTGAAGTTGAATATGCTTCCGAGTTCAGGTATCGTAACCCGATAATCACCGAAAAAGACCTGGTAATAGCAATCTCCCAATCCGGCGAAACAGCGGATACCATGGCTGCCATTGAACTTGCGAAGGAAAAAGGCGCAACTATTTTTGGCATCTGTAACGTGGTCGGCGCCTCTATTCCACGTACCACCCATGCAGGGGTTTATACTCACGCGGGGCCTGAAATAGGCGTGGCCTCAACCAAAGCTTTTACTGCCCAGGTTACAGTTTTAACTTTAATGGCCTTTTACATAGCGCAGCAAAGAGGCACAATTACTGAAAGTAAGCTAATAGAACACTTAACCGAACTTAACACAATACCCGAACTGGTTGAGAAAGCTTTAAAATCTAACGATCATATTAAAGAAATTGCAGCCCGCTTTAAAGATTCGACCAATTGTTTGTTTTTAGGCAGGGGAAGTTCGTTCCCGGTTGCTCTTGAAGGTGCATTAAAACTAAAAGAGATTTCTTATATCCATGCTGAGGGCTATCCTGCTGCCGAAATGAAACACGGGCCGATAGCTTTAATTGATGATGAAATGCCGGTTGTATTTATAGCAACAAAAGATTCGTCATACGGAAAAGTGATCAGCAACATACAGGAAGTAAAAGCACGCAAAGGGCACGTAATTGCTATAGTAACCGAAGGGGATACCGAAGTAAAAGGCATGGCTGATTACGTAATAGAGATCCCACAGACTGATGAAGCATTTGTTCCGCTGCTGGCAACCATACCATTACAACTGCTGGCCTACCATATAGCAGTGTTGCGTGGATGCAATGTTGATCAGCCACGTAATTTGGCAAAATCGGTAACGGTGGAGTAGGGAAGTCCATGGTCGATAGTCCATAGCCATTATTGCATAAAAAAGCCGGTATCTGTTAACGATTACCGGCTTTTGCCTTCTACCATGGTCTATGGACTATCGACCATAGACTAAAAACTTACGCGTGCGCTCCCATCGAACTCATGGCGGCATCCATGTCAAGCTGTAAACCTTTGGCAATGGCCATCCCTAGGCCAATATCGGCGCGGAACCAATGGCAAAGCTGTCTGTTCACTATCAAGTCTTTCTTAGGGCCATCAATTCCGCTCATTGAATTAACTATGTTGTTTATCAGGTCGTGTTTGGCTTCTTCGCTCATCAGGCGGTATAGGTTACCTGGTTGGGTATAGTGGTCGTTTTCACCTTCGGCATTGCGGTCATACCAATCGGCTACGCCTGTTCCTAAATCCCATGATGGTTCTTTGTAAGCTTCATCGGCCACAATATCATCAAAGCTATTAGGGAAATAATTAGGCGCTGAACCTGCATTGCCATCAACACGCATCTGCCCATCACGCTCATAATTATTTACTGCAAAAGGACACCTGTTTACTGGGATCTGCTCATAATTTCCACCCAGGCGGTGACGATGTGCATCAGGATAAGAAAGCAATCTTCCCTGCAACATTTTGTCTGGCGAGTAGCCGATGCCATCAACTATGTGTGCAGGCGCAAAAGCAGATTGCTCAACATGTGCAAAATAGTTATCCGGGTTTTTATTTAGCTCAAGCACACCTACATCTATCAATGGAAAATCAGCATGAGGCCATACTTTGGTAAGGTCGAATGGGTTCCATTTATAGGTTTGGGCCTGTTCTTCGGTCATTACCTGTATTTTTAATTTCCATTTAGGGAAATCACCATTATCAATGTGTGTTAACAGGTCGTGTTGTGCAAAGTCAGGATTTTTGCCACGCATTTCGCCGGCTTCTTCATCAGTAAAGTTTTTAATTCCCTGCTGGTTTTTAAAATGGAACTTTACCCAATGCCTTTCGCCTGCTGCATTAATCATGGAAAAAGTATGGCTTCCGAAGCCATCCATGTGGCGGTAACCATAAGGAGTCCCCCGGTCCGACATCAGGATAGTTACCTGGTGCAGGCTCTCCGGGTTTAACGACCAGAAATCCCACATCATAGTAGCGCTTTTGCAATTGGTGTAGGGGCCGCGTTTTTGGGTATGGATAAAATCGCTGAATTTTTTAGGATCTTTTATAAAAAACACCGGTGTGTTATTGCCTACCAGGTCCCAATTACCTTCTTCGGTATAAAATTTTAAAGCAAAGCCCCTTGGGTCACGTTCCGTATCAGCCGAACCTTTTTCGCCGCCAACGGTCGAAAACCGTAAAAAGGTTTTAGTTTCCTTACCAATGGTATTGAACAGTTTTGCACGGGTATATTTACTGATATCGTGGGTAACGGTAAATGTGCCGTACGCACCCGAGCCTTTGGCATGTACCACTCTTTCAGGGATGCGCTCACGGTTAAAATGGGCCATTTTTTCGTGCAGGATAAAATCCTGTAATAATATAGGGCCGCGTGGGCCAACGGTCATGGAGTTTTCATTCTCTGCATAGGGGATACCCGATGCTGTGGTTAGTTTTTTCTTGATTTCCATAAATAGCTTGGTTTTATAAAATCAAACTTCACTATAATAATTCAATAGAAAAAATCAATAATTACTATATTTGAATAGATAAAAACTATATCTTAGTATAAGAGCCAAGATGTAAGAACCAAGAATCAAGATTAGGAAATAGTTTTACAATCCATTATTTTTAATCTTGGCTCTTGACTCTCGGTTCTTACATCTTTTACCATTAATTCAATCAAAATGACCATTACCCAGCTTGAATACATTGTGGCAGTTGATACTTACCGGAGTTTTGTAGCAGCAGCCGATAAATGTTTTGTTACCCAGCCTACGCTAAGTATGCAGGTGCAAAAATTGGAAGATACGCTTGGCGTTAAACTATTCGACCGCAGCAAGCAGCCGGTAACACCTACGGAAATTGGTATCGAGATCATATCGCAGGCGCGCATCCTGTTATCGGAAAGTGAGAAGATAAAGGAGATCATCACCGACAGGCAAAAAGAACTGGCAGGCGAGCTGAAGGTGGGGATTATCCCTACCGTTGCGCCATACATCCTGCCAAAAATATTGCATGGTTTTATTGAAAAATACCCGCAGGTAAAACTGATTGTTTGGGAACAAACTACCGAACAGATCATTCAGCAGTTAAAGCTGGGGATGATTGACTGCGGAATCCTTTCAACTCCGCTGCATGAAAACAACCTGATCGAGCTGCCTGTATTTTATGAGAATTTTGTAGCCTATGTATCAAAAAACAGTAAGCTATCGAAAAAGAAAAATATAAGTCCGGATGATATTGATATGGAAGAGATATGGATATTGAACGAGGGGCATTGCATGCGCGAGCAGGTTTTAAATATTTGTCAGCGGCGCAAGGCTACCCAGGGTTTTAAGCATTTTGAATATAATACGGGCAGCGTTGAAACCCTGAAACGTATGGTAGATCAAAATAATGGTGCAACCATTTTACCCGAACTGGCTCTTGCTGATCTGAGCGATAAACAACTTGACAAGGTACGGTACTTTAAATCGCCCGAACCTGCGCGCGAAGTAAGTATAGTTATACAACGCAACTTTTTAAAACGCCGGATGATAGAAGCGCTGAAAAGCGAGATACTGGAATTTTTGCCAAAACGTATGAAGAGCAAAAAGAAAAAGGAGGTGATAGATATTTAAACCAGTTGGCTGTGTCCTCACAGCCAACTACAGTGTGAGACGAAATTCCGCAATCGGCATTTCAACTTTCGCATTCAATAAATTCCTTACTTTTGCCCTATGGCTAAAGTTCACTCTTTTGTAAATAACCCGTACCAGGAGAACACCTATATCCTTTACGATGAAACCGGCGAATGTGTAATTATAGACCCGGGCATGGAAACCGCTACCGAACAAAACGCAGTGGTGAACTTTATAAAAAACAATAACCTGAAGCCAGTTTTACTGCTTAATACCCATTGCCATATTGACCATGTACTTGGCAATAAATTCATTTTCGATCTGTATGGATTAAAACCAAAGTTTCATAAAGGGGAGCTGGAGCTTTTGGAGGCAGTTATTGCTTATGCGCCTTCAATGGGTATCCGTTATGAGCCATCGCCGGTACCTGACGAATTCCTTCCCGAAACAGGTGTTGTCAGTTTTGGTGATACCGAACTCAATTTAATATTCGCCCCGGGCCATTCGCCTGCGCATTTGTGTTTTTATGAAAAAGATGCCAATATACTGATAGGCGGCGATGTGTTATTCCGCAATAGTATAGGCCGTACTGATCTTCCCGGAGGTAACTTTACCCAGCTGATTGATAATATTGAACAAAAACTTTTTTTATTACCCGATGACTGTACAGTCTATCCCGGTCATGGCCCCAGCACTACTATAGGGTACGAAAAAGTGACCAATCCGTTTTTAAACTGATATTTGAGGGATTTAAAAACAACACTTATTGCTAAAAGCCATTAACTTTAAACCGTTATTGTAAGTATGACCAATCGCTAATTCATTAACTCACTCATTCAAAATTGAATACCTCCGTTTACATAGCTAAAAGATATTTGTTCTCGCGCAAAAAGATGCATGCTATCAATATCATTTCAGGCATATCCATGCTTGGGGTGCTCATCGGCAGTGCAGCGCTTATTATCATCTTATCAGTGTATAATGGTTTTCAGGATGTTATATTGTCGTTATACAGTAACTTTACCCCCGAACTAAAAATCGAGCCCAGGGTAGGTAAAACATTCGATCCTAATACGGTTTACTTTAATACGCTACGGCACGATGCAAAAGTGTTTTCTTGTACTGAGGTATTGCAGGAAAAAGCCCTCATAAAGTATGATAACCGTCCGTTTATAGGCACTATAAAAGGGGTAAGCGCCCAGTTTTTAAAGAACAGGCAGCTCGACAGCATTGTTCAGACAGGTTCATTCACCCTAAAAAAAGGCGAAAATAACTTTGCAGTAATAGGGGCCACGGTGCAAAGCAGTCTCGGTGTAAGCATTCGCGACCAGTTTACGCCTCTCGAAATTTATTCGCCAAATCGTAATGCAGATAACAGTGCAACAGCCTTAAACGAGTTTGTAGTACGCTCCATTAACCCTTCTGGTACTTTTACTCTTGGGCAGGAGTTTGATGATATTGTGGTTACCCCTATTGATTTTGTCCGCGACCTGCTCAATCAGCCTAAAAATATTTCATCGTTAGAGATCAACTTTAAAAAAGGAACCGATATTAACGCCGAGCACGAAGAAATACTAAGTAAAATAGGAGGCAGTTTTACGGTGAAAAATCGCAGTCAGCAAAATGCCGAGCTATACAAAACCCTTAACTACGAACGGTGGTTTATTTTCATGATATTAATATTTGTGCTCATTATCGCAATATTCAATATCATTGGGTCGTTAACCATGCTGGTTATTGACAAACGAAAAGATATAGCCATTTTAACCAGCCTTGGCGCAAACAAACAACTTATACAGGGAATTTTCTTTTTCGAGGGAATGATGATATCAATAATTGGATGTGTTGCAGGTGTTTTTTTAGGTTTAGTATTTTGTATATTGCAGCAACGCTTTGGTCTGGTAAAAATGGGCACTAAAATGTCTGTTATTGATGCTTACCCAGTTTCGCTCCGGATAACCGATTTTATATTGGTGTTTTTAACGGTTGGCGTAGTATCGGTTATAGCATCGGGCATTAGCTCACGCCTTAGCATTAAAGGGCTTAGTGATATTAAACAGGATTTGTAATTTTATTGAATGTGAGGCTGGTAAAATATTTAACATGGGTGGTGATTATTGCTGCGTGCTCATGCAACGGCAATAGGGGAGACAAAGAAAACCATATTATTTATAAGGGGGTGTATAGCTTTGGGCCGGAAGTAAAATCGTTTAAGGATTGTGATAACGGACGGGAGTTTTGGGTTACCGATAGTTCAAAAGAGCTCGAACTAAAATATTCGCAATTGAATTTTGAAAAACCTTATGAACCGGTTTATGTTGAAGTAGAAGGCGTAAAAATACATTCGGGCAAAGAGGGTTTGGGTTCGGAATACGATAGCACCCTGGTAGTAAAAAAATTAATAAAGATAACAAAAGAGATCCCGGCGGATATGTGTAAATAAGAGATTAGAGAACAGAGGTTAGAGATTAGTTAAATACGGGATAATAATAAAATAATTTACAAGGATAGTTGTCGGCTTTTAGCTCTCCGCTTTTACCTTTCAGCTTAAAATAACATGGAATCAAAACGTCAGCAAAAATTTGCAGGAGTAATACAGGAAGACCTTGCCGCTATATTTCAGCGCGAAGGAATAAATTATTTGCCAAATACGCTTATTACTATAACCAAAGTAAGGGTTACGCCCGATCTGGCTATTGCACGCGTATTTTTAAGCTTTTTTAACAATACAAATCCTGCATTGGCGCTAAGCACCATCAAACTGCATGCATCAGAGATTCGTTATAAACTGGGCGCCCGCATTAAAGACCAGGTGAGGATAATACCCCAACTGGAGTTTTTTATTGATGATACCAGCGAATATGTTGAGCGGATGGATAAGATATTTGATAAGATAAGCAAGGAAGACAGGCAACCCGAAACCGAGTAATTCCGATGGATGCAACTGCAAAGTTAGCTGCTTATTTTGATATGCATCCGGATGCTATTGGCAAAGTAGTTGATTTTGATGCTGCCACAGACAGGCTTTATCATTTTGATCTTACCGCTTCGAATACTGAATTGGATGCGGATACCTTTTCCGATTCGGAGAAATTTAGCTATTGGATAAGTAAAAAACTTAACGAAAACAATTGCAAATATGGCATTGGTGGATATATGGAACATCGCACCATTTATGCCCGCAGCGCTCATTTTGATACAGATGATGAGCCACGCCGCTTGCATTTAGGCGTTGATATCTGGGCGGATGCAGGTACAGCCGTTTATTCCCCTTTGCAGGGAACCGTTCACAGCTTTAACGATAATAATACCTTTGGCGATTACGGACCAACCATTATACTTCAACATGAGCTGGACGGGTTAATGCTCTACAGCTTGTACGGTCACCTAAGCCGCAAAAGCCTGGAAGGTATTAGTATTGGTAAATCATTTAATAAAAATGAACTTATAGGCCATTTTGGCAATATTGAAGAAAACGGTCACTGGCCACCGCATCTTCATTTTCAGTTGATGCTTGATATGCAGGGCAAGCAAGGTGACTATCCCGGAGTTTGTAAGTTCTCCCAAAAAGACATTTATCTCAAAAATATCCCCGATCCGCAGTTAATACTGATGTTTCCTAATGCGGTTAATGCCTGAAAAACTATCAGTATAGCCTGAATAATGAAATATTCTGAAATTTAAAACCTATCAAAATGATAATTATCCTATCAAAATGATAGTGTGACATGCCTTTGCTATGCTTTAGTAAATCATTGTTTATTAATAAGTTAATCAAATTGCTGATGTAATAGGTCCTCGTGGTACAGCTATTGCCCGGCTTTTCCAGTGTTAATAGACCCCTATCAAAATGATAATTGTTTTATCTTTGTGTTTAATGATCTGCTGCTGTTACAAATTACAAATGTCTTTTCAATCTCAAGCCCCTATTTTGAACTAATTCATGCAATCACATATTAAAAAACTTTCAGCGGCGGGAGCCCTGATTACGCTTGGTATTATTTTTGGTGATATCGGAACGTCGCCATTATATACCTTCCAAACATTATTAGTTGAAGGAAGTAAAGATGGTGGTAAAATTAATGAGGCCCTGGTATTAGGCTGTATCTCCTGTATCTTTTGGACACTTACCCTCCAAACAACTTTTAAATATATTTTTATTACGCTACAGGCTGATAACCACGGTGAAGGCGGTATCTTCTCGTTATATGCTTTGGTTAGGCGTTACGGCAAATGGCTTGCAATACCAGCTATAATTGGTGCCGGTACGTTACTTGCCGACGGTATTATTACACCGCCAATTTCAGTTACTTCAGCTATAGAAGGCCTGAGCAATGTGCCTGCTTTAGCGCAGTCATTTGTTCCGGGGAGCAAGCTTATTTTAGGAATTGTGATAGGTATTATGCTATTGCTATTCTTCTTTCAGCAATTTGGGACTAAGGTTGTTGGCTCAGCATTTGGCCCGGTAATGCTTTTATGGTTTTTGATGATTGGCATTTTAGGATCAATGCAGGTAATACATAATCCAGGAATTTTTAAAGCCTTTAATCCATATTATGGTATAAAATTATTAACCGAGCATCCAAAGGGTTTTTGGTTGTTAGGTGCCGTGTTTTTATGTACAACAGGTGCTGAAGCTTTATATTCGGACCTTGGTCATTGCGGCCGCAAGAATATACAGGCAAGCTGGATCTTTGTAAAAACTACCCTGCTATTAAATTATTTGGGTCAGGGAGCGTGGGTGCTGATGCAGCCAGCCGGAACAAAATTCGATGGTTTAAATCCCTTTTATGCAATAGTGCCCAACCAGCATTTATTAATGATCCCTTGCGTTGCACTGGCAACCATGGCAACTATTATTGCCAGTCAGGCTTTAATAAGCGGTTCGTTTACATTAATAAGCGAAGCAGTAAGCATGAACTTTTGGCCGCGTATCACCATTAAATATCCCTCTAACATCCGGGGGCAAATTTATATTCCGAGCATAAACTGGATCCTGTGTTTCGGCTGTATAGCTGTATCACTTTATTTCCAGACATCTGAGGCCATGACAGCTGCCTACGGCTTTTCCATTACTGTAGCCATGCTGATGACAACCATATTAATGTATTACTTTATGCGTTACGTTAAGCATTGGCCAATTTGGCTGGTTACCATTATCCTGTGCGTATTTTTAACCGTTGAATTCTCATTCTTTGTGGCAAATGCTGTTAAACTGTTAAAAAGGCTGTTCTTCCTGGTGTTCGAATTCGGGTTGATATTTACCATGTACATTTGGTTTAAGGCGCGTAAGATCAATAACCGCTTTTTACATTTCATCGATCTGAAAGATCAGATTCCGCTTTTAATTGCGCTTAGTGCGGATAAATCGGTAAGTAAATACTCAACCCATTTAATCTATCTGACCAAAGCGAACAATGCAAAGCAGATTGAAGAAAAGATAATGTATTCCATTATGAGCCGCAAGCCCAAGCGGGCAGATACCTATTGGTTTATCCACATTGAAACCACCAATGAGCCTTATACAATGGAGTATAGTGTAGACCAATTGGAGCCAGGCAAGATCATCAGGATCGAATTCAGGTTAGGGTTCAGGATACAGCCAAGGGTTAATGTATTATACCGCAAGGTTATTGAAGATATGGTTGCCCGTAATGAGGTAGATATAACCAGCCATTATGAGTCGCTTAACAAATTTAAAGTAAGCGCCGATTTCAGGTTCGTAATAATGGAGAAATTCCTGTCGTATAATAACTCTTTCAGCGTTAAAGAAGGATTTATACTAAACAGCTATTTTGCGATAAAGAAACTGGCACAGTCAGAAGCCAAAGCCTTTGGCCTTGATACCAGCGAAACTTATGTAGAAAAAATCCCATTGGTAGTAAAGCCCGTAGGGAATATTATACTGAAGAGAGTTGCATCAACATAACAGATATGCGGATGAAGAAGTTTGTTCTCTTCATCCGCACATCCAAAATCCGCATATTTATTAGTTCCCGTGTATATCGCCGCTTCCGCTTTTTGATTTGGAAACATTTTTAGGGTTGCCCGAGTAATGGATATCGCCTGAGCCATTTACTGCGGCATCAACCTTTTCACTTGCATAAATGTATGCATCACCTGAGCCGGATACACGTACAGCTGTGCTGGCAGTTGTAAGGTCGCGGGCGGTATAATCACCCGACCCCACTATCTTTACAATTGCACTATTAGCACGGCCCGAAAGGCTCATGTCGCCCGAACCAGTAATGCTGCTTTCCAATTGTTTTACTTCAATTTTACCTGTCATATCACCCGAGCCACTGATGTTTAATTTTAAGAAATTAGCAGTTATGCCTTCCCTGAAATGAATATCGCCTGAGCCTGAAATATTGATGCTGTTCAGGTCTTTCGCTGTAACATAAATAACTATCTTTTTGTGTCTAAAGAGGTTGCCCCAGTTGAATGTCTCATGCTTGCTGTACACTTTTAACACGCCATTATTCACTTCTGTTAAAATGTGGCTCATCATATCAGATGGAGCTTCAACCTTAACTGATTCTGTATTGCCCTGGGTAAGGTATATATCAAACGGGCCCGCTAAATTTATAGCATTGAACCCTGATAAATGACGGTCTACAATATCGGACGAATTTACTTTTACAACTGGGTTTGTCTTTGCATAAGTATATGTAGCACCACCTAAAAGTAAAGCAGCCAGTAATATTTTAGCTATTGATTTCATGATTTTTCGGATTTTGTATGATAAGACGTTAATTATGTGAGATACGTTACATTAAAAATCTAAAAATAGGTTTAATATCGAACATCGAATGCAAAATAATGAAGTAATACTTCAAAATTCACCATTCGATGTTTGTTATTTAAAACTTCCCTTAAGAGTGCTGGGTATCTAATCCACCATTACTCCAATATAATAATTAAAGGTATCCACTTCAATGTTGTCCTTTGTGGCTCCGCTGAGCTCTACAGGCCTGAAACGGGTTGAAGGAGTTATAAACTGATAATCCCCACCCTTAAGCTTTACTCTGACCGGCATATTGAAATTCCGCACATCCGAAATCCAGCGAACGTATAGTTTGCCCCTCGATTCCATAAAGTTAAGTATAGGAATGCCCTTGTATTTAAGATATTGCTCAAACATTGGCGACAGGTTTTTACCCGACTGCTCATTGATGTAATTTACAACATCGTCATAAGTAACAGTTTGGTGGTAAAAAGTCTTATTTAATCCGCGTAATATACTGCGCCACTTTTCATCATCGTTAATAATGGTACGGATCATGTTCAGCATATTGCCGCCCTTATAATACATATCGCCCGAACCTTCTTTGTTCACATTGTAAACTCCAACAATTGGCGAGTCGTTCTGTATAGCGAAACGGGTACCATGTACATATTCCTGTCCGGCTTGTTTGCCATAACGCTGCTCAACAAATAACGACTCGGAGTAATTAGTAAAGCTTTCATGGATCCACATATCGGCCAGATCCTTCGAGGTAATGTTATTACCGAACCATTCGTGCCCGCTTTCGTGTACTACAATAAAATCCCATTTAAGCCCCCAGCCCGTACCTGAAAGATCGCGGCCTAAATAACCATTTTGATAATGATTGCCATAGGCAGTACCGCTTTGATGTTCCATACCTAAGTGCGGCGCTTCTATCAGTTTGTACCCATCTTCATAAAAAGGATACGGGCCAAACCAATGCTCAAAAGCTTTGATCATGTCTTTCACATTTTCGCCAAACTGCTTTTTTGCCTTATCAACATTGTATGCTAATACCCAATAATCTAAAGTAAGCTTGCCCTTTTCACCATCGTAGCTATCGCTGATGTGGGAGTATTTGCCGATGTTGGCTTCAATATCATAATTATTGATTGGGTTAGCTACAAACCAGTCGAACCGGGTATAGCCGTTTTTAAGGTCTGTAACCTTACGTAGCCGTCCGTTCGAAGCATCCTGTAAGCCTGTAGGTACACTTATGCTGATCAGGGCGCTGTCTACTTCGTCGGCCTGGTGATCTTTATTAGGCCACCATATACTTGCGCCTATGCCCTGGCAGGCTGTTGCCACCCACGGATTCCCTAACGAATCTTTTGAGAAAACGATCCCCCCATCCCATGGTGCATTTTTGGCGATGGTTGGGTTGCCCGAATAATAAACGGTAAACTCATCCTTGCTTCCTTTAGCTATCGCTTTTGGAAAAGTTACAAATACTGCGTTATATTCCCGGGTATAAGGCAATTCTTTGCCTTTATAAACTACTTTCTCAACTTTTAAATTGGCAAACAGGTCGAACTGTAATTTAGTAAAATCCTGCGTAGCTGTAAACTTAAACAGGTTACTGCCGCTGATGAATTTGTTAGCGATATCAAATTTAACATCAAGGTGATAGTAGTTAATATCGTAACAGGTACGCAAGGGAGTTAAATTTCCGCGTAATGAATCAGCTCGTGTAAATACCTCTTTTTTTTGCACCAAGCTGTGCTTTAGCGCCAAACGCAATCAACCCAAAGGCGCAAATAATTAATGATTTGTGTAGTTTCATTTATGTTTTTTCTAACTGATATTTCAAAAGCGATCTGTGAGGACACAGATCGCCGGATTATGCTGTTCTTACTCTAGTACTGTAACTTTAATGTTCGATTTATTTTGTGCATCATGATAGATCCTGATGGTGGATTTTTGAAAATCCGAATCCTTTGCCTGGTTAATGTCCTCAAATCGTTGCGGATTACGGTCGGCAAGCGGAAACCACGAGCTTTGAACCTGGATCATGATGCGATGCCCCTTTCTGAAAGTATGACCAACATCGGGCAGATTATATTTCACCTCTGTTACCTTACCCGGCACAAAAGGCTCAGGCTTTTCAAATGAGTTGCGGAACTTACCCCTGAAGATCTCGCCCCTCACCATCATTTGGTACCCGGCCATAATTACGTTTTTAGGATTAGGCGTTGGGTTGGGATAATTATCCGGAAAAACATCAATCAGCTTCACCACATAATCGGCGTCGGTAGTGCTGATGGATGAGAACAGGTCGGCAACTACGGGGCCTGTTAAAGTAATATCGCTGGTTAAAGTATCTGTTTGATAAACCTTTACATCAGGCCTGCGCGAGGCAAAGCGCTGATCATCCAGCATATATTCGCGGGTGCGGCGTGATTGTATGCCGTCCTGGTATGGAACGGGCGATGCAGGATCACTTACATATTCATCAAAGCTTTCATTTGCAGTTGGGTCATCAAACGACAATTTGCCATTTGCATGGAAGTATAAGGTTTTTTGGACGGAGTTTTCAGGGGGCCATTTGCTGAATTTTTTCCACTCATTACTGCCCGAAATAAAGATGGCTGCTTTTGGCAGATCCATTTCGCCTTCGCCTTTCAGGTAATATTTAAAGAATGGCAGCTCTAAATTTTCACGGAACCATTTACTGGTATTTGAGCCAAAATCCTGGTCGCCGAAATGCTGAATATCCGGGCTTTCCCAGCCGCCATGATACCAAG
>Ga0206904_1088_pt1 | contig 23175 bp, 4 predicted proteins | sample Alteio_BWOrgHeat_42_FD_152981 | JGI IMG/M metagenome (GOLD analysis project Ga0206904, IMG submission 152981) | Enriched cells from forest soil in Barre Woods Harvard Forest LTER site, Petersham, Massachusetts, United States -... | ecosystem: Environmental > Terrestrial > Soil > Temperate forest > O...
GTTGCAGTAACTAATCTTACAAACCTGGAGCAGATACCAAAAGCGTTAAATATATTTTCAATATTGTTTTTCTGAAAAACTTCTCCGAACATATAATACGTGATTTAATATTAAACTAAAACCGGGTTTGTTGCATATAATATTTCCTTTTCGCCAAAAAGCCTTTCTGCTCTGCGGCCCTTACTTTTGCATTCTTTAAGTAACTCGTTTGATGCCAGTATAGGATTCGAGTCGTCAGTATATTCATAGGCCATAATATATTTAAGCCAGGGTTCCATACCCATTGCGTAAACATATACTTCGCTAAAATTAAACCTGTTTACAATGTCAATACCTCGTTGGTAGTTTGAGCCTGCCAGGCGACGGGAGTGATCTTTATCCCTTGGAATATCTTCTGATAACAATGGGCCATACAGCCAGCTCATTGGTGCGCCATCACATTCCATCCCCAAAAACAACACGTCAACATCTCCGGTAATTTCATGGATCAACCGGTACATATTGGGCTCAATGTTGCAGGAATCGGCAGCGAATAATATTTTTTTGCTGTTTATTTCAACCAAATGGGCGAGTTTAGTGCGTACATCCAGATCGCAATGCTCGCCAAGGAAAGGGATGCCTGTAATTTTAAGCCCGTCAAGGCTTAGGGTTTGTAATTCTTTTAGTTCGATAACATTTGTAAAGCCTATACTCTCCAAAATAAGGCTCAGGCTTGGGTCCTGTAATGATCCGCCTCCCCCACCCGGAATAATGATATGCCTGATACGGTGCCTAAGCTTTAACAACGATTCGAGCAATACATGATCCTGGTGATTGTGGGTGATCAATACATAATCAATAACATCTGGCAAATCATTATAAGTATATCGCGAAACTTCGGCATCATATCCATAGCTGATAACAGGATCGGCAAGAATAGATAAGTTTGCCGTTTCGAGCAACAGGCAGGCATGACCAAAGTATCTTAACCGTGCTCCTTCCCCGGTATATTTATCGTAAGGCTCTGGTTCTTCCTCTGTAAAGAATGAACGGAATAAATCTTCCTGGTGTGGCTGGATATTTAGTTTACCGCATATTTCTTCAAAAGATTTAGGGGTTCTGTTCATCCCGAAAAATTCATCCAGGGCCTTATCTTTAAAGGGAAGATTAATGCTTATTTTATCCTTATCTTCAAGTACCGGAGTGCTCAAAACAAAAGGTCTGTGATCGTTATCAATTAATGATAAAGAAACTGATTGAAAGGCATCGTTATAATATTTGCTATGATAAAGCAGTGGTTCTATAAACCTGAAACCAGGCGCATTCGATAAATCATAAAAAAGTTCAACATAACCCCGAAGCACTTCGGGTACTTTTTCATACAGTGCCTCAATAGAATATCCTTTGGCTTCCTGTTTCAGCATTCGTGTTAATTCCTTTATTGCCTGCGATAAGGTGATCATGTAGCCTTGATCTTCAAGCGTCGACTTTAACAGGGCCTTCACTTCATCAACACGTTTACCACCATAATCCATAAAGGGGCCGCCTGTCATTTTAGGATCTTTACAAGCTGCAGCATGTACAATTGGTGCCTGTATGTACGACTGCATTATTTTAACATGCCGCCCTTCAATATTCATAGCCGCTGTAGCCGGAGATATTAAATAAGCCCACGCATACCATCCCTGAAATAAAGGTTGTGCAATAACATTCGACCGGAGATATAATTCCTGAGATTTCATTTTTTTTATTTATGTAACCCCGGCAGCAACTTTACAGTCTCCTGCCGGGGTTAAAATGATAAGTATTAACTTAAAATTTGTATTCTATTCTTTATATAATATTAAGTTATTGACTATGGCAAGCCTCCGTAATTTGGTGGCACACCAAGCAATGTATTAATGATTTCGGTACACATTATAAGGGGTGCATCTGAGTTGATATTGGCATTAATAAAAACGGTAATCTCATGCCCGTCAACCATTGCGCCAACTGATGCATAACCCGGTGTTAAACCGCCATGCGTATATATTTTTAGCGGTTTAGTGTCTCCAGGTAATGGTGGGCGATGTACTACAACCATTGCATACCCATAGCCTGTAGGTGGGCAACCCGGTTTTGTTGGATAATAATTTGTAAGTACATTTTTATCAGAGTACTCAGTGAACATTTGTTTTTTATACTTTTCAGGCATCAGGGTATTGTTGTTCAGCCCTGTTGTCCATTTGATAAAATCTGCACCGGTCATATAAATAGCACCTGACGAAAATGCTATATCGCTCATATTTATCCATGCACCGCGTTGATACTTTGAAGCAATAGGAAGCCCTAAAGAATCAAATTTTGTTGTTATCGGCTGATAGCCATCTCCCAGATTTTTTACTGTGTCGCCACCATTGGGATATGCACTTGCCAATAAAAACCCGCTATCATACATTTTAAGCGGTGCAAATATTTTTTCGTGCAAAACCTGGTCATAAGGTTTTCCATATATTTTTTCAACAACAGCACCCAGGATATAGTAATTTCCATCGCTATAATCGAACTGAGTTCCGGGAGCCGGTGCAATAGGGTATGCGCACTGATCCAGAATAAACTCTTCGTGGGTATAGATCTTGCGGGCTACACCGGTTATAAAGTTTGGAAAATTGTCATAAGATGGGATTCCCGATCTCATGGCCAGTAGCTGGTGAATAGTAACCGAACCTAAAGTGGAAACTGCTTTTGTTGTATATGGCAGGTAATATTTCAAAGTGCTGTCGAGCACAATTTTTCCTTCCGATTCTGCTATCAATATTAACGCAGCACAAAATTGCTTACTGATTGAGCCTATTTCAAACTTGGTATAAGTTTCGTTCTTTACCCCCAGTTCTTTATTGGCCATCCCGTAAGCTTTGTTATAAGTCAATACGTTTTTCTCCGAGATACTAACAATTCCTGTAAAGCATCCCTGGTCAACATAATGCTTAATAATGGCATCAATTTTAGCATAGGTAGTTTGAGAAGTGTCTCCCTTTTTAGGTTTACGGGCTTGTGCCTGTAAAAATACCGGCATCAGCATAATACACATTAAGGCCAGCAACAGCCGTCTTAATGGTAATGGTTTGTTTAATTTAATTTTCATGATTTAACAGTTTAGGATTTGTGATTAAAATTAGGTTTAAGGGATAAAGCTAAATTGAGTGGCTTCATTTAGGGGTCGTTCTCGGCTTGGTTTACATTCATGGTTTTTGAAATTTATGTGGGTGTTTAGTTGTTTAATTTATTAATGATATTGATAATGCTATCGGCAAGCTCTTTTGCATAAGGATGTTTCAGCATTGAAAAATGATCGCCATTAGCCTTTACTGTATGAACCTCACCTGCAAATTTGTCCCAGCCTGCTGAATGAATTGATCGATCTTTATTTTCAACACTTCCATTATCAGCGGCAATAAACAGGTGAACAGGAACATTTACTTTTTGCTCAGCAGGATTATATTTAGACCCTAATGTGGCCTTCAATACCTTAACCAGGTTTATAATTTTGTTTGAGTTTTTACTTTCCTCAAGTATGTTCGCATTTTCAAAGACAGTTTTTAAATATGCTAACTGTTCTTTTTCTGAAAGTCTTTGTAATACATCTTTATTGATCTGTGATGATATTCCATTTAGTGCTGCAAATTCAAGCAGCCATGTAGTATCATCCCAACCCTGGCCCTCTGCCTGTACATCAGCTGATGGAGCTGCACAATCCATTATTCCCAGAAAATTTACCTTTTCACCTGCCTGCTCAAGCTGTCGCGACATTTCATAAGCTACCAAGCCACCAAAGGAATGCCCACCCAGTTGATACGGACCTGTCTTTTGTATTTTTCTAATTTCCGAAAGATTTTTACTGGCTATAGCCACAACCCCATTTAAGGCTTCATCTTCGCTTAGTTCATTTAACTGAAGTGCATAAAAGGTTTTTATATTTTTAAATGATCTGCCTAAGTCGCTTAATTGTAAAGCACTACCGCCAGCACCTGGAATAAAAAATAATGGGGCAATAGCATCTCCATCACTAAATTTCACAACTATTTCATTGTCATTGCTATTAATATTAATTGTTAAAAAGATGGCCTGCGAAGCAATATCAGGGTTCCTGAATAAGTCAACCAGTGTCATTTCACTTCCGTATGTGGCATTAATATGGTTTATCAACTGTACTGCAAGCAGGGAATGTCCTCCTGCATCAAAGAAATTATCATGAATGCCAATTGAAGTAATATTTAGCAATGATTGCCAGATGGGTAGTAATTGTAATTCCTGCGGAGTAGTTGGAGCAACATAATTAGCCGCTCCTCTTATTGCAATGTTACTTGATCCTTTTGCCAGTGCAATCCGGTCAATTTTCCCATTTGGAGTAACAGGTAACGACTCCCTTACCTCGAACAAGGCAGGAACCATATATTCAGGAAGGCGCTGAGCCAGGAATTCCTTTAAAACGGGTACTAGTTTTTGAAGGAATTTACCTTTTGCAGGGTGATTAGTATAATCACTTAAGGGTTTATTTCTTTTGTTATTTTCATTGTGAGAATAAAAGTTGGGAGTCATATCGCCAGGCGGCATAAAACAAACATCAAAAGTTGATCTGTCTGTATCAGAGCATAAAACCTCAATTTTATGAGGGATAAGCGCCCCCAGCTCATAAAAATCTTCCGGATTAAAACAGTTCGTAACTTCTGAATCTAACTGAGCCGGATCAAACAAATCTACTTCCGCTTGTAATATTTCGAGTGCTTTTATTTCTTTTACAACACGGTTATTTTTAACCCCTTTTAATAAAACCGGTGTAACTGGCATATCGGTAAGTCCTGCCAGTATTTGCAGCGGAGAAGGTTTATCTGTATTCCAGTTAATATTAACTGGAATTTCGGTATTTAGTAAACCTTCTTTTTCAAAAACAACGTCGTATCTGAACCTGTTCAATTCGTTGTTATACCTGCCTCTTTTCCATAACGTTTTCACCCCGCTTATTGCCGGGATATGGGTAGGCAGTATGCTAAAAAATTCTGGATCTACCAGTAGTTCTTCTTCGTGCTGAACATTTTGATTGATAAGCTTAAGTAATTGCTTGGCATCAATTTGCCCGTTATTTTTAAATAGCGCGATTGAAGCTTGAAAAGCATTGTTTAATAATTCATTCCTGACATCCCCTATAAAAAAATGGCCTCCCGGTGATAACAGTTTTAACCCCGCATTCAATACCTGTAGCAAATACTCCTGATCGGGAAAATACTGTACTACCGAGTTAAGGACTATCATGTCAAACTTACGCGCTGTAACATTAGCTATGTCTATTGCAGTACATTGCTGCACATCTACATTAGTTATTCCTTTTTCAGCAAAAACAGGTCGCAGCGATTCAATTGCATTTGCGGAGAAATCTGTGCCAAGGTAATAATCACAATTTGGCGCTATCCTGAATAATAACAAGCCCGAACCGCAACCTATTTCCAAAACATTTTTAGGTTGATAAGCCATGATCCTTTCAACGGTATCATCAACCCATTGCTTCATTTCATCTTCAGGAATTGCTAAGCCGGTATAACTACTGTTCCAGCCTGAAATATTAAATGTGGCATCTTTGGGTTTAGGCGAGTTTTCACTGTAGGAATCATCAAAGATCTCCCGCCAGTGGGTTACGTGTTCTTGCAATATTTCGTTGCCTGTGTGCGCAATAAGGTCATTTTCCCAATTTGTTTCCGGGCATATATAGGTAAACAACCGCTTGTCGCCGGTATTATCCTCATTTATAACTACGGCGGCATCTTTTACCAACGGATGAGAACGCAGCACCGATTCTATTTCGCCTGGTTCAATTCTGAAACCCCTGATCTTTACCTGGTCGTCCTTACGTCCTAAAAATTCAATTTCACCATCGGCAAGAAACCGTGCACGGTCGCCAGAACGATAAAGACGCACAACCGGACCATTATCAATGCTAAGCAGTACAAATTTATCCCTGTTTAATTCAGGGCGATTATGATAACCTAAAGCCAGGCCACGACCGCCTATATATAGTTCTCCGGGCACTCCAACCGGACTAAGATTATAGCTTTCGTCCAGTATATAAACCAAAATATTATCCATTGGCCTCCCGATGGTTATCCGGTTTATATCAGGATTACAAACTGCAATAGAAGTACAAACAGTTGATTCTGTTGGCCCATAAGCATTGTAAAAGTTTCTGCCAACAGCCCACTTCTTTACCAAATCGAGTGTACAGGCTTCTCCTGCAACTATCAGATCAGTTAACTGAGGGAGCGGTTCATAAGGCAGCAAAGCCAAAAAGCTTGGTGAGAGCGTAATGTGCGAAATTCCCTCATCAGTTAAAAGTTTATTGAATTGTGATAAAGGAGCCAAATTTTCTTTAGCAGTCATAACCAGGCGTGCCCCACAACCAAGCGCCATAAAATATTCGCTTATGGATGCATCAAATCCAGGCGAGGCAAATTGCAATACACTACTTTCGGAGGTTACTTTAAAAGTATGTATTTGCTGCTGTACCATATTTAGCAAACCGCTATGAGCCAGTATAACACCTTTTGGCAAGCCTGTAGATCCTGAAGTATAGATCATGTATGCAGGCTCCCCAGTTTGAATTTTGATAGCCGGGTTTTCCAGACTGTAACTATCAATCTCCTTAGTTTCTTTATCTATAATAATCCGCTCAAACGACTCATTAAAAAACATATCTGCATATCGCGAATGTGTCAGGATGATTTTAGTTTCAGAATCTTCGATAATAAATTTCAGTCGTTCCTGCGGATAGTCCGGGTCAAGTGGCAGATAGCAGCCACCAGCTTTTAAAACAGCCAGTAATCCTATAATTTGACTGGCGGATCTGCCTGCCATTACACCTACCTTTTCATTTCTGGAAAGTTCTTTTCCTATTAGAAAATTCGCAAGCTGGTTCGCTCTGCTATTAAGTTCATGATAGCTAATCTCCACTTCTTCGCAGCGCAGCGCTATTGCATTAGGGTATTGCTCAGCATTTTGTTCAAAAACATCTAAAATTGTTTTATTGTCAAAATCAGTTTTGAGTGAACCACTGAATTTTTCTAAAATCAATTGCTTTTCAGTCAGGTCAAGTATGTTTATTTCAGTAACCTTGCTTTGAGGGGAATGAATTAACCCGGTTAATAAAACTTCAAATTGCGTAATAAAACGCTTAATGGTTGCCTTATCGAAAATATCGGAATTGTATTCTACAACACCCGCAATCCCATTAGCCGATTCTCCTGCAAAAAATGTTATATCATATTTAGACGTGCCGCTATGCGTATTCAGATCACTTATCTCTAAACCCGGTAAAGTAAGTTCATCGTTCCCTGTATTTTGCAATGCAAATGCAACCTGAAAAACAGGACTGTGACTAAGTGCACGTTCAGGCCTGATCTCTTCTACCAATTTTTCAAAAGGAAGATCCTGGTGGTCAAACGCTTCAAGGGATAATTGCCGCACCTGGTTTAACAATTCAGAAAAAGTTACATCAGGATTTAATTTTATTCTGAACACCAGTGAGTTAACAAAAAAGCCTATAAGGCTTTCAATCTCTTTGTGGTTCCTGTTGGCTATTACACTACCGATAACAATATCATCCTGACCTGCCCATCTCGACAATAAAACAGCATATACGCTGATCAAAGCCATAAAAGGCGTAACATTTTTCTCCCGGCATAACTGTTTTAGTCCATCAGATGCTTCCGGCCCAAAGGCATATTTTTCCAATGCCCCGTTAAATGACTGTACAGCTGGACGAGGCCTATCTGTTTGTAGTGAAATAAGTGCAGGTATACCTTCAAGTTGCCGTTTCCAGTAAGCTAAAAGATTATCTAGTGTTTGGCCTGAAAGCCATTTTTTTTGCCATAAAGCAAAATCAGCGTATTGGATAGGCAGATCAGGTAAATTTGCTTGTACTGTGTCATCAACAAAAGCCGTGTAACTCATTATCAATTCCCTGATAAAAATATCTATCGACCAACCATCTGATATAATGTGATGAAGCGTCAGCAGGAAAGCGTGGCTTTTATCTCTCAAACGAATGAGCCTGTAGCGCATCAATTGATCGGTAGATAGGTTAAAGGGCAGCCTTGCTTCTTCGTCTATCATTCTTTGAAGCGCAGCATCTTGCTCGTCACCCTTAAGATGTTCAAGGCTTATCACATTTTTATTGAGCGCTAAAACAGGCTCTACATGCTGATAAACCTCCTCGCCGTTTTCCCTGAACGAAGTTCTGAGCACCTCATGCCGTTTTACTATGAGGTTGAGGCTTTTAAGGAATAAATCTTCGTTCAAATCGCCTTTAAGCAGTAATGCCGCAGGCATGTTGTAAGTTATACCATTTTCACCCTCTAATTGATTAAGATACCAAAGGCGTTTTTGTGAAAATGAAAGCGGAAGGTTTGTGTTTGACCGCTCGGCAGCAGTGATACCGTATGTTGTTTTTTGAACCGAAGACCCTGCTGATTTAATGATCTCCAATATCTGATCTTTAACCTTGCTTATCTCTGTACGGATCTCAACCGGCAATGCTCCTTTAGGGGCAGAAAGTTTTAGCAATCCTTCTTCCTCCCAAAGCTTTACACCCCTTTTTTCTAAATCAATAATTAAATCCGCTGCGTTATTCATTACTAATGTTTTTAAAACTCAAATACTTCATTATCATCATCAGGTACCACTTGTTCCTGTTCGCCTTTTGTTTCGTTGATAAATAGCTGCAACTCCGCTGCAAAGCTTTCAATATCCGGATGATCAAACAGTTTTTTTAATGGGAACTCTATTTCAAACTCAGCCCTAACCCGCGAAATACATTGGGTTGCTAAGAGGGAATGGCCGCCAAGCGCAAAGAAATTATCTTTAATGCCAATTTGTGGCAGTCCAAGCACAAGCGTCCAGATGCTATGAATTTTCTCCTGTAATTGATTTGCAGGAGGTATATAGTTATCATCGACTGAAACGTTCACTTTATAATTATCCTTTAGTGCTTTCCTGTCGGTTTTCCCGTTTGGCGTAAGAGGGAATTTATCAAGGTTGGTAAAAGCAGAAGGGATCATATAAGCAGGCAATCTGGATTGCAAAACCTCTCTTATCTTTAAGGAAGAGACGTTTTCCCCCTGTTCTGTTATCATAAATGCAAGGAGACAATCATTATTTTGGTTGTCCTTTCCGGCTATTACAACGGCTTCGTTTATGCCTACCATTTCTTTCATTACAGATTCAATCTCCCCGGTTTCAATTCTGAAACCGCGAATTTTTACCTGCTGATCTATCCTTCCTAAAAATGAAATTGTTCCGTTGTGTGTCCATTTTGCAAGGTCACCGGTACGGTAAATGCGATTACCGGGGTGTTTGATGAAAGGGTTTGCAATAAATTTTTCATTAGTCAATGCAGGTAATCCTAAGTAGCCATTTGCCACACCGTCTCCTCCTATATATAATTCCCCGGCAACACCTATGGGAGTCGGCTGCTTCAACTCGTCAAGTATATAGAATTGCGTGTTTGCAATAGGGCCACCAATCATGGCATAACCATTAGCAGAAAGATGCCGATCCGGATCGATCTGGAGCACAGAAGACCAAATAGTGGTTTCTGTAGGGCCATACATATTCCAAACGGATTGTGTGCGGTTTACTAATTCCCCGGCAAGCTCATTTGGTAAGGCCTCCCCTCCGCACAAAACTTTTAATGTCGAAGAACCAGCCCACCCATTATTCAGTAACATCTGCCAGGTGGTAGGCGTGGCCTGCATAATTGTTGGTCTTATTTTTTGCAGGCAGGATATTAGCCTTAAAGGGTCCGAAGCAACTTCATCCTGCAGTAATGCAAGTGTCGCCCCGCTTGTTAAAGGGAGAAATATTTCAAGCCCTGCAATATCAAACGATATGGTTGTAACCGCAAGCAGCACATCATGTTTATCAATACCCGGCTCCAGTTTCATGGAAGCAATGAAATTACTTAATGCTCCGTGGGATATTTGAACACCCTTTGGTTTGCCTGTAGAACCCGAAGTATAAATTACATAAACAAGATCATCCGGCTGAACTTCAACACCCGGATCGGTAGCAGAGCTATCCACAATCTTATGTTGCAAATCTTCTATAGTTATTATAGAAGCTTGCTCCTGTTTCCAAAGCGGCCTGTATTTTTCTTCTGTAAGTAAGATCGAAGCTTTAGAATCCTGCAACATGTAATGCAACCGTTCCGCAGGGAATTTTGGATCCAGTGGTAAATAGGCCGCACCTGATTTGAGTATAGCAAGTAAACAGATCACCATTTCGGGTGAACGATCCATACAAAGACCTACTAACTCGCCCGATTTTAATCCGGTACTTAGTAAATAGTTAGCAAGTTTATTAGCTCTTAAATTTATTTCGCCATAACTGTAGTTTTCACCTTCAAATAATAGTGCAGTGGTTTCAGGATGTGTCAATGCATAAGATGTAAAGTCTGCAATAACAGGCTTTACATCCTCAACAATCACAGCTTTCGAATTAAAAGTATCTAAAATAAGACTTGTTTCTTGCTGATCTACAAGGGAGATCTGACCTAAAGTTTGATCTGCTCCTGCAACAAAACCTTTTAAAATGCTAAACAGGTGTTTCAGCAACCGGTTAATAGTTTCTTTCTCAAAACGGGAAGAATCGTAACTGATGCGGAAAGTAAGTGAAGTTCCGGGTAGCACCATCAGTGTTACCGGATAATGTGTCTGTTCTGAAAATTTTACCGATCCAATTGTCAGGCCTTGTATTCCCTCGTCAACTGACTTATCTACTGGATAATTCTCAAATATTATAAGTGATTCAAACAATGGCTGGTTTCCCTCAACTCCCGAAAATTCACGTATTTTGGTTAGCGAAGTATAAGAGTAATTATCCCTTTCCAGTTGTTTTGACTGTAATCCCTGCAGCCACTTACCTAATTCTTCATCATTATTTATCCTCACCCGCACAGGTACAGAATTAATGAACAGGCCCACCATCTTTTCAACGCCTTCAAGTTCCGGTGGTCTGCCGGAAACAGTGGCGCCAAATACAACATCATTAGTGCCTGAATACCTGCTCAACAATAATGACCACGCTGCATGGACAAGAATATTTAGGGTAATACCTTCATTTTGTGAAAACTGTTTAAGGGCAACTTCCAATTCGGGATCAAGTCCTGTTATGCATTCCTGTATCCGGTCTTTTTCACTGATACCTGATTGATAATGATCTATACCAAAAGGTGTAGGGTGATAAAACCCATCCAGATACTTAACCCACCAGTTCCTGGCGGCGGTTTCGTCTAATTTTGCTAGCCAGCTTATAAAATTCACATAGGGCTTTGTATGCGTAACGTGTGGCTCTATTCCTGATTGCAAGCCCTCGTATTGGTCAAATACTTCCCGAAGGATAATAGGCAAGCACCAGCCATCCATCAAGATATGGTGATGCGTCCAGCAGAAAAACCATTCATCGTTTTGCAAACGACTTAATTTAAAGCGTGTTAATGGTGCTTTTGAAAACGCAAAAGGCTTTTGAATATCTGATTCAATAAATTTTTCGGCCTCACCATTTTCATTAGTCCATACTTCTTCACTCCATATAATATCAGCTTTATTAAAAACCACTTGAGTCGGAGCATCAAGTCCGTCCCAGAAAAAAGCTGTTCGGAAAATATCGTATTTGTTGATTACGTTTTGCCAGGCTTTTTTAAACATGCGGGCATTGAGCTTTCCTTTTATATTCACACTTAACTGCTCCCTGTATGAAACAGACAATGGGTTGAGCAATGATTCAAAAAGCAATCCCTGTTGCAAAGGCGATAGCGGATATATGTCAGCAACATCAGGTAATGAATAACCGTTTTCTTTTATCTGCTCAGAAAGCACTTCCAGGTTATGTTCATTCAGAATAGAAACGGGAAAATCAACCGCGCTTATTCCGGCTGTTCCGGGCTGCAGGCAATGATTTATTAGCTTATTAAGGTTAGCCAGGAAGGATTTTGAAAGGTTATCTATTGTTTCATAGCTATGTTGATGCTTATCGTACTCAATCGCTATTTTAAGCCGTCCGTTAATGATGATTAAATTCACGCTCAATAAATGGGTGCGGTGATTGTTCTGACTTTGTTCAAATCCGCAATCAGTATCAGAAAACCTCCAGCCATTGTTAGCAGTTATTGAAGAATCACTTTGGCCCAGGTAATTAAATATAACCTGCGGGTGTTGCTTCATGCTGAATCTTTCCGGTTCATTTGAAAGGTATCGCAACAATCCATAACCAATTCCTTTATTAGGGATAGCTCTGTATTGTTGTTTTATCGATTGTAAAACCTCTCCTGAATTAGCATTTTCAGAAAGATGAAAAACTACAGGATATGCAGACGTGAACCATCCAACAGTGCGTGAAATATCTATATCATTTACCAGTTCTTCCCTTCCATGGCCTTCAAGTTCAATAAAAGCTGTATCACTTCTTGTCCATTGGTTAAGCGATTGGACAAATGCCGAAAGTAACACTTCCTGTATATGAATACGATAAGCAGCAGGAACAACTTTAATCAAGTCTTGTGTGCTGTTTTCGTCCAGATAGTGTGCTACAATACCCGTCGAATTTATTTTAAAATCCGTTATCTCTTCAACTGGAACAGGCTTTATTTCTAATGAACTGATCTTTTCCCAATACCTTATTTCATCCGAAGAGATGTCGTTTTTTGCATATCTGGTTATGGCGTTTATCCACTCTTTAAATGAATGAGTTTTTTCTGGCAGATTTGATGAAGGTGGATTATTAGTCAGATTGAAAAAATCTTCCAGTAAAATTCTCCATGAAACACCATCAACCACCAAATGATGAGCAATGAGCAACAGCCTCGAAGGCATGTTATCTCCCATGGTGAAGAATGCGGCTTTAAAGATTTTCCCATTTTCAAGGCTGAGCTTGGATTGCAGCTCGTTTGCTATTTCAAGGAATTGGCTTTCTTTTTCTTCATCCTGAGAATTACTTAAATCATAACTTACGAAAATTTCTTCCGGACTTTCAGGCATTATTTCCTGTATCCAGATATTACCCGTGTCCTTATAGAAACGAGCACGCAGGATATCATGATGTGCTATCAGTTTACCAAGTGCTTGTTCAATTATTCCTGTATCTGTTTTCTGATCAGTTTCTAACAAAGCCGCCTGGTTAAAGTGGTCGGGAAATGCAAATTCCTGACAAAAAAACCATTGCTGAATTGGTGAAAGCGGCACCTTTCCTACTATAGGGCCTTGTTCAGCAGTAGTTCTACTTTTTTCCTTTGCAACTGCTGCCAGGGAGGCAATGGTTTGATTTTCAAAAATATCCTTGGGTGTAAATTCGAGCCCGGCCGATCTTGCTCTCGATACAATTTGAATACTTAAAATGGAATCTCCACCAAGTTTAAAAAAATTATGATGGATACCCGCATTTTCAACTCCAAGAACGCTCTCCCATATTTCAGCAAGCTTTTTCTCCTGTGCATTGCGTGGTGCTGTATACTCATTTAATGTACGGACATTTCCTTTAGCATAAGCCTCGAGCGCTTTTTGATCTATTTTCCCATTTAGCGTTAATGGAATTTCTTCCAGCGTTATAATGCTATTGGGTTGCAGATAAACTGGCAATTTATCTTGTAAAAACTCCTCAAGTCCAATTTGGTCTTTGTTTATAACATCTTTATAAAGGGTTACAAAAGCTACAAGTCTTTGATGTCCATTAGCATCCTGTTGTACCTGTATTACTGCCTCCATAACTGAGGGGTGACTTTTCAGGGTGGCCTCAATCTCTCCAGGTTCAATCCTGAATCCTCTTAGTTTAACTTGCCTGTCAATACGGCCGATATAGCAAATGTTCCCGTCTGGCAGAAATTTAGCCAGATCACCAGAGCGGTACATTTTTGCATCAGTTTTTTTAGAGAAAGGATCATCAATAAACCGCTGTGCGTTAATTTCAGGTAGATTGATATACCCTGCTGCAATTCCAATACCGCTGATAAATAGTTCACCTGGTATTCCCGGTGGCAAGGGAAGCAGATTTTCATCAAGGATATAAATTGCTGTATTGCCTATAGGCTTGCCAATGTTCAATGGCCCTCCATCAGTATCACAAAGTGTAAGCGAAGCACAAACCGTATATTCTGTTGGGCCATATGCATTGATAAAATTGCGGCCTTCTCCCCATATACTCACTAATTCAGACTGACAAGCTTCTCCAGCAACTATTAAAGTTTTTAGAGATGGAAGTTTTGTATAAGGTAGTACCTTAAGTATAGATGGCGGGATTATCACATAGCTGATCTCTGTATTTTCCAGTAAAGAGATCAAATCTGGCCCAGGTAGCATTTTTGCTTTTGGAGCCATAACAACAGTAGCGCCCGCATAAAGACAAACAAATATTTCGGCAATCGAGGCATCAAAACTAAGTGAAGCAAATTGCAGCGTTTTGCTGTTTCCCCCAACTAAAAATCCTTTCCCTAACTCAATTGAAAGGTTTAATAAACCTATGTGACGCAGCATTACCCCTTTGGGGTTCCCTGTGGAACCGGAAGTATAAATTATATAAGCAAGTGATTCTGGGTTAATAACCCGGTTAATATGTCCGCCATGACTGTATGTTACGGCTTCCCTGGTATTAATAAATGGCAGGTCAAATCCTTTTAATATGTTCTCCTCTCCTGCCAGGAATTTTACCTCTGCATCAAGAAGCATAAAGCTTATCCTGTCCAATGGGTATTCCGGATCGATCGGTACGTATACCCCACCTGCTTTCATTATTCCGAGTATGGCTGATAATATGCGGATTGACCGGATAGCAATTACACCTACCCTATCTCCATTCCGCAAACCCTTGCTTAGCAAATAACCCGCGAAGTTGTTGGCTTCGTTTTCAAGCTGTTGGTAAGTAAGCGATGAGCCATCATATTCAAAAGCTATATGTCCTGGTTTTTCTTTAGCTATTTCAGCAATACGGTCTAATACAGTTTTATTTTCAGGTAAAGGATAATCTGTATTATTCCAATCGTAAACTATTTTCCTGTATTCGTTTTCATTTAGTAATGGCAGGGATTTTAAACTTTGCTTTGGATTTTCAGTCATTTTTTCTAAAAGACCGCAGAAGTGATTTGCCATCTGTTCAACAGTCGAATGTAAAAACAAATCATTGTTGTATTCCATTATTGCCTTTAACCCCGCAGGAGTATCCTCTACAGAAAGGTATAGGTCATACTTAGCTATTGGCCTTGTCAGATCCTTGGGAGCTATCTTTAATCCCGGAATTTCAAATGCAGGCATCGGCATGTTCTGCATATCAAAAGCTACCTGGAAGACAGGACTATAACTCATATCCCTTTCAGGCTGAATTTCTTCAATCACCTGGTCAAAAGGAATATCCTGATGAGCATAAGCTTCAAATGCCAATTGCTTTACCTGTTCAATCAATGAAAGAAAATTATCCGCATCCTCAAGATTTACCCGGTAAACAATAATATTAATAAAGAACCCTATAAGCGCTTCAGTTTCTTTGCGGTTACGGTTTGCTATTGATGAACCAATCAATAGCGTATTTTGACGGCCATATCTTGATAATAGCAATGAATAAGCCGAGAGAAGTGTCATGAACAAGGTTGCGCCCTGCTTGTTACTTAAGTTTCTGAGTTTTGTAGATAGCTCTGCAGAGAGTGCGAACCTATGGGCGCTGCCATTTTCAGTACGGATTGCAGGTCGTGGCTTATCAGTCGGAAGATCAAGGATAAAAGGTGCGCCAGATAATTTGTTTTTCCAGTAAGCTAACTGCGGTTCAAAAAAGTGTTTGTTTTTAAGCTCGCGCTGCCAGCTGGAAAAATCAGAGTATTGAATCGGTAATGATGGCAGCGATGAGGGTTCGCCTGATGAGAATGATTGATAAAGCGCGATTAACTCACCAATAAATACCCCTGAAGACCAGCCATCAGAAATGATATGGTGCATATTAACGGATAGTACATATTCATCTTCAGCGATCTTGAATAATATAGCTCTTATCAATGAATCGTGCTCCAGGTCGAAGGGTTTAGCTGCCTCATTAGCTATTAAGCCTTCCAAAGTATCATTTTCGGCAACTATAACAGGTATAATGAAAGGCTGTGCTTCCTTTACAAGCTGGTAGGCCTTTCCGTCAACATCATGGAAATTTGTTCTTAAAATCTCATGCCTGTTAATAATTTCGGTAAATGCGTTTTGCAAAGCCTTTTTATCAAGGCGACCATCAATTTTAATAGCCTCAGGAATATTATAAGAAGCAGATTGGCCTTCGAGCCTGTCAAGGAACCAAAGCCTTTGCTGGGCAAATGATAGTTGTGATCTTTCTTTTCCTGTTACACGAACAATAGGCGGGAAATCATTTTCAATAACACTCCCCTTTAATTTTTCTATTAATGAAGCTAATTGATCGATAGTTGGATTTTCAAGAACTTCTTTTACACCAATATTAACCTTGAAAGCGCCGCGGATACGCGAGGTCATTTGGGTGGCATTTAGCGAGTGCCCGCCCAATTCGAAGAAATTATCAAATATTCCTGGCTTTTGTATTTTTAATATCTCAGCCCATATTGCGGCTATTATTTCCTGAACCGGTTTACCTGGAGCACTATATTTCGTGGTTGTTGCGGCAATCACTTTCAAACCATTGAGCAGTGCTTTTTTGTTAGTTTTCCCGTTAGATGTAAGCGGGAAATCATCAACAACCTGGTATTGCGCAGGCAGCATATAAGCCGGCAAGTGCCGTTGTACGGTTTTCTTTAAATCTTCCAGTTTAAATGAACTAAGCTCCGCAACTTTAACAAAAGCAACAAGGTTTGTTTCCTGTGAGCTATTCTTAACCGGCAATACAACAACATCAATAACACCGGGATATTTATTAATATGGCTTTCTATTTCCCCGGGTTCTATACGATAGCCCCTTACTTTTACCTGGTCATCGCCCCGGCCAAAATATTGGATATTGCCATCTTCAAGCCAGCACCCGATATCTCCGGTACGATAAATCTTTTTCCCAGCTTCAAATGGAGAATCTATAAACCGTAAAGCTGTCTGCTCAGGTTGCCTAATATATCCTTCAGCGAGACAGGTACCGCCGATATAAATCTCTCCTTTTATTCCTGTAGGGATAGGCATCATTGCTTCATTCAGGATATAAATGGAAGTATTGGCAACAGGCTTACCTGCGTTTATATTACCAGTTGAAACGGCAGTTGCTGTACACCCAATGGTGGCCTCTGTTGGGCCATACTCATTAAAAATAATTACTCCCGGCCATTTATCATTTACAATCTGCATATGTTCTTCTTTTAACGCTTCACCGCCAGCTATCAACGTATGCAACTTATTATTTCCTTCGGGGATATCTTTCAGCAATGTTATATGCGATGGGGTTAGCTTTACTGTATCGAGAGTTCCTTCCGGGCCAAAAACATCCTCCATAATTAACCCAATCTCAGTCTCCCCATATATTTTTATGGTTTTCCCTTTTGAAAGAGGAATAAAAATACTTGAAAGCGTAAGATCGAAAGCCGGCGATGTAAATAGCGGAAAATCGCCGCCATCAGGGTTTTGAGTAAAATAATAGTCATCTGCCCAAACAATATAATTAAGCAGACTTAAATGATTTATTTTAACCCCTTTAGGTTTTCCTGTAGAGCCCGAAGTATAAATTATATAAGCCAGATCTTCAGGATTTGGGGCAATATTTTTCAGCCCCTGCTGTAACGTTATAATTGTATTATTGATAATTTTTGGGTCGATGACGATGAGAGACCCTTTTTCAACTTCTTCTACCAAATCAGAATTCTGACTGATCAATATCTTTACCCTGGCATCTTTAATAAGAGAGTGGATGCGTTGATGAGGTAATGAGGTATCGATTGGTAAAAAGGCAGCACCTGCTTTCATGATGCCCAGTATAGAAACTATAAGATCAATGCTTCTTTCCTGCAATACAGCTACAATGTCGCTTTTTGCTAAACCTTTGGAAAGCAACACATAACGCATCACATTTGCCTGATGGTCTAATTGCTGGTAAGAAATAGATTCATCTCCACAAACAATAGCAATGCTATCTGGGGCCTCCTTTATGCGGTTGTTGATAAGATCGAGTACTGTTTGTCCTGATGGAATTGCGGTTGATGTATTATTAAACCTGATAAGTACTTCTTCCCTTTCAGTTTCACTTAAGATGGAAACCCTTGCAGGTACCTGCTGAGGATTATTTAAGATGGAACGAATGGCAGTCTCAAGATGACTAAAGAGTTTTTCTATTTCCTTTTGCTCAAAACTATCCTTAAAATAATTCATTTGAAACCTCAGTACCGGGCCTCGTGGAATTATCATTAAGGTTAGCGGGTAATTTGTTTCTTCAAATGATTTTACATTTTTAATTTCTAATCCGTGAAAACCTTGCTGGGCAGCTGCATCAAAAGGATAATTTTCAAAAACCAACAAACTCCTGAATAAAGGCATGTCGCCCGAAACATCCGATGCTTTTTTGATATCAACTAAAGGTGTAAAAGAAAACTCGTTCCTTTCGTTGTTCTTGTTTTGAAGATCTTTTAGCCATGTAACAATGTCTGTGTTCCGATTTATATTAACTTTTACAGGCAATGAATTGATAAAAAGCCCGACTATCGATTCTACATTTTGCAGTTCAGGTGGGCGACCGGAGACCGTTGCACCAAAAACAACTTCATTTTCACCACTATAAGTACCAAGTAATATTGACCATGCTCCCTGGATTAAAATATTGGTTGTTATCCCGGCATGCTTCGTCCATTCAAAAATTTCTTTCGATAGCTTCGGCGAAAGATCATGTGTATATTCGGCATAGCCATGGCTGACATGATTTTTATCCACTAAAATAGCATCGCCAATACCTAATGATGTTGGCGTATCAAATCCTGCCAGTTCTGTGCTCCAAAACTCTCCCGCCTTTTTATGATCCTGCTTGCCAAGCCATGAGATATAATTTTTAAAAGGTGGAGTAGCCTGAAATTGTATTGATTTATGTATTACAAGCGCCTCATACCTTTTGAAGAGTTCATCCAGAATAATACCCGAACACCAGCCATCCATAAGCATATGGTGATGGCTCCAGATAAATTTCCACGATTTTTCTGTGGTCCTAACAAGCATGCAGCGCATTAGTGGCGCCTGTTCGTGATTAAATCCTTTCCTGCGATCATCACGCAGCAGCAGTTCGAATTTTTCTGCAATTTTAGTTTGATCGAGTCCGCTCCAGTCGAGTGTTTCCCAAGGTAATGTGGCAGTTTTGAGTACCACCTGTACCGGTTTATCAAGTCCGTCCCAATGAAATGAAGTACGAAAAACAGGGTAGCGATTAACTATTTCCTGCCATGCCTGCTTAAATTCCTGTAGCTTAATTTCCCCTTCAAACTCACAACTAACCTGCTCAAAGTAAGCTTCAGAATCCGGCTGCGCCAACTGGTGGAACAACATGCCTTCCTGCATTGGCGAAAGAGAATAAATATCTTCTATCAGATCTTTGTTCATCACCTGTTTAAAATTTAAATTGAGAAAAAAGATGATCAAGCTGATCTTGTTCTAATCCAGCTTCGGGAAAATCAGATGGCGTATATCCTCCGGCTTCATTGTTAAGGCAGTGAGCTGTCAATTCATTTAATGCAGTTATATAGTCGGCGGCAAGTTTTTTAATTGTAAGTTCTTTATGGACTTGAGGACAATAGATCCAGTCAATAATTAATCGGTCATCAATAACAATAGCATTAATTTCAATGAGATATTTACGTTTTGCTTCCGCATCCTGATCATTGCCTGTTGGGTGTGTTGAAATTCTCCATTCCGAAGTTCCCGGCAATGCCTGGGCAGATTGCCCCAAATAGTTAAAGATCACTTCCGGTTGTTGCAGGTGTGCCAGGCTTTTCTTTATATAGCCTTCCTGGTTGCCATATTTTATAAGGCCGTAACCAACCCCATTATTAGGGATGCTTCTTAACTGTTCTTTTACTGATGTAATTATTGATGATGTCCCGTTTGCATCATTCAATTCAAGCAAAACCGGATAAATTGACGTAAACCAGCCAACTGTTCTGCTTACATCTACATTGCCAAAAACCTCTTCTCTGCCATGGCCTTCCATTGCAATCAATAAATTCCTGCGGCTTGTATATTTATTAAAGGCTATCAATAACGCTGAAAGGAGCAGGTCATTTACATTGGTATTATAGGCTGTATGAGCAGTTGATATTAAAGCTTTAGTAACCTCTTCATCAAGTTGGTTTGAGTAAGTTTGAGAGTTTTTTATCGTATTATCTGCTTTGCCTCCATCCATGTCCACCGTTAGTGGGCTCGCCTCCATGCGGTTTTCACTTATCCAGAATGGTACTTCTTTTGCCAGTTCAGGCGATGAAGAGTAAGATAATGCTGCCGAAGCCCAGGCTTTAAATGAAGATGTTTTTTTAGGCAGATCTATCTTCTTACCTGAATTTAGTTGTGAGTAGGCTGTTGATAAATCCTCTAATAAAATTCTCCACGATACTCCATCTACTACCAGGTGATGAGCTACCAAAAACAGCATGGATTCATCACCAAAATTATAATACCTGGCTTTTAAAACCGTCCCGTTAAATATATCAAGAGATCTTTGTAGTTCATTTATGTCTTCCATCAAACTGGTTTGTATTTCAGTTTGAGAAAGGCTGTCAAATTCTTTAGTGCCAAAACTTGATATTACATCTTCTACTTGTTGAATGTACTCTTCATAATTATCGCCATTTATTTTTAAGCGCATCCTGAGCATATCATGATGCGTAATAATTTTTAATAACGCAGTTTCAAAATATGCAGGGTTAAAATCCCTGCCTACCTTTAATAAAAGAGATTGGTTATAATGAGAAGCCTTGTTAAACTGTTGCTCAAAGAACCACTTATGAACAGGTGTAAGCTGAATATTACCAGAAACAGGACCCTGCTCTATTGCTACTGGAGCCACTTTTTCTGCAACCGAGGCTAAACCAGCAATGGTGAGCTGTTTAAACAATTGTTTCAATGTTATCATAATTCCTTCGCGGTTTGCGCGCGAAACGATCTGGATCCCGATGATAGAATCGCCTCCAATGGTGAAGAAATTATCTGTTACACCTACTTTTTCTTTACCCAGTACTTCTTTAAAAATATTTACGAGGGATGTTTCAATGTCTGAAACAGGAGCTGTATAATCTTCTTCATTATTATCTCCTATCTCAATTGTAGAAAGTTTTTGGCGGTCAATTTTAAAATTGGGCGTAAGCGGCATCTCCTCTATTCGAGTGATGAGCGAAGGCACCATATAAGCAGGGAGTTTTTTAAAAAGTGCTTTTTCTATTTCTTCAGATTGCAGCTCCCCGTCAACAGACACATAAAATGCGGCAAGACTAACACTTTGATTATTGAGACGCGTAACTACCGCAGCCTCTTTAATACCTGCAATTTCAAGTAAGGTACTTTCTATTTCACCTGTCTCAATCCGGTAACCTCTTATTTTTACCTGACTATCTTTCCGGCCCACATATTTCAAGTTTCCGTCCTGTAACCATAAGCCAAGATCTCCAGTACGATATATTTTTTCACCCTCAACAAAAGGAGAATCCAAAAACACAGCATCGGTGAGCTCTGGCTGTTGATAATAGCCATTTGCCAGCCCTGCTCCACCGATATAAATTTCGCCAACTGCGCCTTGGGGTAAAAGCTTTTCGTTTTTATCGAGTATATAAATTGAAGTGTTGGCAATAGGGCGGCCTATAGTAATATTGCCCAGGCTTACTTCTGCAACTGTACAGCCAACAGTAGCTTCTGTAGGGCCATATTCATTAAAGATTTTTATATGTGGCCATTTGTTTTTAACCAGCAAAACATGATCTTCCCTTAAAGCTTCACCGCCAACAATTAAAGTGCGCACATTAGTTTTACCTGAAGTAATATCCGTCAATAGTGTAATATGCGATGGCGTTAATTTCAGGGTATCAATTTTGCTGTTTCCGTTAAAAATTTCAGCCAGCACTTCTCCTGCATCATTGTTGCTAAAAATTTCAATTTGTTGCCCTTTTATTAATGGAATAAAAATTGAAGTAATAGTAAGATCAAATGAAACAGAGGTAAATAAAGGAAAGCTGCCACCTTCGGGATTATGTTGGAAATAATATTCCTTTGCCCAGTTCAAATAATTAAAAGCGCTTGCGTGACTTATTGCGACTCCCTTTGGTTTACCTGTAGAGCCTGAAGTAAAGATCATGTAAGCCATCGACTTATTTTCTATTACAATATCAGATCCTTCAGTAATTTCCGGCAGGTCGTCTAACTGCAGATCAATCGCAAATATATTTCCGGTGAAAAATGGTATATCAAATAAAAAACTGGAGGTTGTTATCAGGGTTTCTGCACCAGATGCAGTTATCAGGTATTCAATTCTTTCTTTTGGATATGATGGATCAATTGGCACATATGCCGCACCCGATTTAAGTATTCCCAAAATCCCTGTTATTGATAAATCCGACCTTTCTGTCATCAAGGCGATGGTCGAACCAGGATTTAGCCCAAGTTCCTGATGGAGGTACTGCGCCAGTTGAGAACTTTTAATATCCAGTTCTTTATAAGAAACACTTTTTCCTTCAAATACAAGAGCTGTATTTTCAGGATAGAGTTTTACTGTTTCTCTAAAAAGATCAATTACAGTTTTGTTATTCTTTTCACACCGTGACGGGTTTAGGTTCAATAAATATTCCACTTCATCATGTGTTAAAATTTCAATGGAAGAGACAGGGATATTAATGTCGTTAAAAGCATTTTCCAGCTGATTTAAGTGCCCCTGCAATAATTTGGCTCTGTATTCAGAGAATATCAGAGGATCGTACTTAAAGCTTATCCTATATAATTCCGGGTCAATATTTATTTCTATGTCAAATTGCTGCTTTGTAAGTTGTACATGCAGGTTACTGGTAATTAATATATTGGAAATAATAGTATTCCCTAATCCAAAATTCTCCTTCGCTAATTGTTCAAAAGGGTAATCAGCATAACTAAAACTATCTTCAATAACCTGGATAGAATTACTTAAAAAATCTTTTAAAGTGTCATTATCTCCTTGTTGTAATACAAGCGGGAATGTTCCAGCATTTTGTGTGGA
>Ga0206904_1089_pt1 | contig 23149 bp, 21 predicted proteins | sample Alteio_BWOrgHeat_42_FD_152981 | JGI IMG/M metagenome (GOLD analysis project Ga0206904, IMG submission 152981) | Enriched cells from forest soil in Barre Woods Harvard Forest LTER site, Petersham, Massachusetts, United States -... | ecosystem: Environmental > Terrestrial > Soil > Temperate forest >...
ATTTCCGCCTTATCAAACCATCATCGGTGATACGGTGGTTCAACAGATAGCTTATCTGGGCCGTTTCAAAAAACGTTTTAAAATGATGACAAACACCCCTAAACTGTCTAATTAAGAAAATATGAAAATAAAGTTTGTAAGTTTAATGCTGACGGGCGCTGTATGCCTGTCGGGAGCTGCTTTTGCCCACGATGGTGGTGGCAAAGCAAAAACCCCTCCTCCTCCACCAGAAACCCCTAAAAAGTACATCGACCCGGCCAACATGGACCTGTCGGTAAAACCGGGCGACGATTTTTTTGAATATGCCAACGGCGCATGGATCAAAAAAAATGCTATCCCTGCCGATAAAACCAGTTGGGGAAGCTTCATTATGCTACGCGATGAGAACAACAAAAACCTCATCAGCCTTTTAAATGAAGTAAGCGCCGCGCCCGCACAACCTAAGGGCAGTTTAAAACAACGTGTTGGCGACCTGTTTGCCAGCGGTATGGATACTATAGCCATTGAAAAAGCCGGTTATAACCCTATTAAAGGCGACCTGCAACGTATTGACAAAGTAAGCACTACGCAACAGGTTTTAGATGAGATGATAACCGAACGCTTAAGCGGTGATGGTAACGCTTTATTTGGCGTAGGCGTTGGTCAGGATTCAAAACATCCTAGCCGCAATATCGTATCGTTCAGGCAAGGTGGTACTACCCTGCCAGATCGTGACTATTATTTGAAAGATGATCCGCGCAGCGCTAAAATACAAGCCGCGTACAAAAAATATATTGTTACACTGTTCACTTTGACAGGTACACCGGCTGATGAGGCTGAAAAGAACGCGAACACGATCTATGATCTGGAAAAAACTATAGCAGGTTTTCAAAAAAGCCGCATAGCCTTACGCGATCCTAACGCCAGCTATAACAAATTCTCGGTTGCCGATTTTAGCAAAACCACCCCTAACCTGAACTGGGCGGTGATATTGCCGAAATTAAAAATGCCAGGACAAGATACTGTGATCGTTGGTCAGCCTGATTTCTTTAAAGCTGCCGATGGTCTATTGACATCGGTACCTGTATCTGACTGGAAAGTTTACCTGAAATGGCAAATACTAAAAGGTTCGGCAGGCTATTTAAGCTCCGACTTTGTGAAAGCCAGCTTTAACTTCAACAGTGTACTATCGGGTCAAAAAGTACAAACCCCTCGCATTGAGCGTATGTCGGGTTTGGTTGATGGCAGCTTGGGCGAATTGCTTGGTCAGCTTTATGTTGAAAAATACTTCACCCCTGCGGCTAAAGCTTACATGGTGAACCTGGTAAACAACTTAAAAAGCACATTGGGCGACCGTATCAAGCGTGTTGACTGGATGAGTGACGAGACCAAAGCACGCGCGCTAAAAAAATTGGCCGCTTTTACTGTTAAGATCGGCTATCCCGATAAATGGCAGGAATATAATGGCATTGTGATAGACCGTAACGATTATGCCGGTAACTTAAAACGCATCTCTATCTGGAGGTATAACTATAATGTTAGCCAGTTAGGCAAACCGGTTGATAAGACCCGTTGGGGAATGACCCCGCCTACGGTTAACGCTTACTATAGCCCTGTAGGTAACGAGATCGTTTTCCCTGCTGGTATATTGCGTTTCCCTTTCTTTGATTTTGGTGCCGATGATGCTGTTAATTATGGCGGTATAGGTGTAGTTATCGGTCACGAAATGACCCACGGTTTTGACGACCAGGGCCGCCAATATGATGCCGATGGTACCCTGCGCGACTGGTGGACCAAAAGCGATGCTGATAACTTTACGGGCCGTGCACAAAAAGTGGTTAATGAGTTCAACGGATTTATGCCGGTTGATACCATGCACATTAAAGGCGCTTTAACTTTAGGTGAGAACCTTGCCGACCTTGGCGGTATAAACATAGCATACGAAGCTTACAAGAAAACCAAACAAGGCCAGTCGAACGCTAAGATCGATGGGTTTACCGGCGACCAGCGCTTCTTCCTGTCGTTCGCACAGGTATGGCGTGGTGCACAGCGCCCTGAAGCTTTGGCACAACAGTTAATGACCGACCCACACTCGCCAGGTAAATACCGTACCGACGGCACTGTGGTGAACATTGATGCATGGTACACAGCATTTGATGTGAAACCAGGTGATAAGATGTACAAAGCTCCTGCTGACAGGATCAAGATCTGGTAAGCCCCCTCTAAATCTCCCCCTGAAGGGGGAGACTTTAAAAATATCGAAAGCCTCCGCAGATAGCGGGGGCTTTTTTGTAGGCTATATTTGGATAAATTTTAATTTATAGCTATATTGTACAATTGCGAGTTAGTTGCAAATGAAAAGTAAATACTTGAAAATAATTCCTACTTTATCCCCCCTTTGTTATTCATTGGCTTTAGTCGGTGATAAAATTGAAGAGCAAGTATTTTTGAGGATACCGACAAATACCACCCTGCTTTGCAACAAGGCAAAAGACAAAATATAAAGACCATGTGCAGGTCTGCACATTTACGCATTTGCAAATGATCTTTATCTTTGCCACAATGATCATCCATCAATTCTATGACACGGGCCTGGCACATGCATCGTATGCAATAATCAGCCAGGGCAAAATGGCGGTAATAGATCCCGCCCGCGACCCACAACCTTATTATGACTTCGCTGCCGAACACGGTCCGGAGATCATCGCCATCATTGAGACACACCCACATGCCGACTTTGTAAGTTCGCACCTGGAAATGCACCAAAAAACCGGCGCTGTCATCTACGTAAGCAAACTGGTTGGTGCCGATTATCCGCACTGTACTTTTGACGATGGCGACAGCATTGAGTTAGGTGATATGACCTTGAAAGCGATCAATACGCCCGGCCACTCTCCCGATTCGATCTGCATACTGATCGAGGATGAGTTTGGGATAGCGAAAGCCATATTTACCGGCGACACCTTGTTTGTAGGTGATGTTGGCCGGCCTGACCTGCGTGAGAACGCCGGCAACATAACTGCCAAAAAAGAAGAACTGGCCCGCCAGATGTTCCATAGCACCCGTGAGAAGCTAATGACCTTACCCGAAGATGTAGTGGTTTACCCGGCACACGGCCCCGGATCGTTATGCGGTAAAAACATGAGCCCGGATCTGCAGAGCACGATCGGTCGCGAGTTGCGGGAGAATTATGCGCTACAATTGATGAGCGAATTGCAGTTTGTAAAAACCCTGACCGAAGAACAGCCCTTTGTGCCGCGCTATTTTGGTTATGATGTGGATGTGAACAAACGAGGCGCAAGATCATTGAACGAAGCGATCAAGGCAGTACCTGTTTTAGATAAGACCGCCACTCTTGAACCGAACATCACCATTGTTGATACCCGCCCAAATGCCTTATATATGGCGGGCCATTTAAGAGGCGCTATCAACATACAGAATGGCGGTAAATTTGAGACCTGGCTGGGATCGGTGATCAACCCTGATGAAACTTTTTACCTGATCGCGGAAAACGAGCAGGCTATCGATATCCTGTTAAAGAAAGCAGCTAAAATAGGCTACGAACAGAACATCAAAGGTGTATTGTTGAACCCCGAAACAGACCTACAAACATCGACTCATGCCGACCTGAATTATTTTGAAAGGCATCCGGAAGATTATACTATTGTTGATGTACGCAACAGCAATGAAGCCGAAACAAAGAACGTTTTTGAAAGCTCGATCAACATCCCTTTACCCGAATTACGCGAACGCCTGAACGAGATACCAACCGATAAACCGATCATGGTGCATTGCGCCGGAGGTACAAGATCGGCGGCCGGCAGCAGCATTATTGCCGCTGAAATAGATGCCGTTCCGGTTTATGACCTGGGAGAGACCATTCGTTCATTTGTTCAGTAGTTCAATGGTTCATTAGTTTTAGCAAGCGAACAAGAGAGGTGCATACCAGATAAAAAAGACCAATGAACTAATGACCAATGAACCAGTGAACTACTTCGTAGAGACCGCCGACGGGTCAAAAACTATTTACAACCCGCAAGTTGGTGAAAATTATCATTCGCGTAATGGGGCGTTGCAGGAGAGCGAGCATGTGTTCCTTAACTCGGGTTTGAGATATTTTTTGGCCGACAGAACGGTTGATGAGGTTTCAGTTCTGGAAGTTGGTTTTGGAACAGGTCTTAACTTTTTACTGAGTGCCGATCATTGCACCGCAAAGCAGATCAAACTCCGTTATACCGGGATAGAAGCATATCCCCTCATCGAAAGCATGATCATACAAACCGGGTACGATGCTTATGTATCTCCGCCGGTGTGGCAAACGTTTACCGAACAATATAAGCCATCACTCAAAGGTATGGCCAGCCTTAACCCTTTTGTGCATCTCTATACAGCACCGGTCGGGTTACTTGAGTTCCGTACGGACAAGCAGTTTGATGTGATCTATTTCGACGCTTTCGCATCCGCAAATCAACCCGAAATGTGGAACGAGGAAGCGATCGGTCATACCATTAGCTTTTTAAAACCCGGCGGCGTATTTGTTACCTACGCCATTACCGGCAACCTAAAACGGATACTTAAAGCGCTGGGCTGTAAAATAGAAAAAGCTCCCGGCGCATTGGGTAAACGTGAGATGTTGCGGGCCACCCGTTGATCGGTTTGGTAAGTTTATTGCAAATGCTATAAACTTTTTAATACCTTTAAGCATAACCTTATCCAATGGACGAACTATTGCCCTGGTTGCTTTCGGTAACCGTTATTTTTATGCTGGTATCGTTACGCAGCAGTTTAAGCAGAAAAATTACTGGTCTCGAACAAGAGATCGACTCACTTAAAAACCTGATCAAGATCAGCCTGCACGAGCGGAAAACAACTCCCCAACCGCCTGCAAAGCCCGTTACCGACGAGGCAAAAAGCGCAGTTTGGGATGCTAAAGTTGAACCCGAGCCTGTAAAACCGGTGCCGCATGAACCGGTAACGGAGCATATATCGGAAATGCCAAAACGCCCGATCATTGATGAACCTGTAAAAAAACAACCGGTTTTGGATGCCACCGGAAAACGCATGGTTATCCAACCACCCAAATGGACACCTCCGGCCCCATCTGAACCACAACCATCGTTCTTTGAACGTTACCCGGATATTGAAAAATTCATCGGCGAGAACCTCATCAACAAGATCGGTATCGCTATTTTGGTGTTGGCTATAGGTTACTTTGTAAAATACGCTATCGACGCTAATTGGATCGGTCCGGTGGGTCGCGTTGCCATTGGCTTTATTTGCGGCGGCATACTCGTGGGCTTCGCACATAAGTTGCGGACCAATTATAAAGCCTTTAGCTCGGTATTAGTAGGCGGCGGTATGGCCGTTTTCTATTTCACCATTACGCTGGGCTTTCACCAGTTTCACCTGTTCAGTCAAACATCGGCATTCATTATTCTGGTAGTTATCACAGCCTTCGCGGTAGCGCTTGCGCTGTTATACGACAGGCAGGAACTGGCGATCATTGCTTTGGTAGGCGGTTTGGCCAGTCCGTTCATGGCCAGTAACGGCAGTGCTAACTACCATGCGTTATTTGTGTATATGTTGGTACTAAACATCGGGCTGTTGATCATTGCCTATAACAAAGCCTGGCGCTTGTTGAACTTCCTGGCGTTCGTACTATCGCAACTGGTTTATATTTCAGTGGTATGCACCGTTGATCAAAAAGGCGCAGGTGTAACTTTACTGTACGGCGGCATTTTTTACCTGCTGTATTTCGCCATCAACATTGCCAATAATGTGCGCGAAAGCAAGAAGTTCATCGCATCGGATTTTGGCATCCTGCTAAGCAATACGGCTGTCTATTTCGCCGCAGGGCTTTACCTGCTTACGCACATGGATCTGGTACAATACCGCGGCTTGTTCAGCGCGGCCATGGCGGTGTTGAACCTGGTGATATCGTACCTGCTGCTCCGCAACAAAAAGGTGGATACCAATATCCTTTACCTGCTGATCGGCATTACCATCACTTTTATTTCGCTTACAGCCCCAATACAATTACATGGCAATAATATTACGCTGTTCTGGGCATCGGAGGTTGTGCTGTTATACTGGCTTTATCAAAGATCAGGTATCGCCCTGATGCGTTATACGGCTTTGGGTATCTGGCTCATTATGCTGGCCAGTTTAGCTATGGATGTTGTTGGCTTTTATTATGGATATGTTAGTTATGACAGGGGCACATATCCTTATATTCAAACCATCATCGTCAACAAAGGTTTTATCACTATGGCGTATGCAGCAATAAGCACATACCTGTTATCGGTGTTGGTTGGCCGTGATGAGACGGGCAAAACAGAAGTTTTGCCATCGATATATATAAGTAAAGGTTTGTTTGCCGGCGCCGCAATTATATTGTTGTACCTAAGCGGATCATTGGAGATCAACTATCAGTTCTCAAGCAGATACCCTGCTATTAACCTGAATGTGATGTACGATCTGTTCTACACCTCGGCATTTGTGTTGGTGCTGGATCTTGTATCAGGCAAACTGTCTGCTGCGACGTTCGGAAAAACAATAAGGTTTGGCATTATTGGTTTAGCCATTATCATTTACCTGGTAAGCATCAGCAACGCCTTTAACATTCAGGCTTACATTCTGACCAAAAATACGTTATCGGTACATTTCATTACGCATTGGCTGACCGCTGTGATCATCGCCGTCCTATTCGTACGAATGATCAGCTTGTATCGTAACAATTTCACCCATTCCGACCAGTTGTTCAGTTGGGTGATCAGCATCAGCGTTGTACTGTTTTTAAGTTTAGAGATCAATTTACTAGCCAACGTCATCTTCTTTACCCCGCCTGATAACCTGGATCATATTTTAGAGAATTATATCCAAACCGGGCTGCCTGTTTTGTGGGGCCTGTGTTCATTTGCGCTAATGTGGTTGGGGATGCGTTATAAATACAAGCCATTGCGTATCATTTCGTTAACTACGTTCACGATCACGCTGGTAAAGTTATTTGTATTCGACCTGCGCAATATACCCGCCGCCGGAAAGATCGTGGCTTTCTTTTGTCTGGGCGTGTTGCTGCTTATTATTTCGTTCATGTATCAAAAGGTTAAAAAGATCATTATTGCCGATGAAGAAGATAAACCTGTTGTTTAAAGTATTTATTGGCTGCTGCCTGATGCTATTTTCGCAGCAGGGAATGGCACAGTCTCACTATAAAAACGAGGCTGAGGTAAAAGGCGTTACCACCAGCGGGGCTTACCAGATCACACTGTCGCCGCACATTATTGCGAGGTGTAAAGATGATCTGAGCGATATACGCATTGTCGACCAGGCCGGCAAACCTGTTCCGTATATACTGCAAAAGGATCTGCCGATAAACAGCCGGCATACTTTTATTGAGTTCCCCATTTCAAATGGCGCTGCGGCAAAAGGTCAGACCTCCATTATCATTCGTAATGAAAATTTCACTGCGATAAAAACCCTTTGCCTGCAGATCAGGAACAATGACGTGGAGCGCAGCATCAATATTATGGGCAGCGATGATAACACGGAATGGTATGCTATAAGCGAGAACATAATACTTATTGGATCGACCAATAGTAACAGCTATTATGAGCAATGCATCCCTATCCCGTTAAGTAATTACCGTTTTTTCCAGATCACTGTGAACGGTAAAAACAAAACGCCGCTCAATATTTTACGGGCGGGCATTTATACTGATGATCAGGTCTCGGGCAAATATCAGCAACTAACCCCGCCCGTCATTTCACAAAAGGACAGCAGCGGTATCTCACATATCAAACTTAAGTTTGATGATAATTACGTGGTCAATAAGTTGCACCTCGTTGTGGAGGGATCAAAGTTCTACAAGCGTGATGTGAGATGTTATGCCGTTGATGAGCATGGATCACATTTTATTGCATCGGCACAATTAAACTCAAACAACCCAACTGACATTATGCTGGCTACACGTGCAAAACAGATCGATATAGAAATATTTAACCAGGATAATCCAGCGTTAAAAGTAATATCAGCAGACGCTTACCAACTTAGCCAGTCGTTGTTGAGTTATCTCGAGGCGAACAAAAAGTACCATATTGCTTTTGGCGACACCAATGCAATGGCCCCTAATTATGATCTTGGCTTTTTTACTGATAGTTTAGGCAAAAACCTGAAAGCAGCGTCACTGGGACTTATTACCCTAAAAACCGATCATACGGTCGCTCAACCTGCTAAACCCGCCTTCAACTTCACCTATTTAATGTGGGGCGCAATAACCGTCATTCTGCTGATCCTGGCATTCTTCACCTACAAAATGACCAGCGAAGTAAAAGCAAGGAATTCGTGAAAATTCGAATTAATTCGTGAAATTCGTGCCATGCCATTAACACCACCCGCATCAGCACAAACACCAGGCAGCGCCTTTGAGCGCCTGGTAGCTATAATGAACGACCTGCGCGCCAACTGCCCATGGGATATGAAACAAACCATGGAAAGCCTGCGCCACCTGACCATCGAGGAAACCTACGAGCTATCGGATGGGATATTAGAAGGTGATATGCAGGAGATCAAAAAGGAGATCGGCGATATTATGCTGCACCTGGTGTTTTATGCCAAGATCGGCAGCGAGACCGGCGATTTTAATATTACTGATGTACTGAACGGCATCTGCGAAAAGCTGATACACCGCCATCCACATATCTACAGCGATGTGCAGGTAGCTAACGAAGAAGATGTAAAACGCAATTGGGAACAGTTGAAACTGAAAGAAGGCAACAAGTCGGTTTTAGCGGGTGTACCCGGATCGCTGCCAGCGCTGGTAAAGGCGTCGCGCATACAGGAGAAGGCTCGCGGCGTGGGTTTCGATTGGGAAGAGAAAAATCAGGTTTGGGATAAGGTTGAAGAAGAGATGCGCGAGTTCCGCGATGAGTTCAACGCCGCCGGAACGGAAAAGATAGACCATGAAAAAGCCGAGGGCGAATTTGGCGATCTGCTGTTCTCGCTGATCAATTACGCCCGTTTTATAGATATTAACCCCGAGAACGCGCTGGAAAAAACGAACAAAAAATTCATCAAACGCTTTCAATACCTCGAAAGCAAAGCCCAGCAAAGCGGCAAACAACTGCGCGACATGACCCTGGCCGAAATGGACGTTTTTTGGGAAGAAGCAAAAAAAGTTTAATACGTTGTAGCGTTCGTGGTATCTTTTGCGTAATGGCTTATAAAACACAATAACCATGGTAGCTCAACCCATTAAAAACCTGTTATACTGTTTAGGCATTGCAGCAGTAACCTTTTCAGCATGCAAAAAAAGAGTAGGGTGCGACCCTGCAACTATGCACTCATTGGAAGGGCTCTACACAGGTAGAGTGATCTCTACATCTGCTCAGAGTGAAAATACATTGCAAACGGTATTACCGGCCAATATCAGTTTTACTGCTGGTCATTACTCAGCGAACAACATACCTCAAAATGCATTAACGTATACCACTTTTATACCCTACACCGGGACCTACCAATTACAGGATGAGGGTATGGCCCTGATTTTAACATCAACAATGCAAATACAGCCATTGCCTGTGATCAATTTGCTTAACGGGAAATTTGCCATAAGCTATAAAGCAGATAGCCTGATATTGATACAAACTTTATCTGACGGATCGAGCTATCAATACCGGTTAAAAAAACTGGATCACAGATAGGGATCTACGCGGCCAATTTTGACTGGAACCTGATATTGAACTGAGATAATGAGAGGTCCATAAAAGCTGTAACGGACGTTGCAAACTACAAATACAGAATAAAAAAGAACTAAATATACCGGATGCGTATACCCCCCGGCATTACTGAACAAGAGCTCATTCAGCAATGCAAAAATGGTGATCTGAAACGCCTGGAAATGCTATATAAGCACTTCTATGGCTATGCTATGGGTATAGCGCTGCGTTACAGTAACAACCGTGATGATGCTTTGGAGGTTGTGAACGATGGTTTTATCAAAGTATTTGGCGCATTAAAACAATACGATATCGATAAACCATTTAAAGCCTGGTTAAGGCGTATTATGGTAAATACAGCTATTGATAAACAACGTAAAGAGCAAAAACACCAGGCCAATACGGATCTGGACAGAGCAGAACATATTGAGAACGGAAGCAATATTATTGAGCAATTGAACGCTGCTGATATATTAAAATTATTAGCCTTATTACCTGCTATGCATCGCACTATTTTTAACCTGTACGAGATAGATGGCTACAACCACGAAGAAATTGCAGCGATGTTAAATATACCGGCAAGTTCATCGCGGGTGTACTTAGCCAGGGCAAAAGAGAAATTAAGAGAGCTATTAACCTCAACGCCAGCAAAATGACGAACGAAGAGTTTGACAAACGCCTGATAGACCGCATTAACGAAGTGCTTACCGATACGGGAGACACAGGCGCTGATGATGGCTGGCTATTGCTGCGCGAAAAATATCCCCCAAAGGATAGCAAAAAACCTATAGCCTGGTTTTGGCTGGGAACTATTGCGGCTATATTACTGGCAGGCTTAGGCACGGGCCTATGGCTAAATGAGCACAAAAACGGGCATACAAACACAACTGTTGTAAAGGCAGACACCACAAGGGCTGTCAACAAACAAATACAACAAACTTCTCCAAAAACCATTACCGATACCCATACCCTACCTATCCCTCAAAAGGTGCGCGATGATGGTGCAGCACAAGGCCAGGCGGCGACAAGCAGCAAAACTATCATCAGGAAAAAGAACACTGAACCAGTAGCTTTAGAACAAGGCAACAACCGAGCAGTTACAACAATAGATCTATCAAAACCTGATATTACATCTGCAATATCAGAACAAAATACTGATAAACAAGCAATTGCAGACCAGCCGTCAAAAATATCCAGAGAAAGTGTTTTAGTTGCTAATACTGCACAGCTAAAAGTGGACACCGCTAAAACAACAGATGCTATAACTGATAAAAAAACAACGCAGATCAAGCCAGATAAACCGGTTGAAAACAAAAAAACAACATTGACTAAAGTTGGACAAAAAGTTGTGTTCGGGGTATACGCCTCAGGGTTTTATAATTATGCGAGCGGCAGCACTAACCAATTCAATTTAGGTGCAGGTGCAACAATGGATATCAAAATGGATGATCATTTTAGATTTTCGACCGGTATAGGCGTCGCCCAAAACACGCTCGATTATTACCAGGAGCCTACTGCTTTTAGTTTTGGTAATAAGAATTATAATCTAAACGCATCTCTAAGTAGTACCCAATCTCCGGGTACTACCACAACAACCTTTAAAAGTTACCAAACAAGCCTATTGGCATTGAACATTCCGATCGCGTTCAAGTACCAGTTCGCAAAAACACATAGCTACATTTCGATGGGTTTTATATCAGGCACATATATCAACGAATACTATGATGAGACATTTGTTACAACTTACAATGTTGCGCAATCGGGGACCGGTCAGTCATCGCCACCAACAACAACAGAAGATCACAAAATAACCCAGAAACATTTTAACGAATTCGATATTTTCAAAACTGTTAACCTTTCATTCGGACTGGGTTACCCGGTCAGCAAAAAAAGCGTGCTGATCATTGAGCCTTTTTTAAATGCGCCAATTGGCGGTTTGGGGTACTATAATTATGCATTCGGATCGTGGGGGTTAAACCTGAAACTTAATTTTGAAACTATTAAAAAATGACCTGCAATTACTATGAAACACATTAGTCGGTTATCAATAGCTCCGGTCAGAAATCTGACCCTTCTGTTATTTGTTTTGAGCCTGAGTGTGATCGGTTGCCGCAAGAATAGCAACCCAGGCCATACATTCCCCGGAAATTATACAGGAGTATATGAATATTTCACAAATGGGGTCTGGTATCATCATGAGGTAACAGCGATCAGCTTTACTTTTAACGACAGCACTTTTATCGCTCATAATATTGTACGAGGCTTACCTAATTCGGCTACCGGCAAATATCACATTATTAACGATTCAACAGTTAACTTTTCAGCCGTCACCCGAGACTCTTCATTAATTGGGATAATTGCTAACGGCAACTACCCATATCATTACAAGCAGGACAGTTTAATTATCGGCAACTATCCACTTCCATTTTTTGCTAGACAATACAGGCTAAAAAAGAATTAACTATTTGAACCGGATAGCCTTTACCGGCGTTATCCGTGTAACCAACAGCGAAGGGATAATTAATACCAGCAAAGCAATAACGAGGGTACCCAAATTAAGCCATAAAACATCGAGCCAATTGATATTGATGGGCACAAATTTCATATAGTACGATGCCTGGTCGAGTTTTAATATATGCGTTTGGTACTGTATAAAGCACACGCCCAAGCCAAGTGCGTTACCTAAGATCAGTCCCAGCCCGATGAGGTAGAACGCGTTGATCAGAAATATCTCCTGTATGGCCGCATTGCTCGCACCCATAGCTTTGAACATACCGATCATACTGGTACGTTCCAGTATCATGATCAGCAATGCCGATATCATGTTGATCACCGCCACCGCCAGCATCAACACCAATATGATCTGTGTATTTACATCAAGCAGTTTAAGCCACTCAAAAATGTTTGAATAAGCCTCGGTTATAGTGAAGGCCTTTAAATTTGCAGGCAGCAGGTTGTTAATATCGTCAGCAGCCTTATCCATCTTATCAAAATCGGCCAGGCGCACTTCATAACCGCCTATCTGCCCTTCTTTCCAACTATTGAGGCGGCGTATCAAAGCAAGATCGCCGATCACAAAGGCTTTGTCCAACTCTTCAACACCCAGATCATAAATACCCACAATTTTGAAAGGGCGTTTGCGCAGTGGTTGCTGTATAAAATACATCACAAAGCTATCACCCAACTTTAGCTTAAGCCGATCGGCAGTGAATTGCGATATCATGATCTGTCGTTTTGAGGCAGTGGTATCGCTAAAATCGATCACATGGCCGCTAACCAGCACTTGTTTTAAAAACGACCAGTCGTACTGCTTATCCACCCCCTTCATTACGATGGCCTCGATCTCGTCGTTCGCTTTCATAATGCCATTCTTTGTGGCAAAGGGCATTACCTTGGTTACTTGCTTGTTCAGTAGCAGGTTTTTGACCAGTGCTGCACTATCGTTAAAAGGCGTGTTTTCGTATGAGGCGTTAAGGTCGAGCCGTGATATTTTGATATCGCCCGAAAAAGTTTGTATCCTGTCGCCAACCTCTTTTTTAAAACCTTTTACAATGGCTACCGAAAGTATCATCACGCTCAAACCCAACATAATACCGGTAATGGCAATACGAACAATGAGTTTTGAGAATGTCCGCTTTGAGCGGAAGGAGATACGGGAAGCTATGAATGAAGCAAAATTCAAGAGGCAAAAAATTATTTTTGTACTTTAGCAAAGATGCAGAATTTTTTATTGGTTCGTAGTTGGAAAGACCCTGAACCCATAATATCCTATCTGAATTAATGGTTTATATATGAAAAAAGCTCTTTTTTTAACACTACTGCTAACTTATATCATCGGCACACTAAATGCCCAAACACGGATGGACCTGCCTAACAGGGTGAACCACCAACCTTATGAAGAGAACGCCTATCCCACCTATAGCGGCAAGAAGATCATAACCGGCGCCGACCGCACCGCGGCTTACCTTGATTATTTAAAAGGTAAGAACGTAGCAATGGTGATCAACCAGTCATCGGTGATCGGCAAAAAACTTACACCTACGCTCGATAGCCTTTTTAACCTGGGCATTAGCATCAAAAAAATATTCGGCCCTGAGCATGGTTTTCGGGGCAATGCAAGCGATGGCGCTAAGATCGATGATGACGTTGATAAAAAGACCGGTATACCCGCCATATCCCTTTATGGCAAACATAATAAACCCACACCCGAAGAACTAAAGGGCATCGACCTGGTGATCTTTGACATACAGGATGTTGGCGCACGTTACTACACTTATTTTGCTACCCTGCACCATGTAATGGAGGCCTGCGCCGAAAACAACATTGAGGTGATGATACTCGACAGGCCAAACCCTAACGGATATTTTGTTGACGGCCCGGTGTTGGATACTGCTTTCCATTCCGGAGTTGGCATGCACCCGGTGCCCGTAGCTCACGGCATGACCGTTGCCGAATATGCGCAGATGATCAACGGCGAAGGCTGGTTAAAAAACCATGTGAAATGCAAACTGCACATCGTCAAAATGGAGAACTACGATCATAACAGGCTGTACAATTTACCTGTACACCCCTCGCCAAATCTAAGTACGCAACAAAGCATTATGCTGTATCCCAGCATTTGCCTGTTCGAAGGTACTACGTTGAGCCTGGGTCGGGGTACAACTTTCCCGTTCCAGGTAATAGGAAGCCCGCTGTTAAAAGGAAAATATAAATTCTCGTTCACACCGGTAAGTATACCCGGTGTAAGCGATAATCCGCCGCAAAAAGGCAATTTATGCTATGGCATTGATCTGAGGAACTACAATGCAATTGATGGCAGAATAAACCTGAAGTGGCTGATGGAACTATACAAGGTATTTCCTGACAAAGAACATTTTTTTACAAACTATTTTACCAAACTGGCCGGCACCGACCAATTGCGCAAGCAAATTGAAGCAGGTACAAGCGAAGAGGATATACGCTTAAGCTGGGAACCCGCCCTTAGCCAGTATAAGATCATGCGGACAAAGTATTTGTTGTATAAATAGTTATTGGCTATTAGGTTATCAGTTATTAAAAACAACCAGGTTATGGTACTTGTTCTGACCTGTATCTGCCGATAACTCAATAACCAATAACCCATTAACTCAATAACTAAACCAAAAATGAGAATAATATTCATGGGCACGCCCGAATTCGCGGTGGCAAGTTTAGATGCACTGGTGAAGGCCGGCTTTAATATTGTTGGTGTGATAACCGGGCCGGACAAACCATCGGGACGAGGGTTGAAGCTGAACGAGTCGGCAGTAAAGCAGTATGCTGTTGCAAACGGATTAAAAGTATTGCAACCCGAGAAGTTAAAGAACGCCGAGTTTTTAGCCGAGCTTAAAGATCTGAAGGCGGACCTGCAGGTGGTGGTAGCGTTCAGGATGTTGCCCGAAGTGGTTTGGAACATGCCGCCTAAAGGAACTATAAACCTGCACGCCTCGTTGCTGCCTGATTACCGCGGCGCCGCGCCTATAAACTGGGCGGTGATCAATGGCGAGGCTTTTAGCGGGGTAAGCACTTTTCTGTTAAAGCAGGAAATTGATACCGGCGATGTACTTTTTACCGAAAGTGTGGTCATTAAAGAAGATGACACCGCCGGCGACCTGCACGACAACCTGATGAACGTTGGTGCCGCTCTGTTGGTAAAAACAGTTAAAGCAGTTGAGACCGGCGACTATGTTGAAAAACCACAGGACGCGATCACTACCGAGGGTGAACTTAAACATGCCCCCAAACTATTTAAAGAAGATTGCCTGATAGACTGGACACAGCCTGTAGCGAACGTTCACAACCGCATCCGCGGGTTAAGCCCCTATCCCACCGCCTACACTTTCCTGAACGAAAAGCTCTTCAAAATATTTAAAGCCGAAAAGCAGCTTAGCGAACCCGGCATACAGCCCGGCGGCTTTTTAACTGACCACAAAACGTTCCTGAAATTTGCCTGTACAGATGGTTTTATCAATGTTACCGATGTACAACTGGAAGGTAAAAAACGGATGGGCATTGAAGAGTTTTTAAGAGGCGTGAAGTTGTAGGATCACCGGGACATTAGCCCGATCTGTATCTGTTTCGTGCTTAGCTTTATATCCATAATAGTCGGTTGGCAGTATATTCGCAAACTCCGGCTCATTACGGGTATGAACCGTTTCTACCTTACCACATTTTTGACAGACGGACCCTTGCCATTTGTGCAGGCAAAGCAATTGCATGATCTTTTCTTTCATAATTATCAGTAGTGTATAGTGGTTAAGGTTATACCATATACTACGTGATCATAGATCAATATGCTGGGCATAACGATCTTTTTGAGGAACGGCCCAGCATTTATCTGGCACCATCCGTTCATTCATCCCTGGTCGGCTGATCGAACCGAGGCAACTCCCCGCTATCATTATATAATTACATAATTCTATAATGATCCGTGAATCATATTTACTTTTCATAAATTTATCCTTGTTAACCTCCCGCACTGATCCCCCTTTTATCTAAGTAAGTTATGAAAGAGATCAAATTCAAGTCGTTACTCATCAGTATCATCATCGGGCTTATTATCTGGTTCATACCCGTTCCCGAAGGTGTTAAACCCAATGCCTGGCACCTGCTGGCTATCTTTATCGGCACCATTGCAGGCATAATCCTTAAGGGCGCTTCAATGGGCAGCATGGCCATCATCGGCATTACCCTTTGCGCTGTCACCGAAGTGCTTGCCCCCGGCGACCCTGTTAAGTCTATAACCAATGCTTTAAGCGGCTTCGGCAATTCGACCATCTGGCTTATCGGGTTGGCTTTTTTTATTGCGCGCGGATTTATCAAAACCGGTTTAGGCACCCGCATGGCCTACGTTTTTATCCGCATGTTCGGGAAAAGCTCATTGGGGCTTGCGTTTGGCCTCAATACGGCCGATCTGTTATTGGCCCCCGCAATACCCAGTAACACAGCCCGGGCCGGCGGGGTTATATTTCCCATCATGCGGTCCATTGCTGTAAATATGGGATCAGAACCGGAGAAGCCCGAGACCCACCGCAAGATCGGCGCCTTTTTGACCTTGAGCAGCTACAATGCCAATATGATCACTTCGGTGATGTTTTTAACCGCCACCGCCAGTAATCCAATGGCACAAAAATTTGCCAAAGACCTCGGTATCAATATTAGCTGGGGCAGCTGGTTCGTAGCGGCCGTGGTACCTGGCTTAGCCTGTTTTTTGCTTGCCCCACTGTTCCTGTATAAATTTTATGCGCCCGAACTAAAAAAGACACAGGACGCGCCCGCCATGGCGGCCCAAAAATTAAAAGAAATGGGCAACGTATCCCGCGAAGAATGGCTGATGGTGGCCACCTTCATCATCCTGCTGGTATTATGGATATTTGGCGACCTTTTCGCGGTCGACGCTACCACCGGCGCGCTGATCGGCTTATGCATCTTGCTGCTGTGCGGTGTTTTGACCTGGGAGGATGTAAAGTCCGAAAAGGCGGCCTGGGATACCATCGTCTGGTTCTCATCGCTGGTGATGATGGGGTCGTACCTTAACTCGCTTGGGTTTATTGGTTGGTTCGGTCAGCTCATCAGTGCAAAAATGGCGCACATAACCTGGCAACTGGCCTTCCCCATCATTATCCTGGTGTACTCCTATTGCCATTACATGTTTGCCAGCGCCACCGCACAAACCGCGGCCATGTACTCTGCGTTTTTGGCCGTGGGCATATCCGTTGGCGTGCCGGGCACCATGCTGGCTATCTTTTTAGGTGCATGCGCCACGCTTATGGGTTCCATAACCCACTACGGCCACGGCCCCGCGCCCATATTTTTTGGAAGCACTTACGTAACTATGAGCGACTGGTGGAAATTTGGTTTCCTGATCAGCCTGCTGTTCCTGCTTACGTGGTTTGTTATTGGGGGAGTATGGTGGAAGGTTATTGGGTTGTGGTGAATGGAAGTGATAAAAAACCATAGGCGTTAGAAGTCGGAGACATTCGAACAGCGGTAGCGACATGCTACGAACAACTGAGTTTACGCATTTTTAACTCTTATACTTCTCACTCATTTGCTTGGGTGTCAATATGTCCCATTCTCGTTTTTCAAGGTTAGCAATCAGATATACTTCTTCTGGTCTAATATTAGTATCGATTGTTTCTTCATTCATTTGCTGTTGGCAATCTTTATATAGTAGTTCCAACACATGGAACATGCCTTCTAACATGTCTCCCATTTCTTCATTTTCGACCTTTTCGCTAATCATCACGTTTACCAAAATTCGTGTATGCAACCTTGCCTTTAATGATATTGAAAATGACTGATCATAACTCTTTGATAATTTATTGGGTGAAGCAGTGGCGGCAACCATCCGTGTTTTTATTTCCCAGCGTTTAGTTATGTATTCTTTTAGCAGGACTTTCACAATTTGGTAAGCATCCTTGCCAGCTTCTTCTAAAAATGATTTAAAAAACAAGCCGGTCACTGTCACGGCAAACGTGGTTGGTACAATCCATTCATATGCTGCCCATGGGCCTTCACTCCCATATTGAACACCTTTAATTACCATCTTTTCGGAACCATGGCTAATAATTTCCTTCGCATCTAAATCATCAAGATGATCAGGCCATCTGATTATAACCGCTTCATTCATTATAATAAATGTGATTTTTTATCGCCCAAATTTTGGATAAAGTCTACTATGTACTGGTTCCTGGGATGAAATAATCGCTTACTGGTATCATATATTTGCGCTTCCTTCCCGACTCTTATAAAAGAAAAGAAAAATTGAAGCTTGTGATATAACTGATAAGCAAATAAGGATTTTGACCCTGTTTTTTGCGGGTTGTCCAATAACTGCTTCTCTACTTTATTGATTTTGTTATTTCTCGTCTGAGTTGCAAGCTCTTTTAAATAATCTTGCTGTTCATATATAGTAAAATAAAGGTTACGGTCGGCTGCTATTGCCTGAAGTAGATTGATTTGATCGACATCTGAATTGTCGTCAATAATTATCAGGTTATTTTCAGTAGTACATACATCATAAGTTGCCGGATCGATCAGCATTATGTAATGTCTCGGTGATATCGGAAACAGGTAAATCAAGCCTTTACTTAAAATACTGTTTGATGCCCAATAACAAAATCGCTCTTGCATGTATGGGTTATATTTTATTAACGGGTTATCTGAAATTATAAAAAGCTTGTCAGTTTGGTTAATTAATAGAAAGGGTATCAAGTCCGCCGCGACCACCCAGCTTTCCATGTAATAGCCGAGATTAAATGCGGCAGGTTCCTTGTGTTTCAACCGGTTCGTTTCAAAATTAAATGGTTTTAGCCGACTATCATATTTGGCAACCTCTCTAAACATCTCATTCAGATAATTCTCTGTTTGATCTACGCTGGCTTTTGTCCTCCATTCATATAACATAACGAAGTGTAGTAACTTCTGAAATTTAGGATCTTCAAATTGGGGTACCCATTCATTAGCTATCATTTCCTCGATAATGGGTGCTGCCGCAGATTCGGTAATGCCTAGGTATTCCTCAAATACCAAATCGCTGCCGTAGTAATAATCCTCTTGGGATTGATCTTTAAGCGGAATGTTATTAATTATTTTATTTGATTTTATATGGTACAGGTGAATAAGCAATTGTTCTGCATCAGAGGCAAATCGCTTATACAGGAATTTTGAAACGAAATGTTGTTTTTTCTTCTCAGGCATGATCTTGTAACAATGGTTCCGCTAATAAGTCAACGTTTCCAACTTCTCCCTAAAATACATCAACCTTTCAGCTTATACATCCCGATGAATTTCTATTCTCGTCGGGAGTTAGATCTATTTATCCGTAGTGCGTTTCAATGTTGTATGTGTAGATCTGGTACCCACGCGCAGGCTTATTGAGTCGCCATTGGCGTAGTACCTGCCTTTGTTTTGGATCTTCATGGTGTTGATGTTGGCAGTGAACCACAAGCTGTCGTCTTTTATTACACCATCCGAAATATCGAAACTGCCTATCGATGAGCTTACCGTACCCGTGAGCGTGGTACCCGTGGTTTTAAAAGTATAAGTTATCGGAAATTCATTGCCATCCGGTCCTTTTAGCATAGCGTTCCATTTGCCGTCCACTCCGGCGAAATATGCGAATGCGGCGCCAAAGCAAAGGGCCAAAGCCATAGTTGTCAGGATCTTTCTTTTCATAGTATGGGGATCAGTGATAGGTTTAAAAGTGAATAATAATTCTAAAAAATGCCCTGGCTAAAGCATCAAACAGCTTCTGTTAACAGTGGCTGTTCTGCCGCGAGCTCTACATGCCCGGAGCCAGATCTTGAAAGTGTGGCCACAATTTGGTTATGGTTCTCTCTCAATTGATAAAGCATCAATCCATACATAAAGGCTAAGGAAAGATGGTTTCGTTTGTTTTTATAGGTCCATAGCAACAGGTCCCGGTAATGCTTACCGTCTTTATCAAATAAAGCCAGTTTTATAATAGCCTTTATAAAATGATACAGATCCGACGTGCTATATTTTTCTTTCACCTTTACACCTCCGTTCTTAGGAAATTCATGGATACTCAAAAATCTTTTAACCCTTTTATAGGAATGTTCGGGCAGATAAACACCGGAGATCACTTCTAAAAATCCGCTTTTTAAACGCTCGGCCCCCATTATCGGGATGATGTTCGTCTCCCCTTCCGAGAAGGTAAAATGCCGCGAAAGCCTGTTCTCGCGTTTCATCCTGTCGAACAAGGCAGTACCCGGCGGTGCTTTTAATACATTCACGATCGGGATGGGGATAGCGCTGTCCTGTATAAAATTAACCAGGTTTTTAAAGCTATCTTCCTTATCTGTATCAAAGCCGACTATAAAGCCGCCCAAAACCGTAAAGCCTTCCTGATGCAGTTTATGGATGTTACTTACCAGGTCCCGTTTCAGGTTTTGATTTTTAAGCGAGAATTTCAGGCTGTCTTCCTGCGGCGTTTCGATCCCGATAAATATGTTCCTGAATTTCGCCTCAAGCATCAGCCGCATCATTTCCTCGTCATCCGCTAAGTTGATGGTCAGCTGTGTCATAAAATATAAACCCGGGTTGGTTTTTTTGTGCCATTCGATCAATGCCGGGAGCAATTCAGATTTTAATATCTTTTTATTTCCGATCAAATTATCGTCGGCAAACAGCACCGACTGAACTCCGCCGGCTTTACGGATCAACTCCAGCTCCTCAATGATCCGTTCGGCAGACTTGGTGCGAGGTTTACGCCCGTACAGGGTGGTCACATCACAAAAATCGCACAGATACGGGCAACCGCGTGAGAACTGTATAATAGCATACAGGTAGTCCTTCATGTTGATCAGTTCCATTTGCGGAAGCGGAGTTAGGCTTACATCGGCAAACTCAGGTGACTTATAGATCGGCTTAGCCTCACCTGACCTCAGATCGGCAAGGAATAGCGGAAGTGTAATTTCAGCTTCATTCAAAACAAAATGATCGATGCCATCAAAACGCTCATGCTCGTGTGTAAAAAGCGGACCACCGGCCACGATAGTGGCGTTCTTTCTTTTACATTGTGCGATAATTTTTCGGACAGACTCTTCCTGCACATTCATAGCTGAAAGAAAAACCAGATCGGCCCATTCAATATCCTGATCAGATAATGGTTTTACATTGAGATCGACAAGTCGTCGTTCCCAGTTCTGAGGCAGCATGGCAGCTACTGTTAATAACCCCAGTGGAGGAAAAGCCGCCTTTTTACCAACTAAAGAAGCGAGATGCCTGAAAGCATAAAACGAATCGTACATTTCAGGATATACCAACAGTATTTTCATAGGATCTATGCGTCTTAAAAATTCATCTTTGTAGGTTAAATAAGAATACCCGGCCCCGGGGACCAGAAATTTCGGTTACTAATTTAACGTTTTGAGGTGAAAAGTCATAGTTATACGGCAGGCTATAAACTAAAAATAGGTTCAGCGTATTGTTAAGGCCATGAGGTTTTCGTTACCGTATATTACAATTTCATCTTGATTACAGATTTGCCCCGTAATATTGATAACACATACATCATTCAATGCTTGTTTAAATATGGGTCATGGTGATCGCTGAAGCTGAAAAATATATTCTGAAAAAGCAATGCAAATTGATGGGCAATCATTTTGTACTCAGCGTAGTGACCGATGACGAGCAACAAGGTAACGCCCAGATCGATGCGGGAATAAATGAGATACGACGCATTGAACAGTTGCTAACAACGTTCAGTGACGATAGTGAGACCAACCGTGTTAATCAGAACGCAGGGATAGTGCCCGTAAAAGTGAGCCGCGAAACATTTGACCTGGTGCAACGATCTATCAGAATATCTGCATTGACCCAGGGCGCTTTTGATATCACCTATGGCTCGATAGACAAGCGCCTGTGGAATTTTGATCAGAATATGACCTCGCTGCCGGATAAAGCCACTGCCCGGAAAATGACCCGCCTGATAAATTACCGGAATATTATTCTTGATCAGCAGCAATGCACTGTTTTTTTAAAGGAAGCCGGTATGAGAATGGGGTTTGGCGGTATTGGCAAAGGGTATGCTGCTGATCGCGCCAGGCAAATAATGAAACAGGCCGGCGCCGAAAGCGGCGTAGTAAATGCGTCGGGGGACCTTACCACATGGGGCCTCCGTCCCGACGGCAGCCAATGGACCGTAGGTATAGTTGATCCTAATGCCAAACACGAGGTTTTTTCGTACATGAACATCAGTGATATGGCCGTGGCCACATCCGGCAATTACGAGAAATATGTAGTTATAGGAGGGAAAAAATATTCGCATACAATTGATCCCCGTACGGGGCTTCCGATAAGCGGGATCAAAAGTGTGACCATAATTACCACCCATGCCGAAATTGCTGATGCAATGGCTACACCCGTAACCATTATGGGCATTGCTGCCGGGCTGGATATGATAAACCAGATGAAAAACATAGAAGCGATAATTATTGACGATAACGATAATTTGTACACATCCAAAAACATAAAAGTTAATATCCCCATTTAATATGATAAAAAATTATTTAAAAGCTATTGGTTGCCTGTTTGCTATGATAAGCGTGTCATCGTGCGTGCATGTAAAGGAGTACCAGAAAAGCAGGATCAATGATTCCGAAATGGCATTATCCAATCGGAAAGTGGAAAAAAATGAGTTGAACTTTCAATCCTATCGTGAAGCTGCATCAGGAGCAAATGCAGGCAAAACAGGTGGTGGCTGCGGATGTAATTGATCTGAAAGAAAGGACCCGACTTGAGGAAAGTATATCTATCCGTTATCGGATTTTCACTTCTTTGCAGGCTGCAAAGCCACGCGCAAACCAATCGCGACACATTACCCGCCAGATCCAACGTGAGTTTATATTCACCTGTTGGCACAGGCAGCGATACCGCTTACAGTCCGAGACGCCTACGGATCGATGAAA
>Ga0206904_1091_pt1 | contig 23001 bp, 17 predicted proteins | sample Alteio_BWOrgHeat_42_FD_152981 | JGI IMG/M metagenome (GOLD analysis project Ga0206904, IMG submission 152981) | Enriched cells from forest soil in Barre Woods Harvard Forest LTER site, Petersham, Massachusetts, United States -... | ecosystem: Environmental > Terrestrial > Soil > Temperate forest >...
GGTGAGGAGCAGCAGATCACCAGAAAAACCAAATATTTCTCTCCTGCTTTCAGTGATGACGGCAACACTATTGTAACTGTTGAGGAAGCTACTACCGGAAAAAGCGACCTACATTTAATAAATGCTGCTGATGGTAAACTGATCTCAATTATCCCGAACAAACAAAACCTGTATTTTACTTTTCCTAAATTTTATGGAAATGATAAGGCGATCTCTGCTGTACGAAATACCGAAGGGAAAATGTCATTGGCTGAAATAGATGTTAAAACCGGCGATACTAAATACCTGTTGCCGTTTTCCTATCAGCCAATTGTTTTTCCGGCTATAAAAAATGATACCGTTTACTTTTCGGCAACAGCTGGTCTTAATGATCGCATATTTGCTTTTAGTTTAAAATCGGCTAAATTATTTGAGTTAAGCACCTTTAATCAAAACCACTCTATCGGGAATTATCAGCCGGCTATAAGCAATAACAAATTTGCATGGGTTGGCTTTACGGCCTTTGGCTTCCAGGTAAATGAGGCAAATAGGAAAGATTTAAAATGGAATGAAATCAGCGACGGGAAACTTCCGGGAATCCTGCCTGATATGGGCATTACAGCTTTGAAAAGAGACTCCTCAACCAATTTACTGGCTCATATAAAAAATGAACCATTAGCAAGCAGTAAATACAGCAAAGGCTATCACCTGTTTAACTTTCATAGCCTTATCCCCAATTTCAACGATCCTAATTATGAATTATCACTTGCTGGCGAAAATGTGCTGAATACCTTACAAACCAATATTTCTTTCAACTATAACCGGGATGAAGGTTATAAACAGTTTGGAGTCGATGCTGTTTACGGAGCCTTATTCCCTTATATTTCGGCAGGGGCTGATTACACTATCGACAGGCGCGGATACTATAAAGGAAGCAATATTTACTGGAACGAAACACAGATCCATGGTGGATTGGAAGTGCCGCTAAATTTTTCGGCAGGTAAACATTTAACAAACCTTACTTTTGGCAGCGATCTTGTTTATTCACAAACCAGCTTTCAGCAGGCTTATCGAAACTTATTTAAAGATAGATCGTACTTATATAGCAGCGATTATATTCTTTTCAGTAACAGCATTCAGCAAGCCAAACAAAATATCTATCCACGGTTGGCACAAAGCATAACTTTAACTTATAAATCGGCGGTCTCCGGCTTAAATGCAAACCAGTTCCTGGCATCAGGTTCGTTCTATTTCCCGGGATTATTTATCAATCAAAACTTAGTTATCAGTGCTGCCCATCAGCAAAAAGATAAAAATAATGTGATCAGTTTCTCAAATGATTTCCCGTTCTCAAGAGGATATGAAGCCGAGAATTTGCATAATATGAATAAACTGGGAGCTAATTACCACTTCCCGATTGCATACCCCGATGCAGGTTTTGCAAATACCTTTTACCTTCAGCGGATAAGAGGAAATGCTTTTTATGATTACACCTATGCAACCGACTATTTCTCAAGCGGCAATCAGTTTAAGGGAACTTTCCGTTCAACAGGCGGTGAGGTCTATTTTGATACCAAGTTCTTTAACCAGGCATCAATTTCGTTCGGTTTCAGGTATAGTTATTTAATTGATCCTGATATTTTTGGCGGTACCGGCCGAAACAGGTTTGAATTTATAGTCCCTGTAACTATTTTTTAATCAGCCTCTAATCTCTTTACTATATTTGCAGGGATGAAAAAGTTTATCCCGGTAATTTTATCCGCTTTGTTTTTTTTCGGCTGTACCAATGGCAATTATAAGCTAAGGGCAGTAAACTATTTAAAAACAAAACTTGCCAACCCGACCTCTATTGATACCATTAAATTTATTAAGCCAGATAGCATTTATACTACGTTTTATGACACGCCTGATTACAAGGCCCTTAGGAGGGGGATTAACAGGTTTTTAGTTTCTGGTGATTCGGCAGAGGTTGCAAAATTAAACCTCGTGATTGCTGAGCGGATGAAAACCTATAAAAAAGTATTGGTTGGCTGGGATGTAAGGTTGATATACAAGGCAAAAGACAAAAACGGAGCTTTGAAAAAAGATACCTGCAGGTTTACATTCGATAGCAAGTTAGCAAGTGTTATAGATCTTAATGGTGTAAGTTTGTAAATTCTAAACTTCCCTATCCTCCGGCAAAATAACCCGGAAAGTCGATCCTTTTCCAACTTCACTTTCAACCTCAATTGCCCCCTTGTGCTTTATTACGATCTGTTTAACAATACTGAGGCCAAGACCAGTTGATTGTTCGCCTTTCAACCCTGGACGGCCTGCTTTGGTAAACGGATCGAATATAATGCCCAGTTTATCTTTAGAAATCCCAAGTCCCTGATCTTTTACTTCAATAATATAATTACTCCCTTTTTTACTCAGTATAATCTCTATTTTGCTTCTTTCTTTCGAGAATTTGAGCGCATTACCAATCAAATTATCTATAACCCGGTTGAATTTTTCAAGGTTGATTTGTGCATAAGCCGGGTTAGCGAGGCTGATAAGTTCAATGGTGCTTGTAATGTCTTTTTGTATTTTCCAGGCTTCAATATTATTAAGCAATAATTTATTAAGTTCAGTCCGGCTGGTTATAAATTCACCTGAATTTTCATTACGAGCAGATTCGAGCAGATCGTCAATTATGGTTCTTGCTTTTACACACGATGCCTTCATTAAATTTAAGGTATCCTGGGTTTCTGCATCAATATCGTCCATTTCCATCATCATGGCCAGTGTTTCAACAGCAGCTATCGGGTTCCGCAGATCATGTGCTACAGTGCCTAATAACTGGCTTTTAAATTCGCTTCCCCGTTCAATTTCAAGGTTCTTTTCCCTGATCTCATTCACCTGCATCCAATAGTTGGCCTTGTAGGAGAAAAAATACCTTGAGATAAGATAAAACCCGCAAAGCAATACCAGCGAAACCAGCTGGTTGTAGATCATTTCGGTCGGATCGGTGTGGGTATGAATTAAAAGCGAGGTAAATAATAATTCAGCAGCGATGATCAGTAAGATAATCTCATAATATTCAAATACACACAAAATACTGATCACCATTAGTGATATTAAGTAAAGTGTTAACGCATTGCGCGGGCTTGCAGTAGCTATAAAGCTGGAGAACATGCCGCAAAGAATAAGATACAATGAAAACGAAAAAACAAACAGCGACATTATGGCAGTTGCCTTTTTCGTTTTTCTGAAACTGTCAATCAAAATATTACTGATAATATAAAATAGCAGTGAGGTACCAATAAATACCCAGTTGGTAATATCAAATTCAGGAAAGTTCTCGGCCCTGGTAAGGCTTATCGGAAAAATGAGATATAGCGCTCTTATTATTACATTCAATACCAGGAAAACAACGCTTCCGATACGCACAGAAGCCAGGTTTTGGCCCGTATAGTAATTACGATAGCCATTTTTATATTTCCCGGTTAAATTTTTAAAAAGGTGCTTGTCCAAAATTATCCTATTAATTGGGGTAAACAAAAATATAAATTTTTAACCAAGAGCAAGCTTATAAATATCAGATTAGGAGCCAATGACAAAATAACGGACGAATTTGTTTTAAGGCGACATTTTAGCAGGTTGTGTTATTATGGCAAGTGATTTGACGTTAATTGTCTGAATCAAAATTTAAGAGTTAACATCCTGAGAATTCAGATTCAGACAATCAAACAAAACGTTACCATGAATTTTAACAACTTTACCATAAAAGCTCAGGAGGCTGTTCAAAAAGCTTCCGAAATTGCAACCGGGAACCAGCAGCAGGCAATTGAAACTGCCCACCTGCTTAAAGGTTTGTTACTGGTTGATGAAAATGTTATATCCTATTTATTAAAAAAATTAAACGTTAATCTTAATCGTTTAAGCGAAACACTGGATGCACAAATAGCCTCTTTTCCAAAGGTAAGCGGCAGTAATGTGTATTTGTCTTCCAATTCAAATTCTGCTTTGCAAAAAGCAACTGGGTATTTAAAGGAATTTAAAGACGAATTTGTATCTGTAGAGCATATCTTGCTTGGTATTTTATCTGTAAATGATAAAACCAGTACCGCTTTAAAAGATTATGGGGTTAACGAAAAGGACCTTAAAAAAGCCATTGTAAGCCTGCGTGGAGATAATAAAGTAACCGATCAGAATGCCGAGGCTACCTATAATGCCCTGAACAAATACGCCCGTAACCTGAATGAATATGCCGAATCAGGTAAACTTGATCCGGTTATTGGCCGTGATGAAGAGATAAGGAGAGTTATCCAAATCCTTTCCCGCCGTACTAAAAACAACCCGATATTGGTTGGTGAGCCTGGTGTTGGTAAAACAGCCATTGCCGAAGGTATTGCATTCCGTATTATAAAAGGCGATGTGCCCGAAAGCCTGAAAACAAAAACTGTTTATTCGCTGGATATGGGTGCACTGATAGCAGGCGCCAAATATAAAGGCGAGTTTGAAGAGCGGTTGAAAGCTGTTATAAAAGAAGTTACCCAGGCAGATGGCGAAATCATTATGTTTATTGATGAGATCCACACGCTGGTTGGCGCAGGTGGTGGCGAAGGCGCTATGGATGCGGCCAATATATTAAAACCTGCCCTTGCCCGCGGCGAATTAAGAGCGATAGGAGCAACCACCTTAAACGAATATCAGAAGTTTTTTGAGAAAGATAAAGCTTTGGAACGCCGTTTCCAGATGGTACTGGTTGATGAGCCTGATACTGCTGATGCCATTTCTATTTTGCGTGGATTAAAGGAACGCTATGAAACTCACCACAAGGTGCGGATAAAAGACGAAGCTATTATTGCAGCAGTCGAGATGTCGCAGCGTTATATTTCTGACAGGTTTTTACCAGATAAAGCTATTGACCTGATGGATGAAGCTGCTTCAAAACTTCGCTTAGAAATGGATTCAGTTCCCGAAGTAGTTGATGAGCTTAACCGCCGCATTATGCAACTGGAAATTGAGCGTGAAGCCATCAAACGCGAAAAGGATACCAAGAAAGTTGAAGACCTTAGTGAAGAAATAGCTAACCTGTCAGCAGAACGTGATTCATTACGTGCCAAATGGCAAGGTGAAAAAGACCTGGTAGACGGCATCAACTTAAAGGTTGAACAGATAGAAAACTATAAACTGGAAGCCGAACAGGCCGAACGTGCAGGGGATTATGGAAAGGTAGCTGAGTTACGCTACGGTACCATAGTTAAAGCCCAGCAGGAAGTTGAAGATCTGAAGAAAGCCTTGCTCGAAAATCAGAGTGACAGCCGTATGCTGAAAGAAGAAGTTACTGCAGATGATATTGCAGGTGTGGTTTCGAGATGGACAGGCATTCCGGTTTCTAAAATGATCCAAAGCGAACGCGAGAAATTGCTGAGCCTGGAAGAAGAACTACACAAACGTGTAGCAGGGCAGGAGGAAGCTATTGAAGCAATAAGCGACGCCATCCGCCGCAGTCGTGCAGGATTACAGGATAAAAGAAAGCCAATAGGTTCATTTATATTCCTGGGTACTACCGGGGTTGGTAAAACTGAATTAGCCAAGGCATTAGCCGAGTATTTATTTAATGACGAAGGTGCGTTGGTAAGGATTGATATGAGCGAATACCAGGAACGCCATTCTGTTTCAAGGCTGATAGGTGCGCCTCCGGGATATGTAGGTTATGATGAAGGCGGCCAATTAACAGAAGCTGTACGTCGTAAACCGTATAGCGTGATATTGCTCGACGAGATTGAAAAAGCTCACCCGGATGTATTTAATATACTGCTGCAGGTTTTGGATGATGGCCGCTTAACGGATAATAAAGGCCGGGTGGTGAATTTTAAAAACACTATCATTATCATGACCTCTAACATTGGTTCGAATATTATCCAGGAAAACTTCCAGGATTTTGATGATAGTGAAAGGGATGAGGTAATAGCCAAAACCAAAACTCAGCTGTTTGAGTTGTTGAGAAAAACCATCCGCCCTGAGTTTTTGAACCGTATAGACGAGATCATTATGTTCACACCGCTTAGCCGCGATGAGATAACTGATATTGTTAAACTGCAGTTTAAACAGGTGCAACAAACTTTAGCCGAAATGGGTATAACCATAGAAGCATCGGAAGAAGCATTGGATTGGCTGGCACAGTTGGGTTACGATCCTCAATTTGGGGCAAGGCCGTTGAAACGTGTGATTCAGAAAAAGATCCTGAACGAGCTTTCCAAACAGATTCTCGCAGGCAAAGTTGATAAAGACAGCAAAATAAAGCTGGACATGTTTGATAATCAGTTTGTGTTTTTAAACGAAGACTTGTTGGATAAAGTGAATTAAGTTAAGCCTTATTCAATCAACAATGTCAAAACTTTGAATATAATTTAACTCCATCATATATATACAAAAGCCTCCCACGGGAGGCTTTTGTTGTTTTAAAATAAGTCGGATATTTTTTAAATGAAGTAAAAATTATGATTTCTTCTTAGCAGGAGGTTCGGATTTTGGGGCTTTAACCTGCTTTGGTGCCGAATTTGATTTAGCACCACCCGGAAGACCTGGTTTTCCTCCCGGGGCACCCGGAGCACCACTTGGTCGACCCCCTGGAGCACCTGGTGGGTTTCCCGGCCTTGTACCTACTGGTGCGCCACCCGGACTACCTGGTGTATTTGCTTGTCTTGTGCCTCCCGGCGCACCTGGAGTATTTCCCGGCCTTCCAGCCCCTCCCTGAGTAACCGGAGTATTTGCTTGTCTTGTGCCTCCCGGTGCACCTGGAGTATTTCCCGGTCTTGTTCCCTCCCTGCTGCCTGGGGCTCCCTCATTTCTCAACCCTTCTGTTGGCCTTCTTTCAGGTGCTTTTGCCGCAGCAAGATTTCCCGGCCTTCCTCCGCTGTGCGATGCAAATTGGGTTTTATCTTCTCTAGCCGTCCTTTGATTTCTTATCTGTTCGTGAGTTGCCATTACATGGTGCTCGCGCATTGCTGCCATTTCATGTGCATTAGGCCGTGCGGTATATCCACCATGCCCGTTAAAACTATAACGTTCCCTTCCTCTCTCGCGATAAACGGTCCTGTCAACATAAACATAATGAAACCTGGAGTTTACCCTTACTATTGCAGTATTATAGCGGAAATGCCCACCGTACCAGTTACCGCCAACAAACCCTACACCGCCATAGCCATATCCATAGTCAATACCACCATAAAAGCCAATGGAATTTCCCCAATATCCTGTATGGAAAACATAAAAACCACCAACATAACCCCAATAAGGAGGGGTCCACAATAAACCAACAGATGGCGGCGCAACCCATACTCCCGGAACCCAATAATAATCACGGTTCTGCATACTATATGCCCAGTATCCAGGTTGCCATAAATACCCTTCTTCAGGGCATTCAGGTTGTTCGTAATCGGGTAGGGCAGGTGGTACTGTAGGTACAGATACTGAAGTGTCAGGAACAGTATTATCAACAGGCTCTTCAGTAACTGGTTGCTGGTTGTTTGGTACTGCAGCAACAGCCGGTTGAGTATTTAGCTGATTAAATGCACCATATGCCTGGCAATTGTTCAGGTTCAGCACGTTGTTTCCCTCAATAGCTTCCTCAACCCAGTTCTGTGCATTTGGGTCGAAAAAATACAGCTTGTTTTGGTCTACATTATATTGAAAAGTATATACTACGCTAATCTGGCCAATAAATGTTCTCTGTAACACAAGCTGGTATGCATTCCCGTTTGTTTGTGGGTCGGCCTGGGTGATAACTATACTTCTTTTTCCGGGGCTAAATTTAAGTGCTGCCTGTAGCTTTGCAGTAGAAGTACTGGTAACCAGGTTAACCAGCGATGTTTTAAAAAGGTTGGCGGCTTCGCTGTTTGCAGGTACTTGCGTATTGCTTTGCGGATCAATTATAAAAATGGTTGAAGGAATTTTGCTTTGCGCCAAAACTGTACTTGTAATCACCAGCAAAAGTGATAGAATTAGGGTAAAACGTTTCATCATTAATGAAAATTGAAAATGTTTGTGAATAAGTGGCTTAGGACTATAACATAATTAAAATCAGATAAATCTATACATATTTCTGAATAAAACAATTTAAATCTATCTGAATAAACTGGTGAACATCAATGAGATATTGGAATGTTTTAAGCAACCCGGTTGATTTGTTTCCTATTATTGGGGGTATGGATATTTAACAGTTAATCTGGTTATTCATTAATTACAATAATTCCTTTCTTTGAAATTTTATTTCGCAAATCACTGTTCAAAAATAGATCTGTAACAATGTAGTTAATTATTGATAAAGGCCCTGTTTTTATATACGCATCCTTTCCGATTTTTGAGGAATCGCAAAGTAAATAGGCTCGATCTGCATTGCAACAGAACGCTTTGGTTATGCTTGCTTCCTTTTCGCTATGCGAGCTAAGGCCATTTTCAACAGAAATCCCATCAATGCCAATAAAAGCCTTAACTGCATGATAATTGTCGATATGCTGAATAGCCGCATCGCCATGTATAGCCTTGCGGCCCTTATCCAACTCACCTCCGATTAAATTAATGCTGATGCCGGGTGCTTCCATTAATTCTGCAACTACAGGTAAAGAATTGGTGATGACTTTAAGGTTATTGATCTTTTTTAAGTGAGGACACATGGTAAACACCGTACTGCCGCAATCTAAAAATATGATATCGTCATCCTTCACAAAAGTTGCTGCCAGCTTTCCAATAGCCTGCTTAGTCGAATCGTTCGCAGTTTGTTTTGCATTGAAACTGATAAATCGCTGGTCATCAACTTTCATAGCCCCTCCATGTGTTCTTACCAATAGCCCTTCTTCCGAAAGAGTGAGTAAATCCCTCCTTACAGTAGCCGGGGAAATGGATAGTTTTTGAGAGATTTCTATTACCGATAAGCTTTCAAATTCATCAACAATTCTTAAAATATCTTTTTTTCTTTCCTGGAAACTCATATAATTATTACTTTTGATCAAAAATAATCAAAATAAATCAATATTAATCATTTTATGAATAACAGGATAAATATAATTAAGGAAGAAATACTATCAGACAATTGGTATACGCTTAAGAAAATAACATTCAATTACTTAACAAAAAAACAGGAATGGCAAACACTCAGTAGGGAAGCTTACGACCGTGGCAACGGGGCAACTATTCTGTTATATAACAAGCAGCATAAAACAGTTATACTTACCCGGCAATTCCGCCTTCCAACTTTTATAAACGGAAACGATACAGGGATGCTGATTGAAGCTTGTGCAGGCTTGCTTGATAAAGATAGCCCGGAGGAAGCGATCCGCAGGGAAACCGGGGAAGAAACCGGCTATATTATATCATCTGTCGAAAAAGTATATGAGGCTTATATGAGCCCGGGCTCCGTTACCGAAAAGCTTTACTTTTTTATAGCTGAATATACCACAGATATGAAAACACACACAGGTGGCGGCGTAGATGACGAAGAAATAGAAGTAATGGAATTACCTTTTGAGGAAGCAATGGCACAAGTACAGAACGGGCAAATAGCCGACGGTAAAACCATCATGCTTTTACAGCATCTTGCGTTATCGGGAATTATGTAAGGTTACTCCATTAAAGCATATCGGTTTTAAAAACAAACGTTTCAGCATCAAAGTTCTCGTATTAATAATTAACACATTTTTATAACATGATTGTTAAATAAATATTGCTATGGTATTAATAATCAATAGACTATGAAAGAGTACATTGTTAAGAAAGAAATCAGCATCAATGCTGAACCTTCGGTTATCTGGGATGCGTTAACCGATCCCGTTAAAACAAAGAAATATTTCTTTAATTGTAAAGTTATCTCTTCATGGAAAGAGGGCAGCCCGATAACTTTTAAGGGGCGGATGTTTTTAATCATCCCCATAGAAATGAAAGGCCGGATCTTAAAAATCGAACCTGAAAAGCTGTTGCAGTACAATTTAAAGAACAAAAGCGATGATTCTTCAACTTTCTCGACGGTAACTGATAAGTTAACATACAAAGATGGAAAGACCACCTTATCGATAACTGACGATGTTGGCAGTGGTGGCGATGCAGAAAAAAGATATAATAGATCTGTTAAAGGCTGGGACAAAGTCCTTAATGGATTAAAGGAGATGATAGAAGAGAATTGAGTACTTATTTCACTCAATTTTTTTAGCATCCTGCGTGCCATTTTCATAAAGAATAGCCTTTACAATTTCTCCTTTGTCATTCTTAACAAATTCAACTTCAACATCAATTTTCTTTAAAAAAAATTTATTTTGAGATTCGGGGAAAAGCTGCTGTTTTTGTTGTCCGGTAGGTTGTCCGTACAATTTACTACCCTCAAGGGTTACGGCAAATGTTAATTTTTTGGAAATCTCATATTTGCCGGTGTATTTCTGTAAAATAGTGTCGGCCAGGGCAATCTCCTTTCTGAATTTCGAACGGTTTAAGCCTTTAAAGCCGTAAACTTTTGCAACACTGTTTACAATCTCATACATAATGTCTCCATTGTCCGAGTTTACCATTACAACTACACCATTTCCACCTTCCATACTGCCAAAGTACAGGCACCTGAAACCTTCATTTGCACCTCCGTGCTCAAAATATTTTACGCCATCCTGCAAGCTATCTATAAAAACGCCTAAAGCCGCATTTTTATTCAGATAAGGTGTTAATCTCAATTTTGTAGTTTGCTGATCAATCACTTTATGAGATTTACCCTGTAAGGCTAATTGTGTTTCAATAATGTATTTAGACAAATCTGTAGGGTTGGTCCACAAGCCTGCTGCAGCCTGTTCCGGATATATATGGTATTTGCCTGGCAGCTCCTTTCCGTTATAACGGTAAGCAGTAGCCAGCAGTTCTGATTTTACACCGGACGGCGGCTGACTATAGGTGCTGCTCGTCATCCCCAGCGGCTTCAAAACATTATTGTACATAAATTTATCATAAGGTTGATGTGTAATATCCATCACTATCAGTTGCGAAATAGTAATGCCCCCTCCTGAATATTCGGATTTTATACCAGGTTCATACATGGAACGTACCGCAGGTGAATTAGCTGGTTTTTTGCCGTCAAGTATTTGCTCAATTGTTGGTATTTCTTTGCCGGCGGCATAGCCTCCAAAACCATGTACGGTTAAGCCGCCTGTATGGCTCAACAGGTTGGCAATACTGATCTTTTTATTTTTAGAGAGCGAATCGTAAGGAAATTTCCAGCTCGTGAGATAAGTGTTGATGTCAGTATAAAGATCTATTTTTTTCTCCTGCACCAGTTTAAGCACCCCAACCGAATTTAGTGACTTACTGATGGATGCCGCCTGGAACAGCGTTTGCGTCGTTACTGGTGTCTTTAGGCTGTCATCTGCATAGCCATACCCTTTTGCCCATTCAATTTTATAGTTATGAATAACCGCAACGCTTACGCCATGCACTTTATAAAGTGCCATCCGGTCCTGCATCGTCATAGGGCCATCATTTTCGGTTTGGATATTTGGGATCAGGTTTTTCTCAACACGCTGGATATTTTCATTGATTTCTGACGAGGATTGTGCAACTGCATTTGTTTTGATAAAGAAAAGAAATGCGCAGATAAGTAGTATACTGTACGTTTTCATAGCGGTTTGGGTAATTAAGAACAAGGTACGAATAAACTAATTTAATGCCACAAATAATGTTTAAATGGTATAAATGCCTGGTAAAGGAGGAAGTAAGACGAAGATGAAAGGATGCTTTAACCATTGGGCCTGATCGCAACAAATCATCAAAAAACAAACAACAACCTGTTTTTAGGGTTAATAATAAAAAGAACACTAAAGAAACCTACCATGAAAACATATAACAATTTAGTGGAAGCCACTAACGACTTGATGAAACGCGGATACACTGAAAACCTGAGTTTGGAAGGGGATACTGTTGACGATAAAGATAAAAATGTACACATGACTGCCGACGACTTTGAAATTGATGAGTTTTATCGTTTTGAAGGTGCAAGTAACCCTGATGATATGTCGATAGTTTATGCAGTTACCTCGAAAAAGTATAACTTAAAGGGTGTTTTAATTAACGCATTTGGTACTTACGCTAATAACAGCTCTTCAGCCATTAATGCAAAATTAAATCACGATCAGGTGAGTCATAATCTGAATAGGGAGGATAAGCCTGAGGCTGATATGGTTAACAAATAGGATATTGGAAAAGTTTGCAGTAAGCAGTTCTTAGTTTGCAGAAATAGACCGATTTAATTTTTAGTCATTCTTGCATTGTCAGCCGCGAGCTAATTTACCAAGTAATTTTCTTCCACGCGATTGAATAGCTGCGGAGCCGTTTTTCATTAAAAACTTTATTTGGTTTGCCAGCTCTTCCTCAATCCAGGGGTAGAGATGACGAATGTTAAACAAAGCTTCACTGGCAAAAACTTTAACAGCAATTTTAACTTTTGGGTCTATCAGCCAATCGAAACACTGTTCAACAGCAGGCTTAAGATCCAATTGTTGTAGGTTTTGTCTTATAACTAATGGTGCTTTGCTTGCTGTAATATGCATCAGTATTTTAGCATAATGCCGTTGGCAGCTTGCATATCTAACATCTTGAATGCGTGATATTAAATAACCAAGTTCAATTTCATAACGAGTGGGGTCTTTCAAAAAAACGGTTTCAAGTATCCATGCAGCCCTGAATGCTATATCTCTGTCGGTATAGAAAGTAAGGTCGATCAGATCATGTAAAGAAAATTTCTGCTCCTTAAGGATACGGCTCAACTCAAGCACTTTGGTTTTGCCTAAAGTGCTTGATATTTGTTTGATTAACTCGTCCCTGGTTATCATTTTAATTGTGGGTGGAAGGATAACGGCTAAAGATATTAAAAACGGCTGAATCAAATCAAACCGGCAAAACATTACAACCCTCAAACATTTCAACATTACAACAAACCAACAAAAGTTCTACATTTGCTATCCGTTTAATTGAAAATTTACAAATGGTTAAATTCAACCGCTTTACTTTAGATAATGGTTTGCGTGTTATTGTGCACGAAGATAATACTACTCCAATGGCTGTTCTAAACATTCTTTATGATGTTGGCGCCCGTGATGAAAACCCTGAACAAACTGGTTTTGCCCATCTTTTTGAGCACCTGATGTTCGGCGGCTCTGTAAATATCCCAAGCTACGATGAGCCTTTACAACGTGTTGGCGGCGAAAATAACGCCTTCACAAGTAATGATATCACCAATTACTACATCACCCTTCCATCAGTAAATATTGAAACAGCTTTTTGGCTGGAAAGCGACAGGATGCTGAGCCTTGCTTTCAGCAAAAAAAGCCTGGAAGTACAGCGTAATGTGGTAATTGAAGAATTTAAGCAGCGGTATTTAAATCAGCCTTATGGCGATGTTTGGCTGAAACTGCGACCGATGGTTTATAAAAAACACCCGTATCAATGGGCGACTATCGGCAAAGAGATCAAACACATAGAAGATGCGAAAATAGAGGATGTAAAAGCATTTTTTAAAAAGCATTATAACCCGCAAAACGCCATTATGGTAGTGGGAGGCGACATAAAAACAGAAGCAGTTAAAGAATTGGCCGAAAAATGGTTCGGACCCATTCCTGCAGGTGAAAAATATCATCGTAACTTACCCCAGGAACCTGAACAGCACGAAGAACGCCGGGAAACAGTAACTGCAAAAGTACCGCTTAACGACGTTTACATTGCTTTCCAAATGGGCGACAGGTTGGATGAAAGCTATTATGTAGCTGAGTTGCTATCGGATATTCTCTCAAGGGGGAACTCATCACGCTTATATCGTGGCCTGGTAAAAGAGAAACAAATATTTAGCGAAGTACATGCTTACATGACCGGCAGCCTTGATACAGGTATGTTTGTGTTTGAGGGTAAGCCGCTGGAAAATATCAGTATAGAAACTGCCGAAGCTGCTATCTGGGATGAGCTTGAAAAAATAAAAACAATTGATATCCCGGTAGACGAGTTGACCAAGGTTCAGAATAAAACTGAGTCGACTATGATATTTTCGGAAATGTCATTGCTTGATAAAGCTATGAATCTTGCACAGTTCGAATTGCTGGGTGATGCAGACTTGCTAAACCGCGAAACAGAGAAATACCTGGAAGTAACATCAGCTAAAATAAAAGCGCTGGCCAATAAATTATTTAGAAAAGACAATTCTTCGACCCTTATTTACTTAGCGGAGAAAGCAGTTTAATACGAAACTATTTAGGCAATGACCTAATGATCAATAACTCAATGACTATAAATAGAAAACAAGCTCCTGAATCGAAGGGGGTAGATAATATAAACCTGTTAAGACCCGCGCATCAAAAGCTTGAGAATGGCTGTAATATCTTCTGCTTTAATTCAGGAGACCAGGAATTGGTTAGGATTGAATGGATATTTGCCAATCAGCGTTTTAACACTGAAAAGCCATTGCTGAATGTCGCAGTAAATACCATGCTTACAGAAGGTACGGGTAAATTAACTGCAGCCCAAATTGCAGATAAAGTTGATTTTTACGGAGCCTTTTTACAGGTTGATTATGGGTACGATCATTCGCATGTAACGCTTTTTAGCTTAAACAAGCATCTGCAGCATACCTTGCCTGTTATAAAAGATATTCTTACAGACTCAATTTTCCCTGAAAATGAGCTGGAAACTTATATCCGCAACCAGCAGCAGAAACTGCAAGTGAGCCTGCAAAAGAATGATATTCTTGCCAGAAGGGCATTTAATAGGGCTTTATATGGAGATACATTATATGGCTTAGCTGCTGATACTGATATGTATAAAACCCTGCATCGCAATGACATGTTGGTTCATTTTAAGCAAATGTATCAGCCATCAAATTGCACAATAATTATTGCAGGAAAAATTGAGCCTGAAATCCTGGACTTGATAAGCAATACTTTTGATAAAGATTGGGCAAACAGCGACCAAAAATCAGACGCTACTCAACCGGAAATCAAACCTGCAGCTGAGCATTTTTATTTTACCGAAAAGCCTGATGCATTACAGTCGGCTATTCGTATGGGGTTGCCGGTTATCAACCGCACCCACCCCGATTTCCCTGCATTACAAGTGCTCAATACTGTTTTAGGTGGCTATTTTGGTTCGAGGTTAATGGCTAATATCCGTGAAGACAAGGGTTATACTTATGGAATAGGATCGGGGATTAGCTCATTAAAGCACGCCGGAGCAATGTTTATTGCTACCGAAGTTGGGGCTGATGTTTGCAAAGCGGCGGTAACAGAAATTGAAAAAGAAATAAGCCTGTTAAAAAGCGAACTGATCCCGGAGGATGAGTTGTCGTTAGTGCGTAATTATATGATGGGCTCGTTGTTGGGCAGTCTTGAAAATGTTTTTTCGCATGCCGACAAGTTTAAAAATCTGTACTTCGCTGGACTTGATTACGACTATTATGACAGGTATGTCGATGCTGTAAAAACAGTTACTGCTATACGATTGAAAGAGCTGGCAAATGAATATCTGAATTTTGATAAGTTTTATAAAGTGATTGTAGGAAAATATTAATTAGATTATAGGTTGATTTGATGATTTAGAGATAGATTAAAGTCTGATTTTCAAATCATCAAATTGACATATTTTCAAATCCCCTACACAATTCCGAAATCGAACATCCGAAATCCGAAATAATTTGTTAGCTTTGCCCGGCAAATAATAACTCCAAACACATTATTTGCTATGCATTTAGACCCCCAAAAATTTGTCGCCGAAGGATTAACTTATGACGACGTTCTATTACTCCCGGCTTATTCAGAAGTTTTACCGCGCGATGTTGACACCAGCTCATATCTCACAAAAAAGATCAGGATAAACATTCCGGTTCTTTCAGCAGCTATGGATACGGTTACCGAATCATCACTGGCTATCGCTATTGCGCAGGCAGGCGGAATTGGTATACTCCATAAAAACATGAGTGTTCAGGCCCAGGCTGATGAAGTACGTAAAGTAAAACGCTCCGAAAGCGGTATGATTCAGGATCCGGTAACGCTTCACGAAGCCTCAACCGTTGCTGATGCCGTGAAAATTATGCGGGAGTACAGGATAGGTGGGATACCTATTATTGATGGGGGGCATAAACTGAAAGGGATTATCACCAATCGCGATCTGCGTTTCCAAAAAGACATGAACTTGCCGGTAAGTGACGTGATGACAAAGGAAAATCTGATTATTGCACCACTGGGAACTAATTTAATACAGGCAGAAGAGATCCTTCAAAGCTACAAAATCGAAAAATTGCCCGTTGTTGATAAAGACGGCATTTTACGCGGGTTGATCACTTTTAAGGATATTCAGAAATTTAAAAACTTCCCAAGCGCCTGTAAGGATGAATTTGGCCGCCTGCGTGTTGGTGCAGCTGTTGGAGTAGCTGCAGATAATATCGACCGTGTAAAGGCCCTTGTAGTTGCTGGTGTTGATGTTATTACGGTGGATACAGCACATGGTCATTCAAAAGGGGTAATTGATATGGTTAAGAGTGTAAAAGCTCTATTCCCGGATTTACAGGTAATAGCCGGAAATATTGCAACCGGTGAAGCTGCTATTGCGTTAGCTGATGCAGGTGCAGATGCAGTAAAGGTTGGTATTGGCCCTGGTTCCATCTGTACTACACGTATTGTTGCAGGTGTTGGTGTTCCGCAGTTATTCGCAGTTTACGAATGTGCAAAAGCACTTGAAGGGAGGGGAATTCCTGTTATTGCTGATGGTGGTATAAAACAAACAGGCGATATTGTTAAAGCTATTGCAGCAGGCGCAAGCTCTATAATGGCAGGATCATTATTTGCCGGAGTTGAAGAATCACCAGGCGAAACTATTATATACGAAGGCCGTAAATTTAAATCATACCGTGGTATGGGTTCTGTTGAAGCAATGGATAAAGGTTCAAAAGATCGTTATTTTCAGGATGAAACAGACGTGGTTACCAAATTAGTACCAGAAGGGATTGTCGGACGTGTGCCATACAAAGGCACTCTTGCTGAAGTAATCTACCAATATATCGGCGGATTACGCGCAGGGATGCATTATTGTGGAGCTGCCAATATTGAAGATCTGCAAAAAGCTAAGTTCGTACGGATCACAGCCGCGGGTATGCGCGAAAGCCACCCACATGATATTACTATAACCAAGGAAGCACCGAATTATACGAGGTAAGGATTGGTTTTTATTGAATACAAGACTTACGAAGTTTTTAAAACTTCGTAAGTCTTAAGGGTTTCAATTTTGACTAATTTGCATCAAAGTATAAACCAGCCGCTCCTAATATCCCGCTATTCTCCAATGCTGATCGCTCTATTTTTAAACACTCAATGCTTTTAGGATATACCAATGTATGAATGCGTTCCCACATGTTTTTTTCAAAGTAATTATATGCTGATTGGACAGAGCCGCCTAAAATGATGAGGGTAGGGTCGTAAGTATACATTATTAACTTAATGGCATTACCCAAATGAGTTCCCATCTCGCCATATAACTTTAAAGCTTGTGCATCGCCTTTTTGCGCATCTTTAAATACATCTTCGCCCTTTAATCCATATACATTATTAAAGAAGGAACCGCTGCAATAAAATTCAAAGTTATTGTCGAGATAATCTACGCATCCAAATTCGCCGGCACCGCAGTTTGGGCCTGCATATAGCTGGTTATTTATAATAATACCGGCACCCAGGCCTGTACCAATAGTTAGCCCAACCAGATCTTTTACGCCTTTACCTTTTCCAAAATAATGTTCTCCTAAGGCAAAGCAATTGGCATCATTATTTACGTGCACCTGAATATGATATCGGTTTTCAAGTATCTGTTTCAGGTGCACTTCTTTCCACGATGGAATATGTTGTACATCATAAACAATCCCTTGTTCAACATCAACCACGCTTGGCACTCCAATGCCAATAGCTTTAATGTTCTTGTTGATTAACTTATCAATTATGTAATAAATATCTTCTAAAACCTGTTCTTCGGTGCCTTTTGTGTTTATACGCCTTGATATAATTTCAGCTATCGATCCATCATTAACTACAGCACCCCGGATATTTGTAGCACCCAAATCGATGCCAATAATTTTTATGTTTTTCATTTGCAGGCTTAGTCTTTTTTATCGAAGATAGTTTTATTAGTGATAAGCGGTTTTGCCCAGAAACCAATGCTCAACATATAGCCAAAGGTTATGTAAAGGAAAAGCATACCTACTCGCAATCCAAAAAGATTTCCCAAGCCGCCGATAAGGAGCTGAACGACCGCTCCGCCTATAATCCCGGTAACCAAAATACCTGCAAATGAGCCGTGGTGTTCATCAACAGAACTAAGTGCAAGAGAAAATATAATAGGATACATTACCGACATGAAGAACCCAACAATAGGGAAGGCGTAAAGGGAAATTTGCGCGCCGCCAAAAAGTGCAAAAGATAAGCTTATAAGCGCAAGTATGGTAAAGGTTACCAAAAGCCTGCGGCTATCCAGTACCTTCAGCAAAAATAAACCTAAAATACCCCCGGCGGTCATCAGTCCCCAAAAATAAGCTACCGCATTTGCACCGGTTATTTGCGGGTCGAATTTGTGATACTGAAATAAAAACTGCGACATCCAGTAAGAAACTCCTTGTTCTGATCCTACATAACAAAATAACCCTATGAAATATAAAATGACAACAGGTTTTTTGAAAAGCATTACATGGGTTTTCCATGGCCCTGCTTTTTCATCATTAGCCAGCTCAACTTTCGGAAACCTGGAGAGCAGCATAATAACAAACATAAAAAGGCAAATAACAGCGAACAGCCAATAAAGGGAAATCCAAGGCATACTGGTTGGAACCAATGGCCTTAATACTGAAAAAACACCCGAACCTGCACCTTTATTTAGGTTTAAAACCATATATGAATATACAAGCGGACTCAAAAAAGAGGCCCCTCCAAATATCAATTGCGCTAATACTGATGTAAACGCGTAATTCTCTTCACCGCCGGATGTTCGCAATAGCGGATTGATAACCACCTGCAACATGGCCATACCACAACCTATTAAAAAGAGCGACAAAACAGCAGTAAGATAATTAGGTTCAATGGCCAGTAACAAAGCTCCGGAAAAAGCTACCACAAAAGCAGCAACCATTATGGTCTTCTCATTATACTTTTGTACCAGCATGCTCGAAGGGATTGACATTACCCCGTAGGCAATAAAAAAGGCAAAAGGTAAAACCCCGGCTAACAGATCGCTTAACTTAAAATCTTTTATAAATTCAGGCCCTAAGGGCCCGATAATATTTGTTATAAAAGAAATAACAAAAAACGTAAGCATTATGAGCGTTACGATGTAATAATTGCGTTTCATTGATCTGATTTAATGGCTGGTTAGGATTGATTGACTCTACATATTTAATGTAAATCTTTAGCATTACCAAGTTATTAAAACAATTTAAAAAGTTTGTAGTGGATTTGTTATGTTAAATCACAAAAAATGTTCTGATATGGTGTGAATTTTAATAGGTTTTAAACAAGAAAAATTCAGAAAAATCACTTTTTAAGAATTTTTGCCTCTGCTTAAAAAGCCTGTTTTGGGTAATAATGTTCATAACACAGATGTTAATAACCACTATTCAACAATAAAAAAATACCTTGAAATATCTATATATCAGCAATCGTGGGGGTGGTATAAAATTGTTAAAAACTTGTTAACAAAAAGTAAAAAAAAGTCTTGACAAATGTTATGCAGGCTACTATCTTAGAATCATCAAGAACGACGTACTTTGACAACCTTACAGGAAACTAAAATGAATCGGGCAAACCTTCGGGCTAGCTAAAGATCACGGAAGTCACTGAGTTACTGGAAAATGAAACGGCGAAAGTCGCGGAAAAAGAAAGATAATTAAAAGAGGTATTAGGAGGCCTGCAATTTTTTACGGAGAAAGGCAGACACCACTAATGAACTGAAAGCATCAATGTCCGCAAGGGCAACAGAATAGCAGATCGGTCGATTTACACAAAACTTGGTGCCAGCTGAGTAACTACGGTTACGCAGATGGTTTGGAAACGGAGGTCAAATCGCAAGAGGAGGCTTCCGTTTTCTCGTTTACAGCATTTTTTGTCTGCCTGTGTTAAATTCCATTTTTCTGGCATCCTTAAAATGGCTAATTTAGCAGAACATGAGTAAGGAAGGCAAAAGTAAGTCGAACGGAAGACCAAAAATATTCGTTTTAGATACCTCGGTGATCTTATATGATCACAACGCATTCGAAAATTTTCAGGAACACGATGTAGCCATCCCCATACAGGTACTGGAAGAGCTGGATAACATGAAGAGTGGGAATGACACCCGCAATTTTGAGGCCCGCAGTTTTATCAGATTGATAGATGACATCTCGCAAAATCACCTCATTAACCAATGGCGCCCTTTAAAAGGAGAAAGTAAAGGGAACTTTAAGGTAATAATGGATACCAAAAGTAAAGCCGCAGATGCAGAGGCTGTATTTGGATCAGATAAAACAGATAATCGTATTCTGAACGCCGCATTAAGTCTACAGGAAGAAAATCCTGACAAAAAAATTGTGCTGGTTTCAAAAGATATTTGTTTGCGTCTGAAAGCAAAAGCATTGAATCTTCACGCTGAAGATTATGAAACTGGTAAAATCAAAAATCTTGATGAGCTATATACAGGCGAAACAACTTTGAATAAAATATCCGAAAAGCTCATCAACCAGTTAAATAAAGAGGAAAGCTTACCTGCAGGCAGTTTTGAAAGCCAGCATGGTATCAATCATTTTTATATATTAAACGGCAAAAAGGGGGCAGTGCCCGGATTTTATAATTCGCAAACCTCACAATTAGAAAAGATTACAGAACAACCTGTATTCAATATTTCACCAAGAAACATTGAACAGGCTTTTGCTATCCACGCCCTGCTGCACCCCGATATTAAACTGGTAACCATACAGGGAAATGCTGGTACCGGTAAAACATTACTGGCGCTTGCAGGTGCTCTGGAGCAGCGAAAGCATTTTAGGCAGATCTATGTTACCAGGCCAATTGTTCCCCTTAGTAATAAAGATATTGGTTTTTTACCCGGCGATATTAAATCAAAGATAGACCCTTACATGGCCCCGATATGGGATAACCTGAAATTTATAAAAGATCAGTTTGCAGATGACGAAAAGATGCAGGCTAAAATTGATGAACTGGTTACTAATGATAAGATCTCCATTGCACCGCTTGCGTTTATACGTGGCCGCACCTTAAGCAAGATCTTCTTTATTGTCGACGAAGCACAAAATCTTACCCCGCACGAAGTAAAGACCATTATATCAAGGGCAGGGGAGAATAGCAAATTTGTTTTTACCGGAGACATTTACCAGATAGATACACCATATCTTGATGCAGAAAGTAACGGCTTAAGCTATTTAATTGATAAGGCTAAGGGGCATCCATTGTATGCACATATTACCCTGCAAAAAGGAGAACGGAGCGAGCTGGCTAATTTGGCTACAGAGTTATTATAATTGAGCTTATTGTTCGGAGATAATGCTTTCCGTAACCTTTGCAATATCGTTACTGATCTTATTGATAAAGCCAAGTTGCTCTTTTAATAGCAGGTCATCTGCAGACAATACTTTAGGCTCATTGTCGGTATTTATTGCAACCGTTTTCGGGGTGCTAACTTCAATTATGTCACCATCCAGCTTTTTATTCAGATCATTTAGTACAGCAATACTGCGTTTAAGCAGTTTAATGTTCTCTTGCGGCGTTTTATGCAAATCTTTTGCTGTAATAGTTGAAGCAATAGTAGCGATGTAAGATGACAAGATATGATTCAGCACAACAAATTTATGTACCTCTTTTATTTTCTTTTGTTTGCTTTTGGGTTCTGACGTCATCCGCTCAAATGCTGCTGATAGGTTGGCCGATTTTACATATACATCTTTACGTGCAAGTTTATATTCAATTGTACCTACTGTTTTTCCCAAAATACTTTCAGCAATTTTTACAAGGTAATTAACATTGGCATTAACTACGTTACGAAGGTTTTCCCTTATCTGCTCAAACTCCCAGCTCGGGAAAATAGTATAACTTGCTATAAAGGCTATGGTTGAGCCAATTACCGTATCAACAATACGTTCCTTCACTACAAACCCAACACCCAAAAACTTAAAAAGGATAAGCACATAAGGCGTCATAAATAGAACACTAACCACATAGTTTAACCGTAAAAAGCTATAGGTTCCTATCATTAAAACAACCAGCAGGATAAACTGTACATCTTTATCGGGAATATAAAGCAGGATAGCTATACCTGCTATTCCACCCGCAATAGTACCGATAAGTCGTTGGTAGTTCCGCTGTTTTGAAAGGCTGAAGCCAGGTTTTAAAATAACAATTATGGTTAATAAAACCCAGTAACTATGGTGCCCTATTGCTATATACTTGGCAGTTATAAAGCCAATTAAACAAACTAACGAAACCCTTAATGCATGTTTAAATGTAGATGAGCTAAATGAAAGGTTATCGAAAAAGATATGAGGGGCATAATCCTGCTTACTTACAAATTTTGAATATTCACCCGTTTCATTTTTTTTGATAAATGTATCCGACGATTTGGAGTTGTAATAACCATAAATACTTTTTATCCTCTCATTAAGATCGCGCAGGTTGATCAAGATCTTTTTTAACGCAATATTACTCGTTCCTTCACCGCTGGCGCCTATCTCGTCTATTCTTAGTTTTAATTGCTCCAGCCCGGTAATAAAATCAGGCTTATGTTTGTTGCGGGTGTTTGATAAAACCATAAAGGCAATATTATCTACCTCATTGGCCATACTCAATATCATGTCAGCTATCTGTTTTAAGATCCCCGTTGATTGAAATTTTTCCCTTATATGATTATAATCATAATGGGTAACCATTATCTGCTCATACATATCAACCAGATCAACAAACGTAAGCACCAGTATCCTGCCCAGCAGACATTGGGTGAAAGCATTGCTGATATTTCGAAATTCTTAAG
>Ga0206904_1092_pt1 | contig 22965 bp, 15 predicted proteins | sample Alteio_BWOrgHeat_42_FD_152981 | JGI IMG/M metagenome (GOLD analysis project Ga0206904, IMG submission 152981) | Enriched cells from forest soil in Barre Woods Harvard Forest LTER site, Petersham, Massachusetts, United States -... | ecosystem: Environmental > Terrestrial > Soil > Temperate forest >...
CCTCATTTGGGTATCCGGACCAGCCTGCTGAACCGGCTTAAAGCATTTGGCGTAATTCTGATAGCCGGAGTTTTGTTTTTGGTTGTGCTCCTGGCGGAAGGCGGGATTGATATGATCCAGAACAACAACTACCGGTTATTGAAATCGGGAATACTAAACACCAGTCTGATCCGCCAGCTGATAGCTTTTCTGCTGGTAACCATCTGGTTTTCCCTGCTCTTTAAATTTCTGCCGGACGGTCGCCCATCCTGGAAAACGGTATTAGCAGGCGCACTCTTTACCGGTTTTCTGTTCTCGGTCGGGAAATTATTACTTCAGTGGTTACTGAGATACAGCAGTATGCAAACGATTTACGGGGCATCCACTTCCACAGTATTGATGCTCTTATTCGTTTTTTATTCTTCGTTTATTTTCTATTATGGCGCCTGCTTTACCAAAGTGCTGGCAGAATTAAATAAGAAACCTATTCAGCCATCCAGGCATGCTGAAAAATATGAGTGGTCCCAGGTAGCGGTATAAGACTATTTGGGCTTGAATTCCATTTTTACACCGATTCCTTTCCCGGATTTCTTTTGTTCCGGCGTCTGGTAAATGGTCTTGGTCATGGTTCCCAAAAATTTTCCGCTGTATTTCAGATAACTGATGGAATCCGATTTCTTGATAATTGTAGCTTTATCAATATCGGCATCGGTCGGTATCCTGTCGAGGTATGTCGTCAGGTATTTTTTAGCCATATGGTGATCCACATTGGTCTTTTCGATCTGAGCCATGGGAATCTCCTTTTCCGGAAATATTTTCGATACCGAGATCTTAGCGGGCGATTTCCGTTTTACCGGCATTTTAGTTTCTGTCGGCTTTACTGTTTCCGGCTCTTTTTCCGCAACCTTTACGGCTGCTTTTGATTTTTGTGCCACTTGTAAGATGTTTAGGTTTCAGGTAAATATAAGCATAATAAAGGCGACCGGAGTCCAAATATCCATAGGGATCGTGCCCGGGGGTGGTCATGAAATGAAGAAGCTTTAACTTTCCGTAGTCATAATCTCATATATGAAGTTAATCCGCTGGAAAAAACAAGGAAAAACGGTACCGGGCGTCATTGTCGGTGAAGATTACATGGATTTATCCGATTTTGGAGAGGACTACAACGAAGCTTTTTTCGAAACCGGTGGTCTTGGCCGCCTGAAAGGGTTCCTGGAAAAAAACAAATCAGCCCTAAAGAAGACGGATGGACCGGTACAACTGGACAGCCCCATCGCAAGGCCTTCCAAAATCGTATGTATCGGCCTGAACTATGCCGATCATGCCAGGGAAACAAAGGCCGAACCTCCGCCTGAGCCTGTTATATTTCTAAAATCCACCACGGCACTGAGCGGACCCTTTGATCCGATTATGATTCCGAAAAATTCTAAAAAGACGGATTGGGAAGTAGAGCTGGCCGTCGTAATGGCTAAAAAAGCCTCTTATGTCGAAGAAAAGGACGCCCTGGCCTATGTCGCGGGTTATTGCCTCCATAACGATGTAAGCGAACGGGAATTCCAGATTGAACGGAGCGGAACCTGGGATAAAGGGAAAGGCTGTGACAGTTTTGCCCCGCTGGGACCCTTTCTGGCTACCCCGGATGAAATTCCTGACATCAACAACCTTCGATTATGGCTGAAAGTGAACGGTAAGACAATGCAGGATGGAACCACCGCCAACCTGATCTTTAAAATCCCTTTCCTGATATCCTATATCAGCCGGTTTATGACCCTTCTTCCCGGTGATGTCATTTCAACCGGAACTCCCGCCGGCGTTGGACTGGGCATGAATCCGCCTGTTTATCTCGCTCCCGGAGACGTTGTTGAACTGGGTATTGACGGACTCGGCATATCCCGCCAGGAGCTTATTACATACAAAAAAATATAATTCATCCACCATCTTTCGGGTATTTATCAACCAGTTACATGCTCAATCCGGCATATTACACAATGGCATAATTTTTTAACCACTGTGAGTTTAATTTGGGTCCGTATTCAGGCCGCAGGGAATGAATACCATTACCATTAAACCTTTAATATGAAATTGCAGGAAAGCATAACCGGCTTTTATTATGTCGGCACCAACAAAGAGAATATCTCGAAACTTGTCAACATTTACAAGCGCGGTTATGCTTCCGGTAATTTAGACGTGTCGCTGGATGAATTAACCCGGAAGGACAATATCCTGCCGGAAGTGATCTGTTGCGAATCCCGGTTTGGGTTCAAGGCTATTAAGGAATGGGCAGATAAACTTTCCGGAAACGAAAGGCTGTCGCTGGTTCCACTGGTTATAGATGCCGGCCGGATTTCGTCGGCCGACCATTTTCATCTGGTCAGAAACACAACCGTGGACGATATTCTGAATCTGGGCGAATGGGATGCGAACAGCCTTGATATGAAGATCCGTTTTCTGCAAAAATTTAAAACCCGCGCACGCGAACAGAAAAAACGGCAGATGGAGGAACTCGCGGCCCGCATTCCGGTTTCAGCAAATGCGATTTTAAAAAGAGCCTTTGATATACTTGTTTCTACGGCGGCCCTTTTTTTCCTGGCACCTGTATTCCTGCTGATTGCTATCGCGATCCGGATTGAATCGAGGGGGAATATTTTTTATGTTTCGAAAAGAGCCGGAATGGGTTATTGCATTTTTAATTTTTATAAATTCAGAACCATGTATCCCGGAGCAGACCGTCGGATAAAGGAATTCGCTCATCTGAATCAGTATCCGGATGCGGCGTCGGCCCGGTTCTTCAAGATAAAGGATGATCCCCGTATTACCCGGGTTGGCAGGTTCCTGCGCAACACCAGCCTCGACGAACTCCCCCAGCTGGTAAATGTATTACTGGGTGATATGTCGCTCGTGGGCAACCGTCCCCTGCCCCTGTATGAAGCAGAGAATCTCACAACCAATAATCTGGCAAAACGATTTATGGCACCCGCTGGCATCACAGGTCTCTGGCAAATTAAGAAAAGAGGGAAAGCAGAAATGTCAGCGGACGAACGGATCGGACTGGATATCGATTATGCCGACAAATCGAGCATCCTGATGGACATGTGGATCATGGCACATACTCCCCAGGCCCTGCTGCAGAAAGCCAATACATAAATGTTTATCTTAGAAAAAATGATGACTGTTAATGATTGCTGAGACCCTGAATATCTGCGTAAAGAAATTTCATATCCCTAACCCCCGACCTTTCCGTGCCCTTTTTCTGATCCTGTTATTTTTAAGATTCCCCGGCCCTGCTGCAGCCCAGTCCTTTAATGTAGATACTCTGATCAATCAATTGGATAGCGGTCAATTCAATGACTCAGTACGGATTCATATGATGCACCGAATCAGCTATCTGCTGAGTGAAATCGATGTCAACCGGTCTTTTGCTTATTATGAACGCGTTTCCCGCCAGAGTGACTCCCTTCATTTTACATTTGGTAAAACACTGGCCAATATAAACCTGGGAATCCTCCTCACGTCGGCCGGAAATTTTGAATCCAGTACAAAAGCTTATTTCAAAGCCATCGATCTGGCCAGATCCTGCGGTGCGTTTCGACAGGAAGCCGTCGCATTAAACAATGTCGGTGATAATTTTGCGTCCCTGAAAGATTATAACAAGTGCCGCCGGTATGTGATGCAGGCACTCGAGATTAACCGTTCACTCCAGGCATGGCGCGGCGTGGCACTCAACTATGAACTTTTAAACCGTTGCGATCTCGAACAGAAGCTTTATAACAGCGCCCGCATAAATCTGGATGCCGGAATGCCCTACGCCCTCCAAACCCAGGAAAATTATATCCTGTCACAATTCTATTGCGGATATGGTAAACTTCATGCGATTTATAACCGGAACGATTCTGCCATTTATTATTTTACCAGGGCAATCAGTTCGGCAAAAGAATCCGGCAATATCCGGAATGAATTCCAGGTTTATCTGGCCGAATCCAAATATTTAAAGAATCTGCCGGTTAAAGCAAAAACCGCCCTGCTCGCCAATGCACTTCGGCTCGCCGAACAAACCCACTTTGCAGAAGGCAGGGCAAAAGCCGCTGAAGAACTTTCCAATGTATATGAGGAAGAAAAAAACAGGGACTCATCCATATTTTACTACCGGATGTACCGGACCGTACAGGATTCATTGTTCTCGGAGAGTAACCGCCGGAACGTGATTGTGAATGAATCGGAATGGACCATCAAAAAAAAGGAACTTGAAAATAGTACACTCAAAGATCTTACGGACGTACAAAAAAGGCAGATCGCCATCAAGAATATACTGCTGTTTCTGGCCGGTATCGGACTCCTGCTGGTTATTTTTGTCGCATTCCTGCTTTACAAATCCATCCAGGCCAGAAATTTAAAGGATGAATCACAATACAAACAACGAATTGCCGAAACGGAAATGCAGGCACTCCAGGCTCAGATGAATCCGCATTTCTTTTTCAACAGTCTGAACAGCATCGAGAATTTTATTATGCAGAATGAAAAGAAACTGGCTTCAGACTATCTGAATAAATTCGCCCGTTTCATCCGGGGCATACTGGACAGTAGCAACAACGAACTGATTGAATTGAATATGGACCTGCAGTCGCTGCAGTTGTATATCGACCTGGAACAACTGCGCTTCAACAATAAATTCAAGTACTTCTGCAAAGTGGACCCGGCGCTGGTCGACGGCGAATATCATGTACCGGCCCTGCTTGTGCAGCCATTCCTGGAAAACGCCATCAATCATGGAATCGGACCGAGCGAACGGACCGATTTAAAAATATGCCTGCAGGTGCGTCTGAAAAATAATATGATTCATTATATCATAGAAGATAATGGAATCGGCCGGGAACAGTCGCGAATATATAACCAGCTGAACAAGCCTTTTCACAAAAGTGTGGGTATGAAACTTACCCAGGACCGGATCAATATATTCAACCGCGAAACCGGAGCATCCGAGAATGTAAAAATCATCGATCTGTATGACGAGGAGCATAGGCCGATGGGGACAAGAATTGAATTTGCCATTAAAGCAATTACGTATGCAATCGCTCAAAGCCATATTGGTAGATGATGAATTGAACAGCCTGCAAAACCTGCAGTTCAAAATACAGGAATACTGTCCTTCCATAAAGGTCGTGGCGCAATCGCAAAACCCGGAAGAAGCCATACGCCTGATTCATCAATACAAACCCGATGTGATCTTCCTGGATATTGAAATGCCCCGGATGAGTGGATTTAAAATGCTTGAACAGTTTCCGGAGGTCGATTTTGAAGTTATTTTTATTACCGCGTATAACCACTATGCCATTAATGCTATTCGCATCAGCGCATTTGACTATCTCGTTAAACCGGTAGCGATCGAAGACCTCCAGCAAACAGTGGAAAGACTCGGGAATTTCAGTTTAAAGAAAACACGGGAACGGGCTAACCTGCTAAAAAATAACCTCGCCAACCCGAAAAGTCAGGAAGATCATATTGCCATTCCAACCAATGACGGACTTGAATTCATCCAGATCAAACAGATTATCCGAATCGAATCCAGCTCCAACTATTCCAAGCTTATCCTTCAAAACGGTCAGCAGATGTTGGTTACGCGTCAGCTCAAAGATTTTGAGGAATTGTTGCAGGATTACCGTTTTTACCGGGTACACCACTCTCACCTGATCAACCTGAATTATATCGCCAGATATATCCGCGGCGATGGTGGTCAGATAACCATGCGCAATGGGGATATCATCGACGTATCCCGCAGGAAAAAAGAAGTTTTCCTGAAACTGATCGGCGGATAATACGTCCAACCAACCGCTTTTTCACTTTTCCTTGAAATTTCAGTTATATTTCAATATAAATTGCCGTGCCGAAAACCCAAAAACAAAAAGATGGAATTTGGCTTACGAATAAAACGGTCTGAGAAATTCACGGCATACCGGCAACTGGATCAGATGGATTGCGGGCCCACCTGCCTGAGAATGATTTCCAGGTATTACGGTAAACACTATTCTCTTCAAACTCTGCGGGACAGCTCCTACATAACCCGGGACGGCGTCAGTTTAAAAGGAATCAGCGAAGCGGCTACGAAAATCGGCTTCCGAACATATGGCGCGAAGTTAACATTTGACCAGCTGGATGAGGAAGCCACTTTACCCTGTATACTCCACTGGAACCAGAATCATTTTGTGGTATTGCCCTCCCAAAATTATAACCGGAATAAAAAAAATGCTAAAATACTGATTGCAGACCCGGCTGCCGGACTGATCAAAGTTTCGAAGGAAACATTTTTACGTTCCTGGATCACGGAAGAAAAAAATACCGGGATTGCCCTGTTGCTGGAGCCCGGCCCGGTATTCTATGATTCCGAAGACGAAAAAAATAATAAACGGGGATTGTCATTTCTGTTCCGGTATTTAACGCCTCATAAAAAATATCTCGGGCAGTTATTTCTGGGCATGTTTGTAGCCAGCATCCTGTCGCTGATTGCCCCGTTCTTAACGCAAAGCATGGTGGACTATGGCATCAGCCAGCATAACCTGGGATTTATCTACCTGATACTTTTTTCCCAGATCGCCTTATTCCTGGGAGACACGGCTATTGAAATGATCAGGAGCTGGATATTGCTGCATATGAGTACCCGGGTGAACATCTCCATCATTTCTGATTTCCTGATCAAACTAATGAAGCTGCCCATCCGATTCTTTGATACGAAAATGGTTGGTGATATTACCCAGCGGATAGCAGATCATAACCGGATCGAAACCTTTTTGACCGGCAGTTCCCTGAATACCATTTTTTCCATCGTCAACCTGTTGGTTTTTTCTGTTGTATTGGGCATTTACAGCCTGCCCGTCCTGTTCGTATTTCTGACGGGTTCGGCACTTTCGGTCGGATGGATTCTTTTTTTCCTGAAAAAAAGAAGAGCGCTGGATTATGCCCGATTCCAGCGTTCCAGCGATAACCAGAATAACCTCTACGAAATTATCACCGGCATGCAGGACATAAAACTGAATGACAGTGAAACCACTCACCGCTGGGGCTGGGAAAGAGTGCAGGCTAAATTGTTTAAAATAAGTGTGCGTGGTCTCGCCCTGTCGCAGTACCAAAACCTGGGTTCTTCTTTTTTTAACCAGCTAAAAAATATATTAATATCCTTCATCTCGGCGAAGGAAGTTTTAAATGGAAATATTTCCCTGGGTATGCTGCTGAGCATTTCTTATATCAGCGGCCAGATGAATTCGCCTATCAATCAACTACTGGGCTTTTTCCAGAACGCCCAGGATGCAAAAATCAGCCTGGAGCGACTGAGTGAAATTCATAGCCGGGAGGATGAAGAAAATGAAAATGAAATAGTACCGGAAAAAGAGCTGGAACTGGCTCAGACAGCACCGGGCCAGATGCCGGGGATCGTTTTCGAAAATGTTTCATTTCAATATGCCGGTCCCGATTCTCCCCTGGTTTTAAATGATATAACCCTCACAATCCCTTTTGGAAAAGTAACTGCCATCGTGGGCGCCAGCGGAAGCGGTAAAACAACCCTGATGAAACTCCTGCTGAAGTTCTACGATCCATTAAAAGGCACAGTGCATTTAGGAAACACTCCCTTACAAATGGTATCTGCTAAATGGTGGCGCAAACAATGCGGGGTCGTGATGTCGGATGGTTATATCTTTTCAGATACGATTGCACAAAATATCTCGGTCCAGGAAATTACCGATAAGACCAGGTTATTATCCGCCAGCAGGATGGCGAATATCCAGGATTATATTAACGAACAACCCCTGGGTTATTCCACAAAAATCGGCAATACCGGAAACGGGATCAGCTCCGGGCAGCGTCAGCGGATCTTAATTGCCCGTGCCATTTACAAAGACCCTGCGTTCCTTTTTTTGGACGAAGCAACAAGCACACTCGATGCAAACAATGAAAAAGTGATCCTTAAAAACCTGTCAGAATTTTTTTCAGGGAAAACGGTCGTCGTCATTGCACATCGCTTGAGCACGGTGAAACACGCTGACCAGATTGTGGTATTGGAAAACGGCAAAATTGTAGAACAGGGAAATCATCAGACATTAACTGCCGCCAGGGGCAAATATTATGAACTGGTAAAAAATCAGCTGGAACTGGGGAATTGACAATTTTGGAAAATGCCGGAAGAACTAAATATTGATAATATTCACAGCGAGGAGGTCCGCGATATCGTAGGGCGCCCGCCTTCCTGGATCATATTCAGGGGCAATGTTATACTTGCCCTGATCGTGTTTTTGCTCGTGGCCGGCGCCTGGTTCATAAAATATCCCGATATCGTGTCGGCGCCCGTATTGATTTCTTCTTATGATCCGCCTGTAAAAATGGTGGCTCAGTCCAGCGGAAAAATTCTGCAGTTTTATGCAAAGGATCAGGATACGGTGGAAGCTAATCGCATTATTGCAGTTATTGATAATCCCGCCAATACCAGGGATATGCTGAACCTGAAGAATATGGTGGAAGAAATTGATACCGCTCTCGATATCCGTAAATCGATTGCCGGACTTCAGATTCCGGGCAATCTGCAGACCGGAGAAATCCAGTCAGACTATGCCGTTTTGTACGAAGCCATTAACAATTATAATTTCTTTTTAAATAATACTTACTATTCCAGTAAACTTACCGATATCGGTAACCAGGAAGAAAACAATGCCCAGATCGAAAAAACAATCAGGGGCCGTGAAGAAATATTAAATGCCCAGTTAAAAGTGGAAGAATGGAAAGACAGCGTGAACAGGATCCTTTTGCGGGATAAGGTGATTTCTCCGGGTGAGTACAATGAAATCAAAAAAGGTTACCTGGCCCAGCACCTGAATGATGAGGATAACTTAAACACCCTGCTCCAAAATAAACAACAGCATAAAGAACTTCAGAAAAGCATCTCCGATGTCAGGCAGCAATATAAAACGGGCGAAAAAGATGTCATTTTATCGGTCCGGGCTGCTGCAAAAAAAATCAAGGGTCAGATAGGGATCTGGGAAAAGCAATACGTACTTAGAACACCGGCGGCTGGCAGGCTTGTTTTCTTTAGGGTTCGTAAAACAAACCAGTATGTGAATGCCGGAACACCCCTTTTTATGGTTGTTCCATCCTCCCAGTCTTATGAAATTCGGGCAACACTCCCCTTATACAAAGCCGGAAAGGTGAAAACAGGCCAGTCCGTTCTTCTGAAACTAAGTGAATACCCTTACGAGGAATACGGTATGGTGAAGGCAAAAGTGTTCAGCATAACAGACGTAGCCATCGACAGCGCTTATTCTGTTGAACTAAGGCTGGACGACGGCCTGAGAACAACCCGCAACCGGACCATCGAATTCAGACCCGAAATATCCGGAACGGCGGATATCATCACCAATGAAAAGAACATCCTGGAACGGATTTTCGAGAATGTGTACGGAAAAATTCACGACCGATAAATTATTTGGTCATCAAAACGATGATATCTAACTTTAAATATCCCTAAGAAATTTACTGTTCGTGTATTCGTGGCAACACGTAAAATCAGCCCGACGCTGAACATCCAACCCATGGCGAAAGACAGGTGAGGACCATATTATTTTTAGCTATTTTTTGTATTTAAAATTTAGCACCTTAAAAATGAAAAAAATCACGTTGGACAACAAAAAATTCCAGTTTATGAAGGAAAGAGTCACCTCCCTGACCAGTTCCGAGTTGACCAGGGTACTCGGAGGTATGGACTCTTTAAAAACTCCAGGACTCAAAGATTCCCTGAATGCAGCGCCCATTGATTCGGCCATAGCAGCCAAACCGGCCAAGGATTCTTTGTAGTCCGTCGCCGAACAAAATTAAACTTTACAGAGGTATCATGAATTGTAGCGGAAAGTGCTCAATGCACACTGTTACAGTTCATGATTTTCTTTTTAGAATCGCTTCCTGCGAGTTATAGTATCGCTCCAGCAAATGGTAAACCACGAGCTCGTATTTTCGCTGGTTCCCCAAAAACATCCGGTTCATATTCATGTGAATTAATGCAGGTAATAAGTCCGCTAACCTCCCGCTCCGGGTTTGTAGTGGCAGTTTTGAAAAAACAGAATCTATGACCGGCAGATTCATTTCAGAGCGGGTTTTAAAAATAGAAACTCCATCGCTGATTTCATTAAATGCATCCCGGTCAGGATCCATATGGGAAAATATTTCTTTTTGGTACTTCCTGTATTTTTCATTGAGTTGTTTTTGCAGGGCGGGTGCGGATCCGAATTCTTCAAAATAGGCGGCCTGTATTTTTTTTGCCAGCACCTGTTTATCAGCAAAGGAAAAAGCAAAATCATTCAACAACATATCGATTCCGCGCAGGGCAAACAGTATCCGGTATTTTTCCTCGTCTTCACTATCCAGTAAACTGATAAATCGTATTACAGCCAGGCTGTCATTGTAAAACAGCGATTCGGATTCCTGCATTAAATCCATTCCGTAACGTTCCAGTTCCCGGCTATAAGTATCGAGAACAATTTTATGAATGGTGCCATCGTCCATTAATGGCTGCAGCGTTTCTATAAAAAGTTTTTGCAGGGTCGCCTGCCTGGAAATGTCCGGGTTATAAAAGCGGATTCGCAGATGTGATGAATCGTCACGATACCGTATAAAAAAGAATTTTTCATAGGCTGTTTTTCCCGGATCAGTTTCTACAAACTCCATGATGCAGGTCTTCAATAGTTTCTCAGCCGTTTTCTGACCGGTATATATCTTAAAATACAACCATTCACTCATCGGCGAAAACGTACGCTTCACCGGGTGGAAAAAAACCGGCTGCTTTTCTGCAAACCCCCGTTGGGCCGGTGCGTCCCGGTATATCGGGATAATCATTTCATTGGTGAATGGGGCTCCTTCTGTATCCCGGACTACACAATTGTCGTCCGTAAACAGAAATTCTTCCAGCAGGATATTTTTATACCGGTGCAGGTAATGCAGGAATAACTCAATTCCCTTATCCTGTTCAAAGTCGATTAGTAATTTATTTCCATCTTCATTGTAACAAACGGGATTAGTCATTTTTATACCGTGCCGGAATTTTCTGAAATATTCGGTACGGTCTTTTTTTTCCGGCAAATCTTTAAGGTCCGCTTCTTCGATCCGCCACCGGGCTTTTGCAACAATCAGATTTTTGTAAATAACTCTCGGCAATCGTTTTAATAATCCCAGCTGCCCCCAATCCCAATTGTTGGGTCTCGCCATTCCCTGCGATTGCAGGTCGCACAGGAATTTATAAACCGGCAACCCGTGTTTACCGAAATTATGCGCCGTAGTCAATCTGGGGATTACCTGTTTATTATGAATTTTACTCCGTAATACAATTTCTCCGCCCCGAATGCTTACCATCAGATCGCTAACGGGTATTTGATTTTCCCGGGGAGCGCCTGAAACTCCGACATAGGGTATTTCATAATCACGTAAAACAGGCCTCAACAGGATATTACCCGTCCGCGCCTGCGGTAAATGAACAATTTCAGCGAACAGGCAGTCGGGTTTCTGCCTTTCTTCTGATTTCAAAATCTCCCGGGTAAGGGTACAAAGTTCTTCACTGCCATGTGTAAACCGGCCCAGCAGATTTGCCGCTGAGGGGCCGGAAAATGTCTCCAGGTCAAAAATAAAATCCGCGTCGCTCAATCCGCCGTTTATTTTTAATAAACTTCCCATCAGATACATGCTTACCGGAAACTGATAGTCCGCCACCCGCTTCGAAAATCCCTTTAATTCGTCTGCCGTTATTTCGATCCGGGGTTTTTGGTTTTCAAGCCAGTCATGATATTTCGAAATAACAAGTCCCTGTATATCATTTACCTCACGGAATTCACTTATTAATTTTCCTCCGGCGATTAAATCGTTAATAAAATCTCCGCCACTCACGACACCGTCCCGGTTACCGGTATAACCAATTCCCAGTTCAGAATCCAGCGCAATGGACAGCGGAACTTCCATTTCCTCATACCGGTTAAAAAACCTTTCCCTGAACGACGTTAATTCCGCATTGTTTATCGGAACGGATAAGGCAAACAGATCTTCGCACTGGCTGGCAATGGCCCGGACTAATTCCCGGTTGATATGATTTTTTTGAAGAGACAGAAAAAGATCCGCCTGCAGGGTGTTTTTGGGGATGTCTAATTCAACCCCGATTTTTTTCAATTCTCCTTCGATTATCTGGTAGCGCCCGACTCCCTCCTCTATAGATTCGATTTCGTTTTTAACCTTGCGCAGATGAACCAATAATTCTTCAACTCCTTTTAATTTTTCCAGAGCTCCGATAAGTTGTTCAATTGGTTCCGCACCGGTTAGTGAAGGCTCAAGCCCGGAAATCAGCAATTGTGCGTCCTGAAGACTATATAGGAATGTCCTGGCTTCTTCCCGTTCTCCACCTTCGGATTCGTTCAGCAATCCGGCCAGTTCATCGATCGTGGCGCCGTTCTTTGCCCGGTCAAAAACAGCTTTTAAATAACCGGTCTTTGCAACGGAATTAAGATCATAGAATCGGGTATTGTTCCGGATCGAATACTCCACATAACGAAAACCCGAAGGCAGTTCGTAAATCGTGTTGTTTGTATAAAATTTTACCTGGTCCCGGATCAATGGCATTTTTGCCAGCGCCTGAATAATTTCAGTAATATAATTCGTGTCCAGCCTCAGCCGCCGGATATGTTTACTGCAATCATTGAGTATAATACCGATTCCGTTTTCTTCCGAAATCCCCACGATCGCGCTGCCGGCAAATGTTCCATAAGGAGTCGAACGCATGCAGCTGCGTATCCAGTATTTTGCAAAAGAAAGTTCCAGCTTCTCCCTATCCTTCCCGTTTAATTTCTCTCTGTTTTGAAAACCGGACCAGAACTCAGAGGAAGACAGATAAATTCCTTCCTCCATAGCCGGGTCCATTTTCCCGGCAAAGTCATATGCCTTCCCAAGACTTTGCAATGGAGTACGAACCAATAAAAAAGGGAAACTGTGAATCATAAACCGGTGGTGGTGGGCTGGAAAGAACGCGTCATTATAAACTTTGCCTGTTCAGGTATAAGATCAGCTGCTTCAGATCATCTTCCTGGTATGTATTTTTTCCTATGGAGTTCAGGTATTCTTCCACGCGTCCGCTATCCGGATTGAGTTTGAATATTCGTTCTATCGCCGACCTTTTCAACTGATAAAAAGTCCGGTATTCCCGGTTTGGAAAAAATATACAATATTCGGTGATATCCTGATACCTGTCCGGCGACTTCCCGTAAGATGTAGCTCCATAGATACCCTTGATCACTTTGGTATGAACGGTTTTGTACAATGAATATTTGCTATCCCCTTTTATGAGTACCTGGAACAGGTCTTTGTTGCTGATTAAATATATATGCTCTAAAATATAGGTTGTATCGTTTGTATAGAACATAACGGCTTTGAATTCCCGCCAGTCGATTTCGGAGATATTTTTGAAATCGGTCGTAATCAGCAAACGCCTATCTATTTTGTCAAAATTATACAGGAAGGAATCGTTACTCACTACATTGTTATTGGCCGTTAGTATTTTTGCCTTTACCCAGTTGTTCTCGAAAAAAAAGTTTTTGCCGGTAAATCCATCTGTTATTTTATAGTATGGAGCGCTGATATGGTCCATTTCAGACCGGGCATTATCCTGTGTGCGTGCCATACCGAAAAGGGTGAGGCTGAGAAGCGTACAGGAAAGATATCTTTTCAAAGGAGCAATACATTAGTTGGTATCCGAATTTACGAAAAATGCCCGATATCTTTGATTAAATCGGTACAATGGGATTTAAACCAGGAACAAAAAAAAGAATCAGGAGAACCCTGTATGCACTGCTTCTGATCTTTTTACTTATGAACACTGTAGCCTGGTTCCATGCATATAAATTCACCCATTTCGATTCCAGTGCAAAATATAAAACACAGGGGCCCAGTAATTTAACCTGGTTGTTGAAAATAAAAACGATTTTTCTGGGCATCAGTAATCCCCGCCCGGAAAATAACACGGTTCCCCGGGTCGCCTATGAAACTATCAAACTCAACAGCAACAAACTTATCGAATGCTGGCTGATAAAATCGAATCAGCATAGGGGAACGATTGTTGTTTTCCACGGATACGGGGGTGATAAGTCATCTATGCTGGATAAAGCATACGAATTTTCAAATCTGGGTTTTCAGGTGCTCCTCGTGGATTTCATGGGATCCGGCGGATCGGAGGGAAACCAGACTACTATCGGATGGATGGAAGCTGCTGAAGTAAAAACAGCCTACCGCTGGCTGGACAGCCTGCAGGAAAAAAATATTATTTTATTCGGCACATCCATGGGTGCGGTAGCCATCATGAAGGCCATGGCAGACGATTCACTGAAACCAGCTGCTATCATCCTTGAATGCCCATTCGGGACTTTACTTGAAACCGTTCAGACCCGTTTCCGGTCCATGCATATTCCCGTTTTCCCGATGTCGAACCTGCTCGTATTCTGGGGAGGTGTCCAGAATGGATTTAATGCATATAACCACCAGCCGGTAAAGTTTGCCAGCTCAATCCATTGCCCCACCCTGCTGCTCTACGGGGAAAAGGACGAAAAAGTTTCAAAGAAAGAGACGGATGATATTTTCCGTAACCTGGAGGGTCCGAAAAAACTCGTCATCTATCCATTAGCCGGGCATAGCGATTACCTTGTCCGCTATAAATCCAAATGGAGCAACGATATTGCCGGATTCCTGAATACCCATTTGAAACCGTGAATTGTTATTATCGGACCAGTACGCTGCTTCCTTTTAAAGAGAAGATTTTGCCGGAAGCGCCATCCGTATACCGGAGTGTCCAGATATAGGCTCCGGCAGGCTGCGGTTTGCCATGAATCGTACCGTCCCATTTTTGCGAAAAATCGTGTGATTCAAAAAGGAGTTGGCCAAACCGGTTATATACCATGAATTGCAGGTTCGTCGCCGAAAACGCGTTCAACGGATAGAGATAATCGTTTTTCCCGTCGCCATTCGGTGTAAAAGCATTGGGTACCGTTATAAAACAACTTTGTAGTTTGGTGACCTGTTTTTTTAACGTATCGGCACAACCCAGGTCATTTTGAATAACCAGGCTGATGGTATAGGTTTTACCAGCCCAGGTATCCGGAAATAAATGCGACGGCGGAGATGGAAGATCGCTGGTAACACCATCTCCGAAATTCCAGGACCAGGAAACCACATGGCCAACGCTGTTATTGGTAATTGCGAACAGATCTTTGGGGCAAACTTCGTCCGGACCCTGGAAGTCTGCCTGAAGTACGTTGTCCAGATTAATTATTTTGGTAACCGTATCCGTACAGAAACCATTTGAAACAATATGCTGGAGATTTTTTGGTCCGAATACAGTTTCATAAATAGCGGGTGCAGTTTCCGTGCTGTTATAAGTGGAATCAATATTCCATTGCCAGTCATCAATACCATTCTTATTCGTGTAAAAAGTTTGAATCGTATCGTACCTGCATCCGAGCGCCTCGGAATAGCCAAAATCGGCTGATACAGTATCTTTTGTACTGAATGAAATGGATGCCCCGGCCGGCGTCGGGATTCCGCACTCATTCAGAATGGTATTTCCATCGCTGCCGGATTTCAGGGTAATCAGATAATTTCCGCCCACTACGACAGGTGAAGAAAGCGAAATATTGATAACATTGGTTAAGCCAACTCCGGAACATATTCCTGATGCACCCGAAACGCTTACCACCGAGGTTCCCGTAACAGTAAAATCAGATCCGTCAGGAGCTATCGAGCTGCATTGCATCCGGTCAGAAAATACGAGTTGCAGGTTTTTCGGGGCACAGTCTGGCGTCGTAAGGCTGTCTACCGGAGTGGGTACCGGCGGTTCTATGGTGAATGATACACTTGCTCCCACAGCTAACTGATTTCCACAATCATCGAGTAAGGTATTTCCGTCGGTGCCGGTTTTTGCAAGGATAGAATAGGTTCCCGGGGGAAGTGGAGCACTCAGAAAAAGCTGAATGGAATCCATATCAAACTGACCATTGCAATTGTAACCGGTCGCGCCGATAACCGAAACCGGATTGGATGCGACACTGAAATCGGATCCATCATCTGCCAGGCTGTTGCATCTCATCCCCTTATTCAATACAATTTTTACAATTGCCTTGTTACAGCCGGTACTTGCCGATAGCAGGTCGGGTAGTTTGGGGTCTTTTATGACGGCCGTACCCCCACCGAAAGTCAGGGAATATCCGCTTTGAGTATTTGTAAAATGACTGATCAGGAGAAGATATTTATGCCCCTGAATTAATGTTGGCATTTTGCTGAACGTTGGAACTTTAGCTCTCGGATCTGATCCGCACTGGGTATTTGCGCTGCCACCGGCCCGTGCTCCCGTTAAGCCATATGTTCCAGCCCAGTTTCCAATAACAACCAGTGAAACATTGGTGAACACATCAGTGGGCTTATGGCCGGTTATATCAAAAAGCATCCAGTCATAATCGTCACCCAGGTTGTTTGGCCTGATCAAAAATCCAAGCGTACCCCCCACATAACAGGTAAAAGAATACCAGAAAGGATTTACATCGGGGTATTTGCCGCAGCGGGGTACCTGCAGTAAATGGCTGGAACCAAAAGGAACGGTGGCCTGCTTAAATGTATCCGTTGCACAAACCGGGAAGGCAGTCCCGGGTGTTTGTCCGATTGCCGGGAAGGATTGGGACCAGCCGGCAACGGATATAAGCATTAAAGCAGTAAAAAAAGCAGTTTTCACGATTACTAGTATGACTGCATATTCATTAGGAAGGTTGCCAGCTGAATTTGAGCAATGCAGGGATTCCTTAAAGATAATATTCACTATTCAGGTCTCAAAACAGGCGGTGATCCGGGCGTGATTTTTTTAGTTTGAAATATGTATAATCGGTAACTTCCGATTTAACTGTTTTCTTGATATCCTTAAGAGAATCCGGCGTGAGACCATTACTATTGAAATGAATAAAGGATTACCGGTTTTTTTACATCTTATCATTGGTTTATTTTCCCTGTCCGCTTCTGCGCAAACCAAATTGCAGGACAGCCTTATTTTTCAGTCAGCAATTTCTAATACGTTAGCGGTCTATTACAGTCAGCTGGGCGATCAGTCACCACTCTATAACGGCAGCCTGTATACGCCGACGGGTTTCACGTTCCGCAGAGGCATTCCTTATTTCCCGTCGGAGCAGTTCGATTCCGGATCGGTTGTTTATGACGGAATAACATTCGGCCACCTGCCTCTTCTTTATGAAGACCTGCGACAATTACTGATCACCAAGAATGATAATTATCTTCTGCAGCTGGTAAATCCGCGTATCCGGTCATTTTTCATATCGGGCCATTCATTTGTCCGCCTGGTGGCCGATAGTCTGAATCCCGGAATATCCCGAACCGGATTTTATGAAGTTCTGTATCCGGGTCCCTCCAGCGTATTGAAAGAAACATTCAAGAAAATCATTGAGCAACCATCAATCGAAGAATATACCGTCCTCCGGTTTATCGAAGTGAGTTATGATTATTTTATCAAATCAGGAAATACTTATAAGCGGGTGAAATCAGCAGGGCAATTAACCGATATTCTGCACGACCATCAAAAGGAGATCCGGCGTTTCATGAAAAAAAATAAACTGAATTTTCGAAGGGACAGGGATAACACACTCATTCAGGTGGCGGGTTATTATGATCAAATAACAAAATAGCATGAAATTTCTCTTCCGGTTTTTGCTTATTTCTTTTTGCCTCGGATATTTTCATCCGCATCTCCTGGCACAAAGAAATGCGCAAGATTTGATTACCGGCGATTTTAAGGATCTGTCAATCCGGGATTTTACCAGCGAACTGGAACAGCAGACCCATTATTTCTTTTATTATGATTCCGCATTATTTGACAGCATCCGTTTTACCATTTCGGCCGACCGGCAGCCTCTTAGCGATGTGTTGGACCAGGTATTTGCGAAAACCGGTTTTAATTATTCCATCGGTCCGCATAATGAAGTTTTTCTGACCCGGGGCGTGTTGGTACAGACCAGCCTGGGGGCTCTCCCCCTGGATTCCGTACGGAAAAAAAAAGCCGGTTATGCTGACCAGCCGGATAATCCAAATAGTCAGAATGAGGCCATCCAGTACGCGAAGCTGGAAAATAAATTATACCAGATCGGATTCAGTTCACCCAATAACGGACAACCCACTTCTTTGATCACCGGTTATGTGCGGGATTCCAAAACCGGCGAAGCCGTGTCGGGCGCTTCCATCTATATCGACAAGCCCCATATCGGCGTATCGAGTGATCAATATGGTTATTATGCGCTTTCATTACCCCGCGGCCGGCATACGCTCAATATCCAGAGTATCGGGATGAAAGACACCCGGCGGCAGATCCAGCTGGATGGCGACGGCAAACTGAATATTGACCTGCAAAGCCAGGTAATGGTGCTGCGCAATGTGATCGTCTCCGCAGAAAAAATGAGCAATATCCGCGGTGTCCAGATGGGCGTTCAGAAGCTGGATATTAAAACGCTCAAACAGGTGCCGGTTGTATTCGGTGAAACAGATCTCCTGCGCGTACTGCTCACCCTCCCGGGCGTGAAATCCGTCGGGGAAGCCAGCACGGGTTTGAATGTACGCGGCGGTTCTGCGGATCAGAACCTGGTACTGTTCAACGACGCCACCATTTATAATGCGGCCCATTTCTTCGGCCTGTTTTCAGCATTCAATCCGGATGTGGTTAAATCAGTTGAATTGTATAAAAGCAGTATCCCTGCCCGTTATGGTGGGCGCCTGTCGTCCGTCATTGATATTGCGAGCCGCGAAGGAAATAAAAAAGAATTCTCGGGTTCGGCGGGCATTGGCCTGATCACCAGCCGGATCGAACTTGAAGGTCCGATTGCAAAAGATAAAACCTCTTTTATTCTCGCCGGCAGAACCACCTACGCAAACTGGTTGTTGAACCTGCTTCCTTCACAGTACAAATTAAGCAGGGCTTCTTTCTATGATCTCAATCTGAATATCAGCCATCAGATCAATAAAAATAATAATCTCTACCTGACGGCTTATGCCAGCAACGATAATTTCAATCTCAACAGCGATACGACCTATGGTTACGGAAATCTGAATTTATCGCTTAAATGGAAACACGCATTCAACGACAAACTGTATGCGGTGTTTACGACCGGATACGATCAGTATAAATATCATATAACCAGTGAGGCAAACCCGGTAAACGCCTACAAGCTTTCCTTCAACGTAAATCAAAGTTATTTCAAGGCCCAGTTCAATTATTTCCTGAGCGCAAAACATGCGCTTGAATTCGGACTCAATTCACTTTATTATAAACTTGATCCCGGAACCTATATACCGCTGGGCAAATCCTCCCTGGTCAATCCGGATACGGTGCAAGCCGAGCAGGCATTGGAGAGCGCCTTGTACCTGAGCGATAAATATACCATAACAACGTCCCTGGTGCTCGAGGCCGGTATACGTTATTCGCTGTTTAATTATCTTGGTCCGCAAACGATCAATGAATACGCACCCGGCATTCCAAAAACGGAAGATGATGTGATTGGCGTCAAAACCTATCCTGCCGGAAATAATATAAAAACTTATGGCGGGCCGGAGTACCGGATCTCCGCGCGATATGAGTTCACGGATAATTTTTCAGTTAAAGCCAGCTATAATACCGAACGCCAGTATATCCATGTGTTATCGAATACAACTGCTATCGCTCCCACCGATATCTGGAAACTAAGTGATCCGAATATTCCGCCGCAACTGGGTAGCCAGTTTTCGCTGGGCGCTTATAAAAATTTAAAAAACAATACGATCGAAACATCTGTTGAAGTGTATTATAAAAATATTCAGAATTACCTGGACTATAAGAGCGGTGCGGTGCTCGTGCTGAATCACCATATTGAAACAGACGTGATCAACACCAAGGGGAAGGCCTATGGAATCGAATTCATGATCAGGAAATCAACCGGCAAACTGAACGGCTGGATCAGTTATACTTATTCCCGGGTATTCCTGAAAATGGATGATCCCACAGCCGGTGAACTGATCAACCACGGGAACTGGTATCCGGCCGATTATGATCAGCCAAGTTCGTTTACGATCGTGGGCAATTACAGGATCAACCACCGGTTCAGCATTTCATCCAACTTTACCTATAATACCGGCCGGCCGATTACCCTTCCGATTGGCGTATTTTATTATGATAATTCGTACCGGACAATATATTCTGACCGGAATGCCTACCGGATACCCGACTATATCCGGATGGATGCATCCATGAATATTGACGGAAACCATAAAGTGCACCAGACTTTTCACGGATCCTGGACGATCGGTGTGTACAATCTGTTCGGAACCCATAATCCCTATTCGGTCTATTATATTTCTGAAAATGGCGCGGTGAATGGTTACAAGCTTTCGATATTCGGCAGTGCGATTCCGTTCATCAATTATAATATCCGGTTTTAAATATTCATATGAAATTAAAATCCTGGCTTTTGATATTCATTGTCTTTTTATCCTGCAAGGATAAATACATGCCACATATTCAATACCCGCCTACGGGATTCCTGGTAGCAGAGGGTTTTATCAATGCAGGCGACAGTCCGACCACGATCCTGTTAACGCGCGCATCGCGGCTGGACAGCATCCAGCTCATACCGGAAACCCATGCTCTGCTGGACGTGCAGGCTGAAAACGGGGCCAGCTATCCTCTTACCGAAGATTCCGGTGGAAAATATACGATCACCCATATAGCCATCGATCCCGGTCAGCGCTACCGCCTGCATATTAAAACCTCTAATGGTAAAGAGTATCTGTCCGATCTGGCTGATGTAAAAATATCGCCCCCTATAGATACCGTCGCCTTCGTCGCCGGTCCCGAAGATGTAAGTATTTATGTGTCCACGCATGATGACCAGAAAAAAAGTCAATATTATCAGTGGCAATTCGAAGAAACCTGGCAATACAACGCGGCCTATATATCGTACTATATTTATTCACCGCAAACATCACCATTGCCATTTATTCCGAGGCCCAATCCGGGAGCGTATTTCAACTGTTGGAACATGGGCCTGTCCTCGGGTATTCTGATTGCTTCTACGATAAGCCTGACTTCAGATTTGGTTTATCAGTTTCCGGTGACAAAAATCTCCTATACAGCCTCGAACCGACTGAATTTGCGGTACAGCATATTGGTAAAACAGACTGTGCTCAGTAAGGAAGCATATGAGTGGACCCAACAACTGAAAAAAAATACGGAGCAGCTTGGAACTATATTCGATGCCCAGCCTTCTGAAACAGGTGGCAATATTCATAATATATCGGACCCCTCGGAACGGGTGATCGGATTTATCGGATGCAGCACACAGACGGAAAAACGGATTTTTATCACACGAGATGAATTGCCCGCTGTGCAGGTTACGAACGGCTATGAAACCTGCCTGGCAGATACAGTTTTGCTGACAGCAAATCTGTATTTATATTTTGGAAACGGTTTATTCCCCCTCTCCTATGTGAAAACCATGAAAGGAATGGCGATGGCCGGGGCATCGATTACCTGTGTTGATTGCCGGACGCAGGGCGGAACGATTGTAAAACCGGCTTTCTGGTAACCAATAAAATGCTTTTGAAAAAATTCAAATGAGAATCGGGATTAGTAAAATTTTCAGGTTGTTCATTCTGCTGCTGGTGGAATGTATATGCACAATGCCGGTAGTATTCTCCCAGAATCAGGGAACGGAACAATCCATCGTGCAGGCATACAATCAGTACCGGGGACAATATGTTCCTGAAAAACTTTTTGTACACACTGACCGGGACTCCTACGTATCCCGGGAGATCCTCTGGTTCCGGGTTTACTATGTGGATGCATTTTACAATAAGCCTGCTTCCCTTAGTAAGATCGCCTATGTAGAAATGCTTGATAAAAACAACCTGCCGGTCATTCAGCAAAAAGTATCGCTCAAAGAAGGCGAATCCGATGGGTCCATGATCATCCCGGTGAATATTCCCTCCGGCGTATACCGCTTAAGGGCTTATACGAACTGGATGAAAAATTTCAGCCCGGATTATTATTTTGAGAAAGCGATCCGGATCACCAGACCGCAAAACGGCCAGCCCGATTCCGCGATCTCAAAAACAAAACACTACGATATCCAGTTTTTTCCCGAGGGCGGAAACCTGGTACAGCAGAGAGAATCCAAAGTTGCATTCCGGATTACCGATGCTCATGGCAGAGGACTCGGATGTGAAGGAATATTGGTGAATGCCAATAACGATACTATTGTAAAATTTCATCCGGCTAACCGGGGGCTCGGGAATTTTCTGTTTACTCCTGCTCCGGGGCAATCGTATAAAGCCATTATCCGCTTTCCCGGTGGCGAAGAAGTTGTAAAGGAATTGCCGGCAGCCTATCCGGATGGATATACCCTGAGCCTGTCAAAAACAAAAGAAGGACAGATCGCCGTCCGGGTGAATGTTTCATCCGCCCTGGCAGGAGAAGAAGTTTCCCTGTTTGTACACGGCAGTCATTCCTTTCTTCCCGTGGAAACGAAAAGCCCCATTGACCTGCGGGCGGATTTTTTATTGAATCCGTCAATGCTGGAAGAAGGGATATCGCATTTCACCCTGTTTAATAAAACGGGCAGGCCCGTGTGCGAACGATTATATTTTAAATACCCGGAGAAAAACCTGTTTATTTCACTCAAGGCGAACCCCGAATACAAAACCCGCGAAAAAATAAATTTAGATCTTTCGGTAAAAGATTCTGCAGGAAATCCGGCTTCCGCAGATCTGTCTATCGGCGTTTATCGCCTGGATTCCCTACAGGATTTGGATCCTGCCAATATTTCTGAATACCTCTATTTAGGTTCAGAACTAGGATCGGTTGAATCGCCCGCATCATATTTTGATATAGATGACAAATCGCGGGAATCTGATATGGAC
>Ga0206904_1093_pt1 | contig 22588 bp, 19 predicted proteins | sample Alteio_BWOrgHeat_42_FD_152981 | JGI IMG/M metagenome (GOLD analysis project Ga0206904, IMG submission 152981) | Enriched cells from forest soil in Barre Woods Harvard Forest LTER site, Petersham, Massachusetts, United States -... | ecosystem: Environmental > Terrestrial > Soil > Temperate forest >...
ACCGGTCCGCTCACAAAAAAGAGAATGGAAACCGTGGATGACGAAACATCAGCGGCCGCCATCGACTTTATTAAAAGACAACAGTCCGCCGGCAAACCATTCTTCGTCTGGTATAACGCTACCCGTATGCACCTGCGTACCCATGTAAGAACAGAACATCGCGGTAAATACAAACATGGAGACAGTGAATACATTGATGGCATGATCGAACATGATATTACGGTCGGCGAATTGCTGAAAGCCCTGGATGATTTAGGCATTGCAAATAATACGATTGTCATGTATTCCACCGACAACGGACCCCATATGAATACCTGGCCCGATGGCGCTATGACGCCTTTTCGTTCTGAAAAAAATACGAATTGGGAAGGCGCTTTCCGGGTTCCCTGTATGGTCCGCTGGCCCGGTGTCATCAAACCCGGTACTGTTTCCAATGAAATCGTTGCACACAACGACTGGATGCCCACTTTTCTCGATATCGCCGGAGAACCCAATATTATCGGTAAGCTGCTGAACGGATATACTGCCAACGGAAAGTATTATAAGGTTCACCTCGACGGCTACGATCAAACAGCCTACCTGCGTGGCACTTCGCCCAACAGCGCCCGTGACCGCTTCTTTTATTCAGACGACGATGGCCTGCTCGTTGCCATGCGCCTGGGTGATTACAAATGGAGTTTTGCGGAGCAAAGACTCCAGGGCACTCTCGGCGTCTGGGCCGAACCATTTACCAAACTTCGTTTGAATAAAATCTATAATCTGATGCAGGATCCCTATGAACGGGCAGATATCACTTCGAATACCTATTGGGACTGGGTGCTGAACCATGTGGGTGCGGCTTACGGCGTAATTGCAGATGTGGGGGAATTTACAGCAACCTTTAAACAATTTCCACCGCGCTCCATTCCACCGAGTTTCTCCCCGACCACTATCATGGAAGATATGATGGGCGAAATCAAAATGGATAAAGAGATCAACCGGGTGTTGGAAGAGAACAAGACAATGCCGGCGACGCCCAAGAAGAAAAACTAAACTGAAACTTCTTCATTATCGGGCAGACGCTGATTGTCTTTTCGTATTGACCCGGTTGTCAACCGGAAAAATCGGGTAACTGCTTCGTTCTATTCCAATACTGCCCGATATGGAAAAAGTTTTGGCGTCGTTAATATACATCAGGCCCAATTCTGCGCGCGCGTCAACGCCAAACTGGTAGGTATTAGGAAGATAACTGCCGGGATAGGATTTATTATAAGCCGGATTCATGAATGTATGGGGGAAACTATAAAAAACAGGAGCCGCGGAGACGCCGGCAAATGCAACCCAGTTATTATTCAGCGGGCGACTTAGTTGTAGTCCGACCGGTACCGCCATATAGGTTGTACTATATCCGCCATAAAAACCAACGCCGGCTGAAACACCGCTATATGTGTTGAGCTGCCATTTTGAATTCACCTGACCGCTGTCCGATAACTGGCCGTAAGGATGAAAAGGCCGCCATTGAGCAAAACTCAGTGTACCGCCTGGTAAATAGGTTTGTGCCTTTGATGAAAGAAATGCAAAAGATGCCAGTATGATTAAGTAAATCCGCAAACTGTCAGATTATATATTAAAATTACTGCTTCTTTTGGTATTCCCATTCAAATCCGCCTGCCTTAACATTGCAAAAATCATCGGTGATCAGAACTGGCAGAACTACTAAACAGGCTGTAATTACATAATCTATTTTGCCGGATACCAGTTCCTCAGGCGAACGTCGATATTAGGATCTGCCGCTTCTACCAGCGCTTTAAAAGCTTTAATATCACTCAGGCCATTATTGCCGCGGTAATGATAAGGATAAACGATGCGGGGCTTGAACGCCAGCACAGCATCTGCCGCTTCCTTGATGTCCATTGTGTATGGCAGATTCATGCAGACAAAAGCCACGTCGATATTTTTTAATGACCGCATTTCCGGAATACCCTGAGTATCCCCAGAAAGATAAATGCGTTTGCCCCCAATGGTCAGCACGTAACCATTACCCCTTCCCTTCGTGTGCATGGCCGTCGGGCTCTCCGGAAGATTATACATTGGAATTGCATTTATGGTAATACCCGATTCGCCGGTCTGATCGCCATTCTTCATCACAACCACATGCTCCTTGTCCTGAGGTGGCAATTTATCAGCAACCACCTGTGGTACGATCAATATTGTGTGCACATTTTTTACGGCATCAATCGTTTTAAGATCGAAGTGATCACCGTGAATGTCCGTAACCAGGATGATATCCGGCGACCCCATTCCCCTGAAATTATCAGGGTTCGCAGGATCTGCATAAATAATCAGTCCCTTTACCTTGAGAACCAGGCTGGCATGCTCAACAGGTACCACGATTAACGGACCCATATCCGTTCCGATGGTGTCGGGAATGCTGTTTTGCGCATGTACGGAAAATAAGGAAACCGACAAAAATAGCATCAACAAAAAGGATTTCATATCGAAGATTTTTAGACTATAAATATACTAACGAGTTAGATCCGGATTTCTTTGATATATGACCATTTGAGCAGAACCCTAAGCGGTAGGATCAACCTGATCGCCCAACTTATTATCGGAGTAAAATTTCGTGCGATATTCCTCAAAAGATTCTGACAGCTCATTGATACTAACCACACTGGCATCTATTTGTTCCTGGAGATCAGGCAGTTTCTGTTCCAGCAGTTCCGCGTTCAGGGTAATATTGTGCGCAGCGATCTGAGAAACTTTTTTTAAAACGGCTGTCTGACTCTGTTCGAGATCCTTTAATTCCCGCCGGATCTTGTCCATTAATTCGAGCTGTTGTATCTTATTCATATGGTTAGATATGCAAAAATCCTACCAGTACTATCTTTTCGACCGGCAGGCCCTCATTCACTATCCCAGCTTCTCCAACCGGAATTCCAGGCGTTTCTCTTTTTTAAAATACTCCATGATCATCACCGAACCTGCCTTAGCCGGAAATACTTTCAGCGTACTGGCCTTCGACTTTAGCTCGATCTTGTCAATGCTGAACTTTTGTCCGTTATAGCGGATCGCATTAAATGTCTGCCCTTTGTATTCCGATGTGCGGACCCGGTCGCTATAACAAACTTCAAAGGTGGAATTATCCTTTTCGCCGGTGGTGAAATCATAATCAAATGCACCCATGGATTTGAGATAAACAGCAATGGCATGCTGGCTATTATAATCACTCATCGTTGACGCTTCGGCGGTATTATGGCTCTTGTCATAAATGGTGGCACCGGTTACTTTATACTGCGGATTGAATTGCATGATCACCAGGTCGGTGACTACAATCTTCGTAACTCCCATAGAACTACGGCCGCCTCCCATCGCGCTCAGCGCGGTCAGGGCGATCCCACCTGCACTGGCCTCCCGTTTATAACCTTCACCCACTACAAAAAGACTGTTATCCGGCATCCGGATCAGCCGGTGGATATAGAGAAATCCGATCTCATCGATCTTACCCTTTGCGTTTGTTGGCAGGTAGCGGCCAAAATCGCCAGACCAGGTATTATACACTTTACTGAGTACTTTGCCCGAATTGGATATTTCATATAGTGCGAGTCCCCGGCTGAAATCCTTGCTGATATTCTGATCCTTGTCGAAATACGAACCCATCACGAGCATTTTACCATCCGGCAATGTAGAAACACTCCCGGGTACCAGCTTGAACTCATCTTTTGAATCGTCAATATCGAAAACTTTTTTCTTGGTAATAAAGTTCAGACCAACCAGATGGGCCGTTGGTTTACCGCTTAATGCCTTATTCTTTTTCAATACTTCCAGAATGATCAGGCTGTCTGTGCTGCCCAGGTATTCGGCGAAAGCGTATTTTTCTTCATCATCGGTTGGAATATAAGTCCATTGTTTGTGGGTCTCTGAAGAATAAAAATCGACTTCATAGGTCCGCTGATTGCCGTCGCGCATTGGTAGTACCGATGCATAACCCAGATCTCTCAGGTCAAATACATTCCGGTTTGTTCCCTGATCGGTATGCTGTGTTTCATACTGCTTCATCAGATCGTCCGTTTTTTTATCAAATTGCCGGGAGTATGTGTATTTCAACTTGCCGTCCAGGGTATAGATCTTCATGTCCAGCGTTTTGGAATCTTCATTTTTGAACAGGAAGGAAAGACTGCTGCCATTATAGGCAGACTCCAGCAGACTCAGTGTTTTCGAATCTTCAAATTTTATATCCTTTACCTTATTCAGGTTTTCGTCCAGAATCTGTAAAGTATATTCATCCGTATGCCGGTCGATTTTATCGCTCTGGTACAGGAGAAAATAACCCTTGATCTGTCCCTGCGCTGATATCGTACCACTGTTTCGCAAATAAGCTGAATAAACTTTGTCGATACTAAGTTTGGCCTGCGCCTGGAGCTTGATACTGATCAGGTTGATACAGAAACAAATCATGACAGCTGCGGAGCGGATCGGATATTTTCTGATTGAAAACGGCATAGAGAAATTTTAAGGGTGTATAAAGAATTAATTTTTTACTAGTTTTTCGCTTTGCTGGTACACATTTCTATAAGGCGCATATTGATCCATGGTAGCCTGATATTGTTTTAAATAATAGTAGCTGATGGCTGCCAGGTCCTCCAGGTAAAGATTCTGTATGAATTGAAGTAGCAGATTGTAGTTCGCGGGATAACCCGGGGAAGGTAGGTTGGTCACTTTACTCAGCACATGAGATTTTTGAGCCGCATATATGCTGTTCAGTAATTTTCCCACCTGTGCTATAAGATACATATCATGAGGCCTTGTCTGTAATAAGACCAATGCAAGAAACAGGCTCTCTGAATAATTTTCGGAGATATATGCATATTCGATGGCTTCATATCGAAATTGATTTCGCAGCGTAACAAAATAGATCGAATCGACCACAAACCGCGACGCGGTGGATTGTGTCCAGCCCTTCATGAGTTTTTCAAGTATAAGAATCCGCTTTTCGCAGTCCGGGTGCGTTTTCAATGAGTCTGCCATTTCCTCATTAGTAATTTTTGCATGACCGCCCAGCAATCCTTCATCATGCATGAGCCATTTTTTCCGGAATGGATATTCCGGTGCATTAAACATGGCGGGCAGAATAGACGCTACATCCAGACTGTCCTTATCAATATTATCAAGAACGGTTAATGCTGTCAACGCGCAGTTTACACTAAAAGAGGTATGGCGCATAAGTTCCACGGCCATGGAATCGGCCTGCGCTTCATGGTCCCGGCTATGTCGCCGGCTGTCGAACGTGAGTCCTTTTACTAAGCTTTGCAGCTGTTCCCTCTTATGGTAATCCGACCCTTTGATCTTATGCAGGGAGGCCTGCACTTCTTCCGAATTAATCGTTTCCACATACCGCTGCATGCTGTTCTCGGAATGATGCAGGAGAAAATGGGCCATTTCATGACAGAGAACAAACGCTGCCTGTCCCTCATTGTCCAGCCTTTCGAATAATCCCATATTGAACAGGATGATGCCTTCACCGATATACTCGGCATTGGGAACGGCCGATCGGGAAAAGTAACAGGCAAAATCAGCGGGGAGGGCAGGATTGCCCTGCCGGATAATGCTCACCAGCCTGTTCAGGTATTCCTGTGCCGCGGCATCCGTAAAGAGTTCTTTTTTGTCAAATTTTTGCTGGATGTTTTTCCAGCGTTGCTGATATACTTCCACCAGATCCTTTTTGTACTGGGAAGGAAGCTGACTGATCTGCACCTGGTATTGCTGCTGGTATTTCTCCTGGAGCCGGACGAGTTTGGCCGAATCCTCAACAGCCGGGGAAAACACCTGGGCTTTTGTAATAGTAAAGAAGAGGCAGAAAACGAAGAACAGGCAAAATCCGGTCAGCGGGAAACCTGCACTGGGTTTATCTTTCATTTGCCGGTTCAAATTGGAGTTGGGGTTTAGAAGAGTTGCGATCGGTGCGATCCCTAAGATATAAAATAAAGAAGTTCGCTTATATGTAAACGGTAGTTGATGACCATTATTTTATTTTTTGTTGATAATGGCAGATAATCATGATCAATGTCAAGCCCTTGAAATAAACGAACAAGAGAAATTGAAGGCGTTCTAAGTGTTTACACTTAGTAGATCGGATCTTTCATGATTTGGTTACTGGTAACTCGAATAATCCTTTGAAGGATTGGCATACTTAAAGAGTCCGAAGGAAATCAGCACAGTGGCTACCAGTATAGCCACATAGTTGATAAGCATGATGGAATCGCCCTGGATAAAAGTCAGTTTCAGGTAGCGCGAGATCAGGATAATGTCGACGATTAAACCGTAATAGAATATAAATCCGGCAAAGACAAATACAAGCACGATATCATCCGCTGTCTGTTTCACTTTCTTTAGGGATTTACGGATTCCCCAGATATTCAATACCAGGCATAGCAGACTTCCGATACCGATGATGATATTATTAGAATCAATATTAAATCCCTTCCACCCGATGATGGCCGCCTCAAATACGATGAAGGCGAGGATCAGTTGTAAGAATATTTTTTTTCCGAATGCATAATAGAACATCAGGCAGATGATCGGCGCGTCCACCAGGTTGTACAACATGAGGATCCGGAGCGTTACGGGCTCATACCAGTTCAGGTGAAAAATATCCGGCAGATACAAAAGGCCATTGATCATCCAGAAAATGGATATGATCATGTAGGCTTTATTTTCAGCGAGTCGTTTGCACCAGTAAATCACCAGGGGAAGAAAAGACAGGGGCACAGCAAGAAGGAGGATCAACTGGGTAATGGCTGAAAGAAATCCGGGTTTCAAAACGTATTATTTAGTTTTTTAATGATTTGGAAATTATCCCGTTGCCGGGCTTTTTTTAATAGGTATAGGATTTAACGGCTGTCAGGTTCAAATCAGGCGTCGAGCTGCAGTCTGGTGCCAGCCGGTTACTACCATCAAAGGTATAAAAATGAGTGGTTAATTCAGGGCTGCCGCCATTCTCAAACGTAGAAGTCTTAATAAAATTTTTAGACTGAGGAAGAAATGCCTTGCCCATGGAAAAGTTATTAATCAGGTCCGGGTAACAGGTGTAGGTAATGATCTCACCATGGTCGTCTGTGCTTTTGAATAGGGCAAAATAGCCATAATTACAGGATTATCAAATCCGGGGGCGACGATTTTATCTACTAAGGGTAAACCCTTAGTTTCTGCGTTTGTCCATCGCGGTTAGAGAAATTGTTCTTGATCAAGTTGAAAATTCCGGATTTCTTATACATTTATTCGCATAGTTAAGGCTAACCCGAATCAATTTTTGCCGTAGAAAAACAGGCGAGCTGCACTGATTGTAGTCATATGAACGAACCCGAAATCATCCGTATTGCTATAAAAGAAATCGAATTAATGAACTGGGGCACTACCCGTCAATTCCTGGAGGTCCACGATGTAGTCCGCCAGGACGGGAAACCGATAGCGGATCGTATTGATCTTGACGGAAATAATAGTGTAGCGACTGTTTATTTCCGGGTAAGGGACGAGAAATTTTACCTCGCTATATGCCTGGAAACCAAACCGGATATCGTTATTACGGGTATTTATGTAGAGCCCTATGTTTCCGTAAGTCTTGTGGCCCATTCCATCAATACCTGTTTTGACCAGCTGCAGAACATGACTACCCTGATTCCAACCGGGGGCTGGAAAAAAGGTGAATCCAAAACGACCGGAGGAACGATCTTGCACATGTATAATTTTATCCGGTTTGAACCAAACACCGGGCCTGACGCATTTGAGGACAAGCTCTCCGGCCTGCTGGATTTGCTTGAAACCGATCTGAACGGCGTTTGCGCGTTGGTAGAAAAGGCGGGTGCCTATATACAGGTGCTCATAGAATTTCACCAGGGCACCGCTATGCTCGGCGGTCCGCGTATTTGTAAACGAACCATGGGGCGTTTGGCGGCATTTGATCTGGGAATTGATTTTGATTTGTATACCGCCGGGAAATCCTATGAGTAGAGCATCGGCACCGTCATTACCTATCGTTCCCGCAGCGCGACAAACGGCGATTATAATTACGATCAAATCATTGACCACAGGGAATACTTTTCAGCGGAAATTATTATTAGCTTTAAATGAATTATGGCATTTGATAATTTAAATCTGGGAAGAACAGAATTTGGCGATCCCGCCAATGCCGGCCGGCTCATGAGTATGGATGAAGCCCATCAATTGCTCACAGAATGGGTGCCCAACGAAAAGCTGCGGCTGCATATGAAACAGGTGGCTGCCCTCATGAAGGCATGGGCAATCGAAAAAGAGGGCGCTGATGCAAAAACCGCACAGGCCTGGGAACTGGCCGGGTTGCTTCATGATGCCGACTGGGAAAAATATCCTGATACCCATTGCCAAAAAATCATCGAAGAACTGGAAAGGCGGCAGATTGATCCGGCCGTAATTCACTGTATCGCTTCTCATGGCCCGAAATATTTTGGCGTGGAGCCTGAGTCGAAAATGGATAAAATGATCTATGTGTTCGATGAATTATCCGGACTCATTCACGCAGCTGCCCTGGTTAGGCCAACCCGCTACGAAGGGTTGGAACTCAGTTCGGTTCTCAAAAAACTAAGGACGGCTTCCTTTGCCGCCCAGGTAAACCGCGACGATATCTCCGACGCAATTAGCCGTATCGATCAGCCATTGGAAGATATCATCCGGTTTATCCTGGCACACCAGGGTACAGTCAACCAGACGTCCGCGTAAGAAAAAAACTAATCGTTTATGGATCTTATTTTAGTTTGATTCGAATCGGAATAAATCAATACCCACACCCCTCATAAAATGCCATTTCCTGCGGAAATGAAATACCCCCGTTTGATGTTTTCATTTTATCAGATTGAACACTTAAGGCGTCGTGGCGCAACGGTCCGCACCGTTTGGAAATTAATTTTCGCCGGAAAACTGACAGTTACCACCAGTAGATGGTTTATTCTCCGGATAACTTAATGGGCATAATATTTTTGCCGCCTGATCACGCCATTAATGGCCGCTTTATTCAATTTTTACAGGCAAATATTCAGTCATGAAACGTTTTATTATTATTGTCCTCACCCTCCTGTCCGGAGTCGGCATATATGCAAACCCAAGTCAGGGTATAGACGGGAATAAGATTACAGGGGTACCGAAATCCGTCAAACCGGTATGCTTTACGGATACTAAAAATTTCTTTTCATCTATCCGTGGGGTCGACATTTTGGAGAGTACCGCAAACAGGGGAACCTTTATTCCGGGTGCTAAAAATATTCATACAAGGGCTCTTAAAGATTTTCAAACGAGGTTCGGCGATAGCACCCGCGCTTCCTGGTATTCAGTTGGAGATGGATTTTCTTCTTATTTTTTGAAAAATGGGTATACCGACCGGGCTTATTATAATAAAAATGGACGTTGGAAGTATACGCTGATTTACTTTGACCAGGACAGGTTCCCGGAGGACCTGAGGAAGATCATAAAATCCAGCTATGCAGATTTGAACATAGAGATCGTAGTCGAAATGCAAACAATTTATGGTACAGCATACATGGTCCACCTGGGAAACAAAGCCAGAATATGTGTTTTAAAAATGAATCCGGAAGGCGAAATGGAAACCATAAGTGATTTGGAAAGAAGATAGAACGATTGTTCAAATTGTTCATAGCACTGACGGATATTTATTCTTCCTGTCTGTCAAAAAAATATAATTTTATGGACGTTCTTTATTAAGAATGTGAATGTTCATAAGTTTTGACTGCTATGATAAAAATTATTCTGGTTAATGGGTTGCTTTTATTGACGTTGTTCCTGCCTGCCCAAACAATAATTCAGAAATATCCCGAAATCGAAGCGATGGTAAAAGCAGTCATAGAGAGTAATAACAGTAACCAGACCGGCAACATAAATAATTCCGAAGTGCGCGTTTTCAGTGAAGGGCTTCCTTATTATGTGCCCAATAGCTTTTGAATGTTATTGTGGTAATTAAACCACCGTAATAGAAACAATTACGGGCTGCTTTTCCAGCTAAAAAAATAGTATTTGGTAAAATATACCGATTGGTATATATTTGTGCTGTGAAATCAGAAAAGATATCAAAAGCTGAACAAACCAGGGCCTATATTATCGAAAAAACGGCTCCCGTTTTTAATAAGAAAGGATTTGAGGGCACGTCGTTGTCCGACATGACTACAGCAACGGGGTTGACTAAGGGCAGCATTTACGGCAATTTCTCAAACAAAGACGAAGTAGCTCTGGAGTCATTCGACTATAACCTTGGCAAGATTACAAATATCATCAGCTCAGAAATGAGCAAACAGCATACGGCAAAGAATAAATTACTGGTCTACGTGGACGTATACGACGACTTTCTGAAACACCCCTTCCCCGAAGGTGGCTGCCCGATTTTAAATACGGCGACCGAAGCCGATGACACCCATCCGGCCTTGAAGAAGAAAGCCAGCCAGGCGATACAAAACTGGAAAACGAAAATTGAACAACTGATTGAAGCCGGTATCGCTGCCAGAGAGTTTAAAAAAACAACGGATGCCGAAGCAAAGGCCCTGACGATCATCGCAGCCATTGAAGGAGCCATCATGATCACAAAGCTCACCGGAAAAATCAATTACCGCAACGCCATCATGGATTCTGTAAAACAAATTATCGAAGAACTCTGAATATTTTTTTAATAACAAATATACCGATCGGTATATTATAAAGGAAAACAAATGAAAACATCAAATAACACGATCCTGATCATTGGTGGAACGGCCGGTATCGGATTTGAAATGGCAAAATTATTTTCTGAAAACGACAACAGTGTAATTATTACCGGAAGAGATCCCGGGCGCTTGCAGGAAGCCGTTTCCCAGCTCAGAAACACAACCGGCATTTTAAATGATTTCAGTAAAAAGGAAGAGGTGGATATACTGGTTTCAAGGATCGGAAAAGATTTTCCCCATTTGAATATCGTCGTCAACAATGCGGCGCGTGCATTTCTCTACAACCTGAATTCAGTAGAAAATCTGTACGATCTGGCAGAAGAGGAAATGCAGGTGAACTACCTGTCTGTTATTCGTTTAAATGAAAGACTACTACCCCTGATTGCCACACAAAAAAGACCGGCCATTGTAAATGTTTCATCCATCGTGGCATTCGTGCCGGGAAGCCTGGCAACCTATTCTGCCAGCAAAGCCGCACTGCATTCCTATACACAATCCCTGCGCCTGAGTCTGGCCCGCTCAGGAAATACTAAAGTCTTTGAACTCATGCCGCCTTTGGTGAATACCGAATTTTCAAAGGGCATTGGCGGTAGTGCGGGAATCGACCCGGCTATAGTGGCAGCCGATCTCCTTCACGCAATGGAAGAGGATATTTATGAAGTCCGCGTAGGTAATACCCAGGCGATCTATGATCTCTTCCGGAAATCACCAGCCGAGGCACTGGAATTAATGAACGGTGCCCGTTGATCTTTTAACAGACAGCTGATTAACATGAAGAAGAATATTTTACTGCTCACGGTGATTACCGCCGCGATGATGGAGCTTATTGACATATCAATCGTAAACGTCGCTCTTTCACATATGAGTGGCAACCTCGGTTCCACACTGGAAGACACATCCTGGGTGATCACTTCCTATGCCATTGCCAATGTAATTATCATTCCATTGACCAGTTTTCTGGCGGCGCAACTGGGTCGCCGGAATTATTATATCGGTTCTATTATCTTATTTGCTTTCTTTTCATTCATGTGCGGACAGGCCACCAATATTTGGGCGCTGGTGGCTTTTCGCTTTATGCAGGGATTGGGCGGCGGTGCGCTCCTCTCCGTTTCCCAGGCCATCGTATTTGAATTGTTTCCAAAGGAAAAGCAAAGTGTGGCCAGCGCCCTGTTTGGAATTGGTGTATTTATAGGCCCCACGATCGGCCCGACCCTCGGTGGTTTCATCACAGAATTTTATTCCTGGCCCTGGATTTTTTACATAAACCTGCCATTGGGTGTCATAGCCGCAACGATTTGTTTTTTATTATTGAAAGAACCGCTTGCCAAACCGGTCATTGGAAAAGTTGACTGGCCCGGTATCTTTCTGCTGGCCGTCGGTGTCAGTGCATTACAGACCGTTTTGGAGAGAGGAGAAACGGAGGACTGGTTTGAAACAGGGTATATCGTTGCACTCTCGGTAATCGCTTTTTTCGGTCTTGTTTTATTTGTCTGGTGGGAATTAAAAACTCCCCATCCGGTCGTTAATCTCCGGGTCTTAAAGAGCAGAAACCTCAGCATCGCTGCGGTTTTCACCTTTATTTCGGGGATCGGCATGTTCAGTTCCGTTTTCCTTACACCTGTCTTTGCACAACGTCTGCTCGGATTTACCCCATCGCAAACCGGCTTGCTTTTATTACCCGGGGCAATCCTGGCTATTACTGGCTTGATGATTTCTGCCAGCCTTTTACGAAAAGGGATTTCGCCACTTTATATTATTGCAACAGGTATGTGCCTGTTCTTCATTTTCAGCTGGACGATGTCGGGTATGAACCTGCAGGTAAGCGCGGGCAGCATCTCCACGGCCCTGATTTTGCGCGGCATGGGATTGGCCATTATAACGGTTCCCCTCACGACCCTGGCTGTTTCTACTTTAAAGCCCATCGATATTCCGCAAGGCGCTGCACTGAATAATATGATGCGGCAACTCGGAGGTTCTTTCGGGCTGGCGCTCGTGAATACATATCTCCATATCCGGAGTGCACAACACCGCTCGGATATCGTTTCGCATATCACTGCAGATAATCCCCTGGCGTTGGAAAGACTTTCAGGTTATACGCATTATTTTCTCTCCAAAGGATCATCACAGGCACACGCTCAGCAGCAGGCCCTTCAGCTGATGGAAAACATCGTAGCAAAACAATCCACCCAGCTGAGTTATAGCGATGCCTACCTTATTGTCGGGCTCATTTTCCTTTGCACCCTCCCGATGTTATTCATTGCAGTCAGGAAAAAAACAGAGAAATTGCAGGTGATCCTGACGGATCATTAATATTACAACAAGTCAACCTGGTCAAACAGGTGATTAACGACCTTTGGCATCCCTTCGCCTGTTAAAATCGTATTTAAGTTAATTAATATTAGTCCGTATTTGCAGGTACGTTACCATATTGCTGATTGCTTTATCATTTGTCCGGTTCAGTTCTGCCCAAACAAAATTGATAACGGGCAAAGTTTCCGATTCATCCACCAACACTCCTTTACAGAATGTCAGTGTTACCCTTAAAAACAATCCCAGGGGTTCACTCACGGACGCCGCCGGGAAATACTCGATTACCGTCGACAAAACTGTTAAATCGGTCACGTTCAGCATCACCGGATACCATACGGTTACATACATGGTTTCGGATGCACCGAACCAGGAGATAAACATACTGCTTTCAAGATCGTATACCGCCCTGGAAGATGTGGTTGTGAGTGGAAAAAGAGGAAAGTACAGCAATAAAAACAATCCGGCCGTTGAACTGATCCGACACGTGATTGCCAATAAACCGATAAACGGACCCCGGGCATCTCCCTATTCTTCCTATGAAGAATATGAGAAGACACAAATGTTTACCGACGGCCCCTGGGTTAAAATCACCCAAAACTTTCTATTAAAGAAATTCAGGTTCTTTTTTGAAAATACCGATTCAACTATTGTTCCGGGTAAGTCACTGAATTCGATCTACCTGCAGGAAATCCTTTCCGATAATTATTTCCGCAAAAGCCCGGAAACCCGTAAAAAGATCATTACGGCTCAGAAAACCGTGGACTACGGTGAATACATTGATATGAAGGGGATACATGGAGCCCTGCATTTTTTGTTTAACGACATCAATATTTACGACAATACGATTTCAGCCTTCACCATGCAATTTGTAAGTCCCATATCAGATATCGCTCCTTCTTTTTACATGTATTTTATCCGCGATACTATAATTGAAAACGGGATAAGCATCGTCAAGTTATATTTTACGCCAAGGAATCCGGAAGATCTTCTTTTCCGGGGAAACCTTTGGATAGTACTGGATGGAACCTATGCGGTCAACAGCGTGGAGCTGGGCGTCAGCAAACATATCAATATGAACTACATCCGGAATTTTCAGGTCAGTCAGAATTTTGAAAAGAATCCCGGGGGCCACTATCACCTCGCTGAATCACATATGCTTGCTTCTTTCAGTCCCTTTCCAAACACCCCGGCCGTATTTGGAGAACGGAAAATTTCCATCCTTGCCATGTCCGATTCTGTATTGCCCGACCATCTGTTTCAGGGACCTGCCTTGGATAGTCTGCCGGTGTCGTCTCATCAGACGGACTCATATTGGAGCGAGAACCGGCCAATCCCATTGAGCCCCTCGCAGATCAGGACATACGAAAATGCCGACAGCCTGCTGAAAATGCGCTCTTACAAAAGGCTGAAGGATTTCGCAACCCTGTATTTTGTTGGCTATAAATCGGCGGGCAAATTTGATATCGGCCCGATTCAGACATTTTATTCCTTTAATTCGGTGGAAGGTCAGCGTATTCAATTTGGCGGACGAACGAATTACAAATTCAGCAAACGGGTTTATCTGGACGGCTATATGGGTTACGGATTTAAGGACGAGAAGATTAAATACAGAATGACTGCTTCCTATTCGTTAAACAATCATTCGGTGTATAGCTATCCGTTCAATTACATACAGGCCAGCATTCAGCATGATCTCAAAAACCCCGGTCAGGAGGATGTTTTTTCAATTGGTAATACGTTTCTGTCCTCCTTCAATCGCGGATACAATTCGAACTGGTTATACAGTGATATTATCCGTTTTTCTTATGTACATGAATTCGGCAACCATTTTTCATACGACCTCGGAACAAAATACTGGAAACAGCAACCAACCGGTTCGCTGGTTTATCAGAAGGAGCCGTACCCGCAGCAACTCGATACCGTTTCAGAAATCACCACCGGCGAAATCAACCTGACACTTCGCTGGGCTCCCAACGAGCAGTTTTTTCAAAGCAAACTGGCACGAAGAAATATTGCCAATAAATATCCGGTCATTTTATTTCAATACGCAAAAGGCATACAGGGCCTTTATGGCGGAGAATATAACTACAATGCTTTTCACCTCATTGTTTCCAAGCGGGTTTTTGAATCACCGCTGGGATTTTCGGATATCCGGTTGAATGCAGGTTATTTGGCCGGCACCCTGCCCTTCCCTTTACTCGTCATCCCGCCTGCCAACCGCACTTACTTTTACAGTGAAACTTCCTATAACCTGATGAACGTGGAAGAATTTGTGGCGGATCATTATGCCGGTCTGAATATTGACCACTTTTTCAATGGGTTCTTTTTTAACAAGATTCCTCTTCTGAAGAAGCTGCGACTCCGGGAAGTGGTGGCGGCCAAAATATTATATGGTGGTCTGCGAAACGAGAACAATCCGGAAGATAACCCGAATCAAATGCTATTCCCCACCACCAACGGCGTTACCTCCACCTTCTCGTTGAAAGGTCAGCCCTATGTGGAAGCCAGTGTCGGGATATATAATATTTTCTCATTCCTCCGCATCGACCTGATCAAACGGTTTACCTATCTGGATCATCCAAACGTTTCAAAGTTTGGGGTACTCTTCAGTACAAATTTTAATTTCTAAACTGCGGCGCAATCATTCCCTATGATTTTATTTTTATTCCATATTTTTTTCGTCAGTCACGTTGAAAACTTTTGCTCAGTTAACTTTGCACGATGCGAATAAATAATGGCCGATATATAATTCTGATGGCACTGATCGTTTTCTGCCATGCCACCGGACGCTGTCAGGACAATGCAAAATCTTCCTTAGCACTTATTAACCGGATCATTCCGGATCAGGCCGCAAGTTTTATAGTGGAGGATTTGCCCGCAAAAGAAAAGGCAGATGTTTTTGAAATTGAAAGCAGGAACAATAAAATCGTTCTGCGCGGAAATAATGGCGTTGCGGTAGCATCTGCATTATATTACTATCTCACTCATTTTTGTCATTGCCAGATTACCTGGAATGGCACAAACCTGAATCTGCCAAAACCACTTCCCCGGATTCCGGAGAGAATTCACCAGTCATCGCCCTATCCATACCGCTACTACCTGAACTATTGCACTTTCAATTACAGTATGAGCTGGTGGGGCTGGGAACGCTGGGAAAAGGAAATAGACTGGATGGCACTGCATGGCATCAATATGCCGCTTGCTATTACAGGTGAAGAATTTACCTGGTACACGGTTTATAAAGAAATGGGTTTTTCGGATAACGATTTGCAATCCTTCTTTAGCGGCCCGGCTTATTTTTCATGGTTTTGGATGGGCAATCTGGACGGGTGGGGTGGCCCCTTGCCGGTAAGCTGGATGAAAAGTCATATGCTGCTGCAACAAAAGATTCTTCAACGCGAACGGGATCTCGGTATGAAACCCGTGTTGCCCGCTTTTACGGGGCATGTACCGGCGGCATTCAAAACGAAATTTCCAAACGCCCGATTGAAAGCAACAAATTGGAAAAACGGTTTTGAAGATACCTATATCCTGAATCCGGAGGACTCTTTGTTTGCGGCCCTTGGTAAAAAATTCCTGCAAACCCAGTCAAAATTATTTGGAACCAATCATCTGTATTCGGCCGATACATTTAATGAAAATGAACCGCCTTCGGATGATACGAATTACCTGGCAAAACTCAGTGAGCGTTTGTATAAAAGCATGGAAGAAGCAGATCCACAATCCGTATGGGTGATGCAGGGATGGCTTTTTTACAGCGACCGGAAATTCTGGAAAGCTCCGCAAATACAAGCCCTGCTCAACGCGGTTCCAAATGAACACATGATCCTGCTTGACCTCGCTGCGGAAATAGAACCGGTCTGGAAAAGAACGAATGCTTTTTACAGTAAACCCTGGATCTGGAATATGGTCCACAACTTCGGGGGTAATATCAGTATGTTCGGAAGAATGGACGGAGTGGCGGCTGGCCCGGCAGCTGCATTACACGACCCGGCCTCCGGACATTTGGTCGGCATTGGCTTGACGATGGAGGGCATTGAACAAAACCCGGTATTGTATGAATTGCTGACGCAGCAGGTTTGGCAAAATGAATCTGTCGATTTAAATAAATGGCTGCAATTTTATACACTTAACCGCTATGGCATTTTGGACAGCAATCTCATCAATGCCTGGGAGACACTGAGAGTAACCGCTTACAATGGAAAAACGATACGGGATGGTGCCGAATCAATTGTCACCGGCAGGCCAACCTTTGACTCCACCACCGTATGGACAAGGACAAAACTGAACTACCCGCCGAAAGATTTTCTTCCGGTCTGGGACTATTTTATAGCCGCAGCGGACAAATGCAAATACAGCGATGGATTTCAATATGACCTGGTCGACATCACCCGTCAGGTCCTGGCAAACTATGCAGATTCCATACATGCAAAGCTGGTCAGGGCTTATCGGGATAAGGATCGGGCCGCATATAAAAAATACAGCGATGAATTTTTGCAAATCATAACCGATATGGATTCCTTACTTGGAACAAGAAAAGATTTCCTGCTTGGTCAATGGATTTCGGATGCGAGAAGTTTTGGAAATACCCTGGATGAAAAAGCCCTGTATGAGCGCAATGCCCGGGATCTCATCACGCTCTGGGGTGATGCCAATAGTCCCCTGCACGAGTATTCGTGCCGGCAGTGGAGCGGTTTACTCAATGATTTCTATAAAAAACGCTGGGAGAAATTTTTTGAAATGACCACCGGATCGCTGGACTCCGGAAAGGAGTTCGACCAGGCGGCCTTCGGGAAATGGATCAGTAACTGGGAATGGCAATGGGTGAATAAGAGAACCGATTATCCGCTTGAACCAGCAGGCAATAGCATAGAAGAATCCATCCGGCTTTATCGGAAATACAATATTGAAATTAAGTCCGGATATTGAGAACTCACTTTCTTTTTCCACTCAGGATCAGAATCAGGGCCAGAATACTCCAGATGAGCAGCTGCCAGGTTACCAGCCGCCAACCACCATGTATCCAGCTTAAAACTCCCGCCATTGTTCCTATGGCTCCTCCTATGAAATACGAAGTCATATACACTGTATTAATCCGGCTATTCGCCTTCTGATCCAGGCCATAAATGATGGCCAGATTCGTTACCTGGATAGCCTGTGTACCCATATCAATAAATAATACCGCAATAATATAAGACGACAGTGTGTATGGAAACAGTTTCACTAAGAGAACGCCTGCCATGAGGGTAGAAATCATGATCAGTTGCGACCGGCGCGCATTGCCCTTATCAGCCAGTTTGCCGAAAACAGGTGCAGCCAAAACACCTCCGATTGCCAGCAGGCCAAATAAACCAATGACATCTGCATGATAGAAAAAAGGAGCGCCGCTTAATTGGAAAGTAAGCGTTGTCCAGAAAGATGTAAATATGCCAAATATCAAAGCACCCAGCAGGGCAGCGCGACGAAGTAATACAAATCGCTTCACCTGTTGCAGGGTGGATTTCAACAACTGTCCATAATTACCCGTGAACGGACTATGCACATCGGGAAGCAGGAAATGAATCAGAAGACCTGCTATAAAAACCGATAAGGCGGAAAATCGATATACATTTCGCCAACCCAGTTGCGCCGAAATGAAACCACTGAATATGCGGGCGGATAAAACCCCCACCAGGATTCCCGTAAAAATAATGGCTACTGTTTTACCCCGGCTTTTCGTTTCCATGCTGGCTGCCATCGGAATAATAACCTGTGGTGCTACCGAAAAAAGACCGGTCAGGAGACTCATAACAAACAACCCATTCTGGCTCCTCACAACAGTAATTCCGAACAGGGAACAAAAAAGAAAACCCTGCAACAGGAGTATGAGTCTTTTTCGGTGGATTTTATCACCCAGCGGCACAATAAAAAATAAGCCCAATCCGTAACCACACTGCGTCAATACGGCAACCAGGCCGATCCTGGTTTCGGATACTCCCAGAGAGACTGCGATATCCTTCAGTATTGGCTGATTATAATATATGTTGGCAACACAGATCCCCGCAGCCGCTGCCATCGCGCCTGTTTGCTTTGCCGTCAATCCATTGCCCTTTTTGAATTGAGTAATCATAGTACCTTTTCCGACTGTTCAGTCAGGAAGCTAAATTCGTTCTTTTTTAGTTTTATCACATGCACTTTGCCATCATCGGAACGAGCGCCCGTTGCACACCGTTGTTTTCCTTTTTGATTAAACCTAAAAATCAAAAGATTTATATTTGATGAATGCACAATCGCTTAATCAGCATTATTTCGAAACAGGTTTTGTTTTTGGAAACAGATACTCAATGGTGCAACAAATATTTTGAACCGGTTCTCTTTCCCAAAAATCGCATTATTGAAGAAGAAGGTAAAATCCCAAAATATTTATACTTTATAGTTTCCGGGTTTATGCGACTGTTTCACTACAATGAAAAGGGCGATGAAATTACAACCCATATCAATTGTCCTCCGGGGTTTATTACATCCTATGCTCATTTCATCAACCAAACGAAGTCCGATGAAAATGTAGAATGTATTACGGAATCCGAACTTTTACGGATTACTAAGAAGGATTTGGAATTTATTACCCGGCAAAGTACAGCCTTCCGGGACTACAGTATTTGGGTTTTTCAACAGTCGCTTGTTTACAATGAAAACCGGTCTAAGGAACTCGCAACTTTATCAGCAGAACAACGGTACCACAAATTAATTGAAAACTATCCCGCCATATTGCACAATGTACCTATCCAGTACATTGCCTCATTTCTCGGTATCAAGCCGCAAAGTCTTAGCAGAATCAGACGGCAGATAATTAAGTAACAAATGTTCAGTATTTACAGATTCCGGCAATGGAATTTTGTGTCCTCATTTAAAATAAAAATATGACACAGAAAAATCTGGCATTGGTTACGGGTGCAAATGGTCACCTTGGCAATAACCTGGTACGCCTTCTTATCAGTAAAGGAATCCCTGTAAGGGCATCTGTCCGCAACATTAAAAATAAAACCCCTTTAGCAGGGCTGAATTGCGAAGTAGTTCAGGCGGACATGACGGACAAACAATCACTGGTAAACGCTTTACATGGTGTAGAAGTCTTTTACGCCGTGGGTGCCGTATTCAAACTATGGGCTAAAAATCCAAAAAAGGAGATTTATGATGCAAATATGGAAGGCACCAAAAATATGGTGGAAGCTGTCGTGGAGGCAGGCGTAAAAAGGATTGTTTATGTAAGTTCCATTGCAGCATTAAACTACAAACAGGGATCTGCAAAAGAAAGTAATGGATACAATCCCGACCGGAGGGATATGTACTACAATTCAAAGAACGATGGAGAAAAATTAGCCTTTGAACTGGCGAAGAAATACAATATAGAACTGGTAGCAGTACTACCGTCTGCCATGATAGGCAGTGAAGCATTTGCCCCTCTGAATGTCTCTTATAATATCATACGGCTCATTCTGAAAAAGGGAATTCCAATAGAAACAAATATCACGCTCAACTGGATCGATGTGAAAGACGTAGCCGAAGGATGTTGGCTGGCAGCCACAAAAGGCAAAAATGGTGAGAGGTATATTTTGGCAAACGAAAAATGCACTTCAATCAAAGAAACCACCCGGACAGCTCAGCAGGTTTTTCCGCAATTGAAAATAAAACTGCCCATGTCGGTTCCTAAACCAGTCTTATACACGATTGCTTTTTTTATGGAGATGGGTAGCAAAATAAGCGGCAGGGCACCGTTGCTGACTGTCAAGGATATTTCTATGTTTTCCGGCTTAAAACAGGACTTTGATATCACGAAGGCAAGAACGGAATTAGGATTTAACCCAAAAAGCGCCGACATGATTCTGAGAGAATCAATGCAATACTTATACGATCATGCTTTTCTGTGAGCCATTCACAAAAGTGAATTGATCCGCACTGACAGCTGTCCGCCGATATTTGTACCCTGGTTTAAAGCGCCTTATATTTAAATTTCTGTCCGCCTACGGAAGCATCCGCCATAAGCCCGCTGAGATCCTGCGTAAACACAACAACGCCGTCCGCAAATTTGGCATTTTTTGATACGCCGGATTTGGCGGCAACTGCGGAAACCTGGCCGGTGAATTCAACCTTATCTGCTTTAAAACGATCCAGCGCTTCTTTATTTTCAAAAAATATCACTTCCCGGTAAGACTCTCCGCCCACTTGTGCACCCACACTCACCTGCCCGATTTTTGCCGTGCCGATTGCTTTCCCTTTTTCATAAGCAACTCCGTTGCCGCCGGAACCGCCTATGATTAATGCTCCCTTGCCTATTTTCGGAAATATGACATACCCGTAAGAATCAGTAAAGAATTTGGCCATGGAAGGATCTGTTTTTAAAAAATCCGCTTTCGCATCCTTGCTGTCAGCCATCAGCTGTTGTTTTTCTTTCTCGTCCTGGGCCATCAGGGAATGAGGCAGAAGAAAACTGGTCAATACCAGTAATACCAGACCGATCAAGTTGTTCTTTTTCATAATTATATTATTATATCGTTCAAAATAAGCAGTTAATGACTGCTGTTTAGCCATTCCACCTATTTTCATGCAATTACCGTTCCCCTTTCCGTATAGCGACAATTTCAAAAACCCCATATTATCGACAATCCGTATTTTCATTGATAAAATAAGCGATGAAGTCATTTATAATCATGCTTTTATTTGCAGTGGCCGGCACGGTTAATGCCCAACAACCGGCGGCCGTGCCCGGCATGCACCTGAACAAAGAAGAATATCTCGAAAATCAGGGCGTGAATGTGATGCTGGCGCATGATTTTTATCCTGAAGGGCATCAGGGTGGCGTGGGCGTGATTCAGAACGGCCTGCGCGTGGCGACCAACGGAGATCTCCGCCTGGAGCCTACACCCGGTCAGTGGGCGGCAATTCCGAAAGTAGGTAAGAGGATCATTGATTTAAATAGCCAGGCCATCAGTGTGCGGATGGAATATCCGGATTCTTCGATAAACCGGAAAGGATTTAATCCGATCATTTATCCCGACCTGCATTTCAAATATCAGATCCGAGTGGAACCGGTGGGCGAATCTTTCCGGATCATCGTTGACCTCGATAATCCCCTGCCGGATGAATGGATCGGCAAAGTGGGATTTAATTTTGAATTGTATCCCGGTATTCTCTTTGGCAAATCCTATTATATGGATCAGGCGTCGGGTATTTTCAACCGCCAGCCCAATGATCAGATTCATAAAGATGCTGACGGAAATTTTCAAACAGAGCCCATAGCACGAGGCCATGCACTCACCATCGCACCGGAATCAGCCACGCAGCGCATGATCATCGTAAATGAAAACGGCAATGAATTGCAGTTGCTGGATGGGCGTGGCCGGCATAACAATGGCTGGTTTGTCGTGCGCTCACTCATTCCAAAAGGAGCTTCTAAAAATGCCATCTCCTGGCTCGTCACGCCGCATGCCATAAAGGGATGGCAGTCCGATCCGGTGGTGCAGGTTTCGCAGGTTGGATACCATCCCGCACAGCAAAAGATCGCGGTGATTGAACTGGACAAACAC
>Ga0206904_1094_pt1 | contig 22573 bp, 15 predicted proteins | sample Alteio_BWOrgHeat_42_FD_152981 | JGI IMG/M metagenome (GOLD analysis project Ga0206904, IMG submission 152981) | Enriched cells from forest soil in Barre Woods Harvard Forest LTER site, Petersham, Massachusetts, United States -... | ecosystem: Environmental > Terrestrial > Soil > Temperate forest >...
CTGGTTGGTTTTGGTACTTTCTCCGTTTCAAAAAGAGCTGCGCGTAATGGCCGCAATCCGCAGACTGGCGCCGTTATAAAAATCAAAGCTAAAAAAGTAGCGAAGTTTAAAGCCGGTAAGGAGCTATCCGCAAAATTATAATTGCTTCCTGTATTATCGCATTTAAAGTCCCCGGCACTCTGATTATTAATTAGCCGGGGCTTTTTATTTTCCGGATATTTGCATTCTTAAATGAATATCATGGGTAAAGGAGATAAAAAGACAAAAAAGGGTAAAATATTCAAGGGTTCATTCGGCAAGAGCAGGCCGAAGAATGAAAAGAAGGTTGTTGTGAAAAAACCTTAGGAAAGCGTGAGAGTGTGAGATTATGGGAGTAATTTGATTTACTTTCAACTGTGCACAAAACTTGATGGCACTGATGCGCTAAGGGGCCAGGCGTTCAATCATCCAATGACCATTTTCCTGTAGGGAATATAAAATCCGGTCGTGCAAACGATTTGGACGGCCCTGCCAGAACTCAATAGTTACGGGCCTTACCAGATATCCACCCCAATGGGGCGGCCGCGGAATTGGATTTTCACCAAATTCTATCTCCAGCTGATTGGCTCTGGATGCAAGCCATTCGCTGTTTTCTATCACTTCGCTCTGCGGAGATGCCCACGCTCCGATACGGCTTCCGGCCGGCCTGGAATTGAAATAGGCATCACTGTCCTTCTGGCTGACCTTTTCTACCAAACCGGTGATCCGAATCTGTCTTTCAAGTTCCTTCCAGAAAAAAACCAGGCAGGCCCGGGGGTTTTCCAATATCTGTTTTGCCTTGAAACTTTCATAATTGGTATAAAACTGGAAGCCCCGTTCATGATAGCCCTTAAGTAATACAATTCGGGCTGATGGGAGTCCGTCTGCAGAAGATGTAGCGAGCGTCATGGCATTCACCTCTTCTATTACGCTGTTGACCGCTTCCTGCCACCACCGCTCAAACTGGTCCATCGCATCGTCCGCTACGGTTTCTTCGTTTAAACGATGAAGACGGTATTCTTTTCTGATATCTGCGAGGGTATTCACTGCATGAATTTACAAAAGAATAGGCTAAAGGCACAAGGCTTAACCACTAACGCAGAACGCGTAACGCTTCCGTCAACCGTTCCCGCATGTGCGGGATCAACTGCCAACCTAAATGATAGGCTTTCCCGGAGGCGGCGGCGGAGTGTGGGCATCTTTTGGAAAGGATCGTGATAAAATGGCTTCCATTTCGCTTATACGGCGAAGCTGACTCTCCATTTTCTTATGTTGTTCTGTGGCATCCTGCATATCGCGGTTGAGTTCTTCAAGAAACAACATTTTCTTGTGGTATTGCTGACGTTGAAAATTTGATTCTTTCAGTTTATCTTCTGTATCTGCGAGGATCCGGCTCATTCGCTGGTTCTCTTCGAAAAGGGCCATTTGTTTTCCTTTTACTTCGTCAAATTCCCGGCTGAGTTTGAAATAAGATTCCTGCAATTGGTCGTATTCAATTCGTTTGCTGTGGGGCTGCTCCAGATAATGTTCGAGTTTACGGAGTTTTTCCTGCATTTGTGTGAAATCGGAATACGCTTTATCCATGCGCTCATTCATTTCCAATACGAGTCTCTGTTCCTGCATAATACGGTTGATTTCCGTATCTCGTTCAGCAAGCTGTCTGTGGAGACTGGACAATTGTTCGTTTAAAACCGAATGTTGCTGCTGAAGGTCCTGGTATTTTTTTTCAGATTCCTTGAGCATTTGTATTTGCTGAAGGAGTTTATTGATATGCTGATTGTATTGAAATAAATTGTCCTGAGCCAGTTTCAACTGATGCAAATAATCATCAGTAACGGAGGGTGGTTTAACGAGGGCTTCAGTACGTGCATATTTTTCTTTCAGGGCCGACAGTTCTTCCCGCAGTTCATCTGTTTCAAGACCCAGGATCTTTTCATTTTCTTCTGATTCAGATAACCGGTCCCGCAGTTGTTGCATGGTCTTTTCCTGCACTTCCATATCCGTGTAGTACTTCAGCTTCCAGTTATCATTGTCGTTGATGCCTTCGTCAGAGGGAGGCTTTTCGATCCGGATGGAATTCCGGGAGGTCCAGAAGAAGTGAATGGTAAACCCCAATATGAGGGCTCCCAAAAGAAATATGATGATTTCAGGTAATCTTACGGTCAGCGTGTAGCCAAGTATCAGGGGTAATGTCTTCATATCGTTCGGTACTCATAACAAAGGATTTCCGCAAACCTGGGGCTGGCTATTGAAGGGATACCGGACTGGTAAAAATCGTGGAAAGCAGTGATTTTCAGCATTACAAAATAGGGATATCCCTGCATAAATACAAGCTGGGCCTGAATTTAAAGTAAAAATACGCAGTTAAGCTGTAACAAGGGTTCCTACCTGATCGCCGGTAACCACTCTCCTAAGGTTTCCTGGCTTATTCATGTCAAAAACGATGATAGGGAGGTTATTTTCCATACAAAGCGTGAACGCAGTCATATCCATTACTTTAAGATTGCCTGTAATACATTCCTGATAGGTGATTTTATTGTATTTTTTTGCGTTCTTGTCTTTTTCAGGATCTGCTGTATAAATCCCATCCACCCGGGTACCTTTGAGAATCACATCGGCAGTTATTTCAATGGCGCGAAGGGAACCGGCTGTATCTGTTGTAAAATAAGGGTTGCCGGTGCCTGCCCCAAATATTACTACCCGTCCTTTTTCCAGGTGTCGCATAGCGCGTCTGCGAATATAAGGTTCGGCAATCTGTTCCATTTTGATGGCGCTTTGCAGACGGGTAAAGACTCCGATTTTCTCCAATCCGGCCTGCATGGCCATCCCGTTGATCACTGTAGCAAGCATGCCCATATAGTCGCCGTGTGCCCGCTCGATTCCTGTTTCCTTTTCATTCATGCCCCGGTAAATATTGCCGCCGCCGATCACGATAGCCACCTGAACACCGAGTTCTACGATGCTTTGGATATCAGCCGCATATTGGGCGATCACCGCATTATCAAATCCGAAATTCTTATCCCCCATCAGGGCCTCGCCAGACAATTTCAGTAATACACGGGTGTATTTTGGGAGCATAGATTAGTTTGATTGCACAAAGAAAGAATAATAATTTTCAAATTTGGGTAAAAAAAATCCCCCCGGTCAAACCCGGGGGGATAATTTCTTTATCCTAATTGAACTCTTTTAAATTGGGTCACTTTCAGACCGGCATCGACAGATTTCAAATGGTCTGCCACCGTTTTGGAAGCATCTTTAACAAAGGGCTGGGCAGTTAATGTATTTTCTTTGAAGAAGGCATTCAGTTTTCCAATGGCGATCTTTTCAATCATCTCATCGGGTTTGCCTGCCATTTTCGGATCGTTCCGTATCTGGTCGGTCACGATGGCTTTTTCTCTTTCAATCATTTCCGGAGAAACCGAATCCTGATCAACGGCTACAGGGTTCATGGCAGCAATCTGCATAGCAACTTCCCTGCCTGCTTCCAGTGCGGTGGCCGTATTTTTATTTAATCCCACCAGTACTCCCATCCGGTAAGCGCCGTGGATATACGAAGCAACGGCTTCCGCATCGATTCTTTCAAAACGGGTTAGCTGTATTTTTTCACCAATTTTAGCTACCTGGTCATTAATCTTATCTGCCACTGTCGCGTTTTCCAGCTTGGAACTCATCAGTTCGTCCAGTGTTTTCACATTATTCCGGATGGCAACATCCATGATGCGTTGGGCAACGGCAACGAATTCGGCATTCTTTGAAACGAAGTCCGTTTCACAGGCCAGTGTTATAATTAATCCTGTTTTACGATCCTCTGTTGTTGCCGCTATGATCACACCTTCTTTCGCCTCACGGTCACTGCGCAGGGCAGCCACTTTCTGGCCTTTCTTCCGGAGGTAATCAATTGCTTTTTCAAAATCCCCGTCGCTCTCTACAAGCGCTTTGCGACAGTCCATCATACCCGCGCCGGTTGTCTGGCGGAGTTTGTTGATTTCTGCTGCTGTAATAGTAGTAGTGGTTGACATGTAATTTTTTTTGATTGATAATATCCAATCCTTACTCTTTGTACTGAGCATTAAGCGTTCTGCGTTAAGCGTTCTGCGTTAAGCGTTCTGCGTTAAGCGTTCTGCCTACCTGGCTCCTGTACGACGACCGGTGTTTGGAACCCGGCGTTTGGGCGCACCCGGTGTCCTGGCTGTTTTATCAACCCCTCTTCCCCGGGCCGCTTCACTTTCAGCTTCCGCCTGGATTCGTGCAGCTTTCTTCTCATTCTCATCGAGATTCACTTCTTCCACATCGTCGTCTTTCGCAGCCTGTCTTTCGACAAGACCTTCTGCAATGGCCGCTGCGATATAATTTACAATGATTGCGATGGACTTGGTTGCGTCGTCATTGGATGGGATGGCAAAGTCGACCTTATTCGGATCTGAATTCGTATCCACCATGCCAAATGTTGTTATCCCCAGTTTCTTGGCTTCCGCCAGTGCAATATGTTCATGGCCGATATCGATCAGGAAAAGAGCAGCAGGTACACGACCCAATTGGGCTATACCACCGAGAACTTTCTCCATTTTATCCTTATCGCGTGCCAGAGTCAGGCGTTCTTTTTTCGTAATGCTGTCAAATGTTCCATCTGTAAGCATTTTTTCAATGCTCTGCATTTTCTTGACGCTCTTCCGAACGGTATTGAAGTTGGTGAGCATACCACCCAGCCAGCGTTCTGTAACGAATGGCATGGTTACTCTTTTGGCACATTCTGTAACAATTTCCTTTGCCTGCTTTTTGGTGCCGACAAACATAATCTTCTTACCTGATTTTGCTATCTGCTTCAATGCGGCTGACGCTTCCTGAAGCGCTTCCGTCGTTTTATTCAGATCGATGATATGGATGCCTTTCTTCTCCGCGAAGATGTATGGCAGCATTTTGGGGTTCCATTTTTTCTTCAAATGCCCGAAATGCACACCGGCTTCCAATAACTGTTGCTGAAGTGAAGTATTCTGTTCCATATGATTAAACTTTGAGCCCTGGTCGCGGAACCTGGCTGAAATCTGATTTGAAATAATAGATTAACGTTTGCTGAACTGAAAGCTTCTTCTTGCTTTCTTGCGTCCTGGTTTCTTACGCTCAACCTTTCTGGGATCACGATGAAGCAAACCGGCCGCTTTCATAGCCGGACGAAATTCAGGATTTACCTCAAGCAATGCCCGTGCGATTCCGAGTTTGCAGGCTTCTGCCTGACCCTTGATACCACCGCCAGTAGCATTGATCTGAATATCGTATTTGTCTAGCGACTCAATCGTTTTCAAAGGAAGATCCACCTGATTTTGCAAATAAGCCAGGGAGAAATAATCCTTATAATCCTTATCATTGATAACGATTTTGCCCGTGCCCCGGGTAAGGAAAATGCGTGTTACGGCTGTTTTCCTTCGTCCTGTGGCAAGTTTTTGTTTTTCCATTGAGAGAGAAATTTGAAAATTTGAAAATTTGAAAATTTGGAAATTCAGTTTGCCTGCCTGAGTCAGACAAAAAGCTTTTCAAATTTTACTCAATTAAATTTTAATTCTTTTGGTTGCTGAGCTCCATGTGGATGCGCAGCTCCTGTATAGACAAACAGCTTTTTGTACATCTTGCGTCCAAGCCTGTTTTTGGGTAACATTCCTTTCACGGCTCTTTCGAGAACAGCTTCCGGCCTGCGTTTCAACAGGTTCTTTGCTGTTTCTTCTTTTTTTCCCCCGGGGTAGCCGGAAAAATTGATGTAGATCTTGTCTTCCAGTTTGTTTCCTGAAAACACCACTTTTTCTGCATTGGTTATGATGACGAAGTCACCGCAGTCAACATGGGGTGTATAATAAACTTTGTTCTTGCCGCGCAGGATGGCTGCGATTCGGGCACACATGCGGCCAACGGTTTGATTAGTACCGTCCACAACGTACCAATCACGTTGCACAGTAGCCTCGTTCGCATGTTGAGTTGTAAAATGTAATTTGCTCATGATTCTGTTTTTGATTTACCACCGCTATCCCGGCAGTTAATTTAAAGGACGGCAAAGGTAGCCCGATTGTTCCATTACTACCAAAGATTCAAACCCCATTTTTCAGGTGCCCCTTCGTAAGTTGTTGATTTTCAATAAAGAATTTGATTGCAAATTTTAATGGCTGGCAAAATTCCACGGAATTACGGAGCACTTGCCTGAAAAAGGATGAGATTCTCGTTATTTCTGGCAACCAGCATCAGTGGATTTTTTCGGCCCGCATTCAGCATGAGGGCATCCCGGACTTCACCCCTGATAAACAGTCCGCTTTGCTTTGGAGCCACATAATGAAAATGATGGTGGCGGCCCTGCAAAAAAAGCGTTCCATAACTGGCATCAAAACGTCCGGTTTGTGGTTTCAGCCCATAGAAATTTCCTGCCAGGAAAATATCATTGTATCCATCCCCATTCAGGTCATAAACTACCGAAGCGTATACCGGTGATAACTGGGCTTCCAGCGGCAGCGCCTGCTTGATAAAATGCCCGTTGCCATCATTGAGAAAAATGACGGTCCGGGTTTCATTTACGGTTAAAATAGTTGCCTGTTTTAATTCCTCAGCACTGTAAATTTCCTTGAATTCTTTTCCCGCATAGGTTTTGAAGTGCAGGAATTTCTTTTTCAGTTGCGGAATCTCTTTTTCCAGCTCCCCTTTCATATAATACGGGTAAGCTTTCCCGTCGGTTTTATAATACACCGGTATGCACTCGGTTTGTCCGTTCTTATTGAAATCCGCAGTAAACAATTGTGCGGGGTGAAGCGTATCTGCCTTGATTCTTGAATTCAATCCGAAATTTCCCACAACCAGATCTGGGAATCCGTCCTGGTTAACATCCGCAACAGTCAGTGAATTCCACCATCCGGAGGAGTTTGGCAGTTCGGATGTTCTTTGAAATTTCCCATTTTGATATCGCATGATCGTTACGGGCATCCAATCGCCGACTACAACAAGTTCCGGCTTACCATCGCCATCCAAATCAGACCATGCTGCGTCGGTTACCATACCGAGGTCCAGGAGCTCCGGAGCCAGTGTTTTCGTAACATCTGCAAACACACCCTTTCCTTCATTTTTCAATAAAACGCTGGCTGGTTTCAACCCATAATGGCCCGGAATTACCCGGGCGCCGATGAACAGATCCATGAGTCCATCCCCGTCAAAATCCAATGCTTTTATACAGGACGCATTCACGGTTATTTCAGGCCAGCCTTTAGTACTTCGCGTGAAATTTCCTTTGCCATCATTCAGGTATAATCGGGTGAGCAGGTTAGCAGATCCCGGAAAGGCCTGGTTTCCACCTGAACCAACAACCAAGTCCAGGTCCCCGTCGCCATCCACATCTATAAAAACGGCTCCGATGCTTTCAAAATACCTGTCTTTTTCAAATCCGGGCTGTGGTTTCTGAATAAAGTGCCCATTCTTCTGTTGTATGAATAATTTAGCTGTGTCAGCAAATGCATTGCTTAAATAAAAGTCTTCGAGACCATCGCCGTTCACGTCCCCGGCCGCCAGTCTGGGGCCTTCCGTAGAGATCATTTTTGGAATTAACTTCTCCCGGTTAAAATCAATGTATTCATTTTCGGTATGATGAATATTTCCCTTTATGAATCCGGTCGTTACATTATTATATATGGGTTTTGTCGGTTCTGGCTTCCATGGAACGCCGGCCGTCGCATCCTTTCGGTATAGTGTGATCGTGGTATCTGCCACCAGATTTCGCCGGATATCATAATGACTCCCCGGCCATTGGATGGTCAGGCTGTCAACATGATCTGTTTTATCCAGTCCAAAATTTAAAATGGGGTCCACACTGCTTTGAAATCCGCGACTGGGCATTTGTTCCAGCGTTTGTACATTGCCGCCGGCATAAAGTTTTACCCGGGCTCCGATACCATAGGTATTCAGTGAATCACCCTGCAGTTTTACTTTTAGGAAATGATGATGCAGTTGCTCTGTACTCATGTTCCGGTAAACAAATGCATCCTGATTTTCATTGTTTATCACGAGGTCCAGATCACCATCCCCATCCAAATCCGCATAGGCGGCTCCGTTACTAAATGACGGTTTACCAAACCCGAGGGCCAGCGATTCATTTTTGAAAGTCAGATTTTTCTGATTTATAAATGCGTAGTTCGGTATCGGTACGGAAGGCATCTTATTTAGTATCTCCGTTACGTCGAATCCCGTTTCCCGGTAATGGTTCATGGTTTCCGGATTGCTGAAGAACTCAAGGAAATCCTGGTCAGTAAGATCTCTGCTGATACCATTGCAAACGAAAAGATCTTTCCATCCGTCGTTATCCAGATCAAAGATGAGTGCGCCCCAGCTCCAGCCTGTGGCATCGGCACCGGACAATTGGGCGATGTCGCTGAATGTACCATCCTGATTATTCAGCTGCAAACAATTGCTCGTAAACTGATGATGATAATCCAGTTGGTTTTTCGCATTCACGACATCGTATTCATCGAATTTAATGGTCGTTTTTAGTCGGTAATCTGTTTCCGGAAGCATTTCTGTAGTAAAAATATCCAGGTATCCGTCGTTGTTGACATCCGCCATATCGGATCCCATCGATCCCTGGCTCATATGACCCATAGCATCTCCGATTACCTCTTTGAATGTTCCATTGTGTTGATTTAAATAGAGATAATCGCGCTCAAAAAAATCATTGGAAACATAAATATCTTCCCATCCGTCGTTATCAATATCTCCAACCGTAACACCAAGTCCGAATGCGATCGCACTTCCATAAATGCCTGCCTGCTGACTGACATCCGTGAAATGGCCGTTGTCGTTCCGGTACAGGCGGTCCCCGTTTTCGGGATCACGGATTTTCCGTAGGTCCTTCGAATACCCGAAACTTTCTACCGATTTATTGCTGTTGTTCAGAATAAAACAATCCAGATCTCCATCATGATCATAATCGAAGAATACTGCCTGGGTGGATATTCCATGATCGTCCAGACCATACGACTGGGCTTCTTCCCTGAACTGGCCATTTTTCTGATTGATATATAATTCGTTGGCCCGGTCATCTCCATCCACATCTCCTCCGTTACACACATAAATGTCCAGCCATCCGTCTCCATTGATATCAACCATGGTAACACCGGTATGCCAGTGATGTGTGCTGGTTAGTCCGGATTTTGCAGCAACTTCCTCAAATTTCCAATTGCCTTTATTTATGTATAGTTGATTTTCGTGCTGGTTGGAGGTAAAAAAAATATCCGGCAACCCGTCGTGATTCACATCCCCGATCGCCACGCCTCCTCCATTATAGAAATTCCGGTATTTGAATATGTTAAATTCCTTTGTATCCTTTACCAGGTTATTGAAATGAATTCCGGTTTCCGAAGCAGGTAAAAGTTTGAATAGCGTATTATTATCTGTATCGGTTTCCTTTGGGTTGCAGGATATCAACAATATAAGAGGGCAAACAAGCAGTAGAATCCGGTTGGTAAGAATTGGCATAAATCAAAATTGGCTACTTTGCGCCACAATTGTTGGTCAATATATGAAGAAATGGATTGTTTTTCTGCTTGGATTTCTGACTTTAACCATATCATGTATTTATATTTTCATTCCGGCAAAAATCACACTATCCCAACTCGGTAAAGCGGAAGTCACCAGTGAAGGTGAATATCGTAACATCAGCCAGGAAGATAAATGGGAAAAATGGTGGCGCGATTCAGATGGTAAAAAACATATCAGGGGCAATCCGTTTTCGTATAACGGGACCTTGTTTCAAATTACAAAATCGGGGAATAATGCGGTCGGAATTGAAATTGACCGCAATGGAAGCAAATACCCAAGTGTAATACACCTGATATCCATCGGACATGACTCTATCGGAACTATCTGGCAATGTGAATTGCCATCCAGCAACAACCCTTTCACCCGTATCATCCATTATAAACATGCGGCGGAGATATACCGGGATATCAGCGGCGTTTTGAAAGTTCTCTCCTACTTTGTCTCAAATCCTCAAAACGTGTATGGTTTTTCCTTCTTCATGGACTCCTTTCGGGATACCACCCTGCTTTCAACCCGGTTTATAAGCCCGTCCTTCCCTACTACCCAGGAACTTTACAGGCATTTCGATATTCTTAAACAAAATATTCAAAAACAAAACGGAAAAATAAGCGGGTTTCCGATGATGAACGTTGATGTACTTGAAAATGGCAGCTTTGAAACGCAGGTAGCCATTCCAACGAATCGGCAACTGAAAGATGACGGAAAAATCGTTTATAGAAGGATGGTGCCTGGAAACTTTCTTTGTTCGGAAGTCCACGGAGGTGCTTATACTGCCAATGAAGCTTTAAAACAAATGAATTTTTTTATATCAGACAATCATAAATCCAAAGTAGCCAACCCCTTTCAGATCCTGGTAACCGACAGGATGACGGAACCGGATACATTGAAATGGATTACCAAAACTTATATACCGGTGGCAAATAACGACCTGCTCAATAAATGATAAAATAATTTAAATATTCCCCTTTCACAGGTATTATTAAAGGTTTTTACATTAAATTACTGCTCACTATTTACTAACGACCCCTGACTGCATGCAACGGGATAACCGTGACGACGGGAAAATGTGCTCGATATGAAATTTAGCTGTTCTGTTTTTGCAGGAGTCTTCCTTCACCTGGCATGCATCTCCCAAAGTAGCGTACAGCAGCCCGATTCACTGCTAAACACGGAATCTGTTTCAAATCTCCGGCAGATTTACCTCAATGAGATCGGCGACAACGCTCAGATTTATCACGGAAGCGAATATATCCGCAACGGGCAAAAAGCTATCGGATTTCCGTATTTCGAATCGGACAATATGCTCTCCGGTTCGATTTATTACCAGGGAGTCGAGTACCCGCAAAGAAATCTATTTTACGACCTGGTATCAGACGTAATCATTTCGAATAATTTTCCCCGTAATGCGCAAATATCCCTTTCACCTGATAAAGCAGACTCTTTCACGATCGGTACCCGGGTTTTTATTCACTTGTATTCCAATAAACTAAACGGGCTACCCAGGGATGGATACTATGAACAACTATATTCTGGTGATCCGGGCGTATTCGTAAAAAGAGAAAAGAAACTGGTTTCAGGAACGGGAAGCGATGAAACAAAATACATTCAGTATAACCACTACTATATTAAATTAAAAAATGTCTATTATGAGATTGAGGGGAAAAATACACTTCTGGACTTATTGAAGGATAAGCAGGACGAATTAAGAAAATATATCCACACCAATAAGCTCAACTTCAAGAAAAACCTGGAATCCTCCGTGGTGCTTTCAACTATTTATTATTCCCAGATAAAGCACTGAAATGAGATCATTCCGTACTTGCCTGTTTGTTATTCTTTGCATGTCCCGGGTAGCCGCTGTAGCCCAGGATCAAAAAACAATCACCGGGAATTTTACCGGCTATCGCTTTCCCCAGCTCGTACGGGAGATTGAGACACAGACTTCCTGGCATATTTATTATGATTCCACTGAAACGGATAGCATTGAAGTTAATTTAAATGCAAACCAGTTGAGTGTACAACAGGTCCTTGACAACATTTTTAAAAATACAGATTTCCATTTTGCACTGGGGCCCGGAAATTCAGTTTTTGTCAGCAGGAGATATACCATACAAACAGCCTTACCTAAAAATTTCTTTGATCCCGGGAAAACCGATGACGACGGCGGTGTACCGGCTGCGTATTTTGCAGAAGATGCTATGGCTCCGAAGACAAATCTGAAAATTTCGCCGGAAAATAAGCTGTATGATATCGGAACTAAAAATGGGAAGTCGGCCTCCGCCAGACCAACCGTGGGTGGTTATGTTAGAGATGTCAAAACCGGCGAACCGATCATGGGTGCAACAATTTCAGTAGACACGCTTTCTATTACAAAGTCAACAGATCAGTTTGGATATTATAGTCTTACGCTGCCCAAAGGCCGGCATATCATACGTGTTTCAAGCGCCGGCATGAAAGATACAAGACGGCAGGTGCAGGTTTACAGTGATGGTAAACTAAATATAGATCTGGAGGAATTTGTTGCCAGTCTGAAAGCCGTTATTGTTTCGGCGGACAAAACTTCCAATACCCGAAGTGTTCAAATGGGTGTTACAAAATTAAATATCCAGTCCATTAAACAGGTTCCGGTAGTGTTTGGCGAAGCAGATGTTTTAAAAGTACTGCTAACATTGCCCGGTGTGACATCCGTAGGAGAAGGGAGCAATGGTTTTAATGTGCGGGGTGGGGCAGCGGATCAGAACCTGATTCTTTATAATGATGCTACCGTTTATAACCCCACTCATCTGTTCGGATTTTTCTCTGCCTTTGACCCGGACCTTGTAAAGAGTGTTGAATTATATAAGAGTGCCATTCCTGAAAAATACGGCGGAAGGCTGTCGTCAGTACTCGATGTGGATGTAAAAGACGGCAATAATAAAAAATGGACAGGGACGGCAGGGATTAGTCCGCTCACGAGTAAATTCAGCATTGAAGGTCCGCTCCAGAAAGAAAAGACGTCAGTCATTGCAGGATTTAGAACGACTTATTCCGATTGGCTGCTAAACCAGATTCCCAGTTCATCGTATAGCAACAGCACGGCGAATTTTTATGACGCAAGCCTGCACCTGAGTCATATCATAAATTCGAAAAATACATTGTACCTGATGGGATATATGAGCAGTGATAAGTTTAATCTGGATGGCGACACGACTTACGCATATGCCAATCGGAATGCAAATTTAAAATGGAAACATAATTTCAGTAATTCGTCTTTTGCCGTATTCACTACAGGTATCGATCATTATCAGTATTCTGTTTCCAGTACAAAAGTCCCTGTTAATGCGTACAAGCTGAGTTTTGATATCAATCAGATTTACCTGCGTGCTGACTTCAGCTATTCACCTAATAATAAGCATTCCATCAGCTATGGACTGAATTCTGTTTATTATCAGCTGCATCCGGGAACACTTTCTCCGGATGGTCCTAAATCGCTGGTACAAACAAATTCGGTTCAACAGGAACAGGCGCTCGAGACTGCCCTCTTTCTTGGAGACCAGTATTCGATCTCTCAGAATTTTTCAGTAAATGCCGGTGTTCGTTATACAGTTTACAATTTTCTGGGGCCAAGCCAGGTGTATCAGTATGTACCGGGGTTGCCCAGAGAATCCTTTACAATTAAGGACACGGTTTCATATCCGAAGGGTAAAATCATTAAAACGTATGCCCTGCCGGAAATAAGATTATCTGCCAGGTATTCACTCACCAATAGTGCCTCGCTGAAATTCAGTTTCAATACGATGGCGCAATACATTCATGTAATTTCAAATACCACCAATATATCTCCGACGGATATCTGGAAACTCAGCGATCCGAATATCAAGCCGCAACAGGGGCAACAGGTCTCTTTGGGCTTTTATAAAAATTTCAGGCAAAACAGTATCGAAACGTCTGTTGAAGTGTATTATAAAAGAATGCAGGATTACCTGGATTACAAAAGCGGCGCTGACCTGGTGTTGAATCATCATATCGAGACCGATGTATTTGAAACGGAAGGAAAGGCATATGGTATTGAGCTGCTTCTGAAGAAGACGACGGGTAAATTAAATGGATGGATCAGTTATACATATTCCAGAACTTTCCTGAGGCAGGACGATCCGCTGGCAGGTCAGCTGGTGAATAACGGGAATTATTATCCGGCCAGTTTTGACAAACCCAACATGGTCAATTTCATCGGCAACTATCGGTTCTCCCACCGCTACAGTTTGTCCCTGAATATGATTTATAGTACCGGCCGGCCCATTACACTGCCATTGGCAGTGGTACATACCGGAGGCGCGTCCACCCTGTACTATTCCGACAGAAATCAATACCGGATTCCCGATTATTTCAGAACAGATATTTCTGTAAATATGGAAGGAAATCACAAAACGAACAAGGCAACACACAATTCCTGGTCAGCCGGTGTTTATAACCTGACCGGCCGCCAGAATGCGTATTCTGTCTATTTTGTTCAGGAAAACGGGAAAGTAAAAGGGTACCAGCTTTCCATATTTGGCGCTCCTATACCATTTGTCACCTATACGATCAAATTTTAGATGATGTGCGAAGGGCGACTCAGGAATTTCTTATTACTGTCTATAATATGTCTCACTACCATGTGTAGAAAACCATATGAACCACCTGCGATCAGGGCAAGCAACCATATTCTTGCCATAGACGGTGTAATTAATACCGGTGCAAATGGAATCACCACCATCGTAGTCAACAGATCCCTTAATCTTCAGGACACAGTTCCGGACAGACCTGAACTGGGCGCTACGGTTCTGATTCAAAGTGAAAACGGAGCTGCTTTCCCTTTGATAGACACGGGCGCCAATGGCATTTATGTCAGCGCGCCTTTGACGCTGGATCCGACCTTGAAATATCAATTGTCCGTTACGACCAGCGACGGGAATAAATATTTGTCAGCCCTGGTAAGCCCGAAAACAGCGCCTCCGATCGACAGTTTAACCTGGCAAGTGGTGGATGACCAGGTAACTGAAGCACAGGTCATAAATATTTTTGTGAATGCGCACGACCCTACAAATAATACCCGCTATTACCGCTGGGATTACACTGAAACATATCAGCATCATGCGCATTTCGATGCATCCTGGTATATTGTGAATGATTCGATTTTCCCCATTACCGATCCCTCCCAGAGCGTGTACAATTGTTGGTCGACCGGCCACTCCACTTCTATATTATTGGGGACGTCGATTACCCTGAGTTCAGATATCATCAGTCAGGCACCCATCGCAAGTTTTGTTCAAAATGATCCCCGCTTCGATGTTGAATACAGCACACTGGTGCGACAATACCCACTGGACTTAGACGCATACAATTACTGGCTCACGGTGCAAAAAAACTCCCAGTCGCTTGGCGGCCTTTTTGACCTGCAGCCTTCGCAAATAAAAGGAAATATATCCGGTGTTACGAATCCAAATGATCCGGTGCTTGGCTATATATCTGCCTCTTCCGTCCAGGAAAAACGTTTGTTCATTCCCTGGGTGGGTTGGAATTCAAATCCATATCTGAACTGTCCCATTAATATTATTGTAACAGATCCGGTCAATACCCTGAAATGGAGTTATGAAGACACGAGTTACGGTATTTATTATTTTAATTCCGGAAACCCACCAACGATCAACATTACGCACAATGACTGTCTAAACTGTTTGTATCAGGGGGGCACAAATGTTAAACCTCCCTATTGGCAATAAAATATAATAAATGAAAAGTTGTGTTGGCCTGTTTATTCTTCTTCTGGGCAGTGGATGGGTTTCTGCGCAGGACCAGCTGATTGACAATCTGCAACAGCAGTATCATAATTATCAATCCGGCAATTTGCAGGAAAAACTTTTCGTTCACACTGATAAAACATTTTATCTGGCCGGCGAAACGGTTTGGTTTAAAGTATATGCACTGGACGCATCATTTCATAAGCCACTTGCCATCAGCAGCGTTGCATATATCGAAATTTTAAATAAGGATCAGAAACCCGTTGTACAAAGTAAGGTTGCCATGAGCAATGGAAATGGAAACGGGTCTTTTATTCTCCCGGGTTCCCTGAGTTCCGGGAATTATATTTTCCGTGCTTATACAAGCTGGATGAAAAATTTTGCACCGGATTTCTATTTTGAACAAACTGTTCATATTGTAAATACGCTGAAACTCACGACGATTCAGAATGGTCCGAAACCCCCGCCGGTTATCCAGTTTTTCCCCGAGGGTGGAAACGAAGTTTCAGGCTTCACCGGAAAAATAGCATTCAAAGCCACAGACGGGGAAGGCCGGGGACTGGATTGTCAGGGCATGATTGTCAATGATCGCAACGACACTATAACCCGATTCCAATCTGTACATAATGGAATGGGAAATTTTCAAATGAAGCCGGAAAAAAATTCGAGCTACTATGCCTTGGTGAAACTCAACGACACGTTAGTAAAACAAAAGTTGCCCGATGCCGATGCCCGCGGATTTATCATGAATGTAACGACTGACGAAACGGGCAAATTGAATATTTCTGTTTTCGCAACACCTGATTTCAATAATACAAAAATCTATCTTTTTGCACATACCCGCCAGGTTGTAAAAAATGTACAGTCAACAACTGTTAAAGAAGGTGCGGCGACTTTTGTGATTGATAAAAAGGAACTTGGAGATGGCATTTCAGCCATTACTCTGTTTAACTCATTGCGTCAACCCGTTTGTGAACGGCTGGTTTTTAAACGGCCGCTCGAAACACTTATAATTCAGTCAAAAACTGACCAGCCAACCTATAGTTCCCGGAAACCCGTAACCATTAGTGTGAATACCGGCAATTCAGTTAATTTGCCCCTCACGGGTAATTTATCGATGTCTGTTTTCATGATCGATTCTCTTCAACGCGTACCTGAACAAAATATCTTTTATTGGCTCTACCTCAATTCCGATTTGAAAGGCAGAGTACAATCTCCCGAATATTATTTCTCAAATACGGATAAATCGACAGATGAGGCCCTGGACAATCTGTTGCTTACCCAGGGCTGGAGACGATTCAAATGGAACGAGGTTTTCGATTACCGGAAACCTTCATTCGAATTTCTTCCGGAAGTGGAAGGTCCGGTTGTCAATGGGAAAATAATAAATAAGTTAACCGGAGCTCCCGTTGCCAACTCCGGTGCGTACCTGAGTATCCCTGGAAATGATTACGCTTTCAGCAGTTCAACAAGTGATGCGCAGGGATTGATCCGTTTTGGGTTTAAGGATATATATAAAAACAATGCCCTGGTAGTTCAGCCTGCTCAGTTGAAAGATTCCATTTACCGGATCGATATTACAGGTCCGTTTTCCGATAAATATTCATCCACACCTGTTCGGACACAGGTTCTTTCGAAAACACAGGAAAATATACTGCTCACCCGCAGTATCGGCAACCAGGTTGAAAACACTTATAATATAGATAAGAAACGCCGGTATATCATGTCGGATCCGGATACCACTTCATTTTATGGAAAACCGGACAGATTGTATAACCTGGAAGACTATACACGTTTTCAAACGATGGAAGAAGTGATGCGTGAATTCGTTGAAGATGTTCGTGTACGAAAAGACGGGGATCATTTTACTTTCAAGGTAAGGAACCGCCTTTTCGGTACTTATTTTGAAGACGATCCGTTGATTTTACTGGATGGTATACCCATTTCAGATGCTGGTAAAATCATAGCGCTTGATCCGGTAAAAATCAAAAAAATCGAAGTGGTAATGCATAATTACTATGTTGGCTCTTCCGTCTTCGAAGGCATCATCAATGTAAAATCCTACAGCGGCGAAATCGGTGCTACACAAATTGACCCCAATGCGCTCGTTGTAGAATATGAAGGTCTTCAGCAGCAACGCGAATTCTATTCACCTGCATATAGTTCAAGAGAAGAGCAGGATAGCCATATGCCGGATTTCAGGAATGTTCTGTACTGGGCTCCCCAGGTCAGGACTGGTCCGGATGGCAAAGCCCAGCTAAATTTTTATACGTCTGACCTGACGGGAAAGTTTGCTGTCGTAATACAGGGAATTTCTTCGGAGGGGCTGCCAGGTAAAACAGTTACACTGTTTGATGTAACGGATACAAAATAAACTCCGTTTTTATTTCTTAAATTGAATAACCATTGTACTATCGTTGTTCCGGGCAATAATATAGGTTTCTTTTCCGGCTACATTCATTTTCCTGATATGCCTCGACTGTCCTTTAATCTGGACCCCATTCAGGCTCTCTGTATTGAAAGATCCGTTGCCCTGATTGATCAATAATGTAGCATAGTCCGCATCGTATCTCCCCATCTGTATATTATTCTCGTAGTAATTTCCCACAAGTAAAATGTCAGGTAAACTGTCCCGATTGGCATCAACAACCACGGCATCCCGAAACGATGACAATTGTGCCTGCCAGGGCATGGGCACAACCTCAAAGTTTAGATTTCCATGGTTTATTAATACTGCGTTGGAAAAATAATTAGCCGTCAAAACGTTTGCCTTATTTAATTCTTCCCGGGGAAAAATATCGGTGAAGCTGGCTTTTGCAAAATCTTCGGCATATAAAAATTTCTTTTTTAAACCGGGCATCTGCTTCTCCAGCTCTTCTTTGTTCGCAAATGGTAATTCATGTCCGTCCAGATAATAAGATAGTATCTGATCGTTTTTACCGTTCCCGTCGAAATCATAGTAATAAAGGCGAACGGGTTGTTGATTACTGGCTTTTAAGCGACTGTTCAATCCCAGGTTTCCGGCTATCAAGTCGATTTTCCCATCGTTATTCAGATCTACCGGCAGGATAAAATTCCACCAGCCCTTTTTATCTGTCAGCTCCCTTTTCTCGAACACTCCTTTGTGATTGATAAAAGCTTCTATGCCGCCCCATTCAAGCGAAATAATCAAATCTTTCTGGCCATCCTGATTAATGTCACACCAGACTGCGTTCGTAATAAACCCTATCTGGGAAAGACCCGGTGCGATTTGATCAGTCGCATCAGTAAATATCCCATGACCGTTATTCAATAAAAGGTAGGACTTCGGAATCTTTCCGTAGTTAAAAGGCACAGATCTTCCGCCAATAAATAAGTCGGGGAATCCATCGCCATTAAAATCGGCAGAAACCATCGATGTAGTATTGACGTATAAGCTGTCAAATGCACTGGCATCACGTTTAAAAATTCCTTTCCCATCATTTAAATAGATCCGGGGTTTGAGTTGTTCATCATTGCCGTAAAATTCATTCCCTCCATTTGCAACGATCAGATCGGGGAAACCGTCGCCATTTATATCCGCGACGCAGGAAGCAACGGGTTCAAAATTCGAATCTGCTTCAAGATCCGGTTGCTGAATCTTCGTGAATTTTCCTGATTTCTGCTGAATAAATACAGCGCTTTTACCCAATCTGGATGATCCTATAAATACATCATCCAGGGAATCGTGATTGAAATCTGCAATCAGTAGTGCAGGTCCTTCCGTCGATAACATATGCGGGATCAGCGGTTCCCGCTCAAATTCATGAAAATCATTTTCCTTATGTTTATACAGGATATCCGTTTGCGTCGTTATGTCTGCTACCTGCCTTGTCTTATTGCTCCAGTGATTTCTTAGTCTGGCAAAGTCAAATTTAGGCAGGCCTGTCTGATACGAAAACCGGATAACGGTGTCCAGGGGTTTCAGTTGAATTGGCTGAAAACTATTGTCAGGCCATATCAGAAAAGCAGAATCGACGATCGTCTTGTCCAATCCAATATGGACGGGTCCTTCCATACTGGAAAGGAAACCCCTTACCGGAAATTTTTCATAGGTTCTTATGCCTCCGTTTGCAAACAATATAATTTGTGCGCCAAGGGCATTGATATTCTTTTCCGGGCCTTTCAATTGAATTTCTACAAAGGCCTTCTCTTTCTTGTCGTTGCTTTTATTTTCATAAAGCAATGCTGGGTCCTCAATATTATTTACCAGAACATCCAGGTCACCATCGTTGTCGAAATCTGCGTATACGGCTCCGTTGGAATAGGTTTTTGGATTGTTTCTGATTTGCGCCCCCACGTCTGCAAACTGTAGCTCCGGTCCGTTTTTAAAAAAGCGGTTAGGAATCTTGATTTGCGGAAAGCGATCGATCAGATTCATATCCTTTTCATCAAGACCCGTCGATCTCATTTTATCCTGCAGATCCACATTTGAAATGAAATTGATATAATCGATATCATTCAGCCTTTTGGGAATCCCGTTGGAAATAAAAAGATCCTTGGTTCCGTCGTTGTCGAAATCAAAGAAAAGCGGAGACCAGGACCAGTCAGATGCCGCCACACCAGCATACAAACCAATCTCACTGAATGTGCCGTTACGCCGGTTCAGCTGCAGATTGTTTCTTGTATATTGATAATTATATCCATAGCCAATTTTAAGATAGAACGTTTCATTATTGTCCTCCCCTTCCGATCTTTTAAGAATATAGGGATCGGAAGGAAGCATATCCATACTCACGATTTCAGGAAACGCATCATTATTGATATCGGCCACGTCTACTCCCATGGTAAACTGGCTGGTATGCATCATATGATCATTCAGTTCTTCTTTGAAGGTCCCGTTGTGCTGATTGATATATAAATAATCATTTTCCTGGAAATCATTGCCTACATAGAGGTCCGGATAACCATCCAGATCAATATCTGACACACTGATTCCAAGGCCATAGCCGATCACGGAGCTGTGTATTCCAGCCTCTTTGGTCACATCCGTAAATTTTTTATTGCCATCATTCCGGTACAGGTGGTCGCCCGACAAAGGATTGGTGATCGAGAGCCGGTCATTTCTGGGACCGAACGTTCCGTTCTGATGAATGGAATGATTCAAAAGATACATATCGAGGTCGCCATCCATGTCATAATCAAAAAAAACAGCCTGAGTACTGAAACCTGAAAAATCAAGTCCGTACTCCTTTGCCTCATCCTTATAAAAAGGAACGCCGTTTTTGTCGATGCCCTGACAAATCAATAACTGATTATGACTATGCAGCGTTTCATGGTTACCAACCCGGCAAATATAAATATCCATCAGCCCGTCGTTGTTGATATCCACTACGGAAACTCCGGTTGACCAGGCACTATCCACCGGGATATGCGCTTCGGTTGTGACATCCTTAAATTTAAGGTTACCCATATTGAGGTAGAGCCTGTTCGAAACCTGGTTGGCAGCAAAAAAAATATCTATTTTCCCGTCATTATTAAAATCAGCGGCTCCGACCCCACCGCCGTTATAGAAGTACATATATTTAAATACATTGAATTCCTGGGTTGGCGTGAGTTTATTGGAAAAATCCAGTCCCGTACGCCCGGCATCCAGTGCATCAAATAAAACCGGTTGCGTCTCAGCCGCCTGCTGTTTGCAGGCAGAAAGAAAAATAATCCAGCTGGTAACCAGTAAGGAAATAAAAATTTTCACTATTTACTTTTTATTTTTCCCTCTAACTCGTATAAAACGGGACGTTCGTCATTTATGAGAAACAATGCTTTCTTTTTCTTCTGACCATTAATCAGGGCAATATCCCGAACCTGCCCCTGCATATTCAACCCTGACAAGGCATTCGCGAGAAAAGAGAAATTGCCTTTCCCGTCATTGATCAGAACATCTCCGAAACTACCATCGAGACGGGCTAATTGCGGAAGAAAACCAAATTCATTTCCACCCATGACGAGGTCGGGAAATCCATCGCCGTTCACATCTGTGACCTGAATGGCATTTACGGATGAGAGTTGAACCATCGCCGGAAGTTTATGAATTATAAACTGCCCGTTACCCGCGTTGATCGCAACAATGGAAGAACAATAATTGAACTGCTTTATCTGGGATGTTTTAAGTAATGCAGGTGGCAGCAGATCCTGAATTGTTTTTTTTGCAAACTCCCCGTGTTTCAGATTCTGTTTTTTTAGTATGGGCATCTGAAATTCCATGTCATGTTTCAAAAAAACGGGCACGTCTTTTCCATCAACTGTTCTGCTCAGGATATTATCGATATTGCCATTCTGATCGTAATCGTTTACCCAGAGTTTGACGGGCTTTGCTGAATCGGGTCGCAGGTAAAAATTTTCTCCGATATTGCCGAGGATCAGATCCATTTTTCCATCTCCATTCAGATCTGCCACAGCCACCTGTTCCCACCATCCGTATAAATCTTTCAGATTTGTTTGAACTTCTACAAAATGGTCCTTTTTGTAACTGAATATGCGCGGGGTCATCCATTCACCTGTGATGACCAGATCCATATCGGATCCACCGGTTATATTTGCCCAGCAGGCTCCGGTAACCATGCCTATATGTGCGATATCCGGATTTTTTGACGCTGCGATATCTGTAAAGTGTCCTTTCCCATCATTCACAAAAAGGTAGCTGGCCGGTGAACTTCCATATTCTCTCGGTACATCCCTTCCGCCTACAAAAAGATCCGGGAATCCATCGTGATTAAAATCGTAGGCTATCGCTACAGCCGTGTTCATGCCATTCATGTTATTGGCGAATGCACCCGGATCTAACGTGAAATTTCCATGTCCGTCGTTTTTAAATAACCGGTTTTGCATCTGCCGGCTAAAGGGTTGACTATTATTCCCCCCCGGACCGATAAACAGATCGAGGTCACCATCATGGTCGGCGTCAAAAAATAAAACGGCTTCGTCTTCAAAATCAAAAAAAGGAGCAAAGCCCGGCTCAGCTTTCTTTTCAAATTTTCCCTTCTTGGTTTGAAGGTATAGTTGTCCCGGATGAACGGACGTGCCACCGATATAAATATCATCCAGACCGTCTCCATTCACATCTCCGACCGCGACCTTTGGTCCCTCACGGGAAAGCATTTTGGGTACATTATGCTCATAATAGAAGTCAATATTATTATCCTCCTCATGTTTATCAAAATCCGATTGAACCGGTCTGAACAATGTTGAATCGGAGCTTTTTGCAGGAGGCGCAGCTGGTAAGC